>Ga0207687_10000043_pt1 | contig 106920 bp, 95 predicted proteins | sample KBSM54metaG_FD_184399 | JGI IMG/M metagenome (GOLD analysis project Ga0207687, IMG submission 184399) | Miscanthus rhizosphere microbial communities from Kellogg Biological Station, Michigan, USA - KBS M5-4 metaG (SPAdes) (version 2) | ecosystem: Host-associated > Plants > Roots > Rhizosphere...
GACTGGTGGGGGTACGACCGGGGTACGACACGTGGGCTTCGGGCACGACTAACCGCTTGTGCGCTCTCGACGGCGACGTACCACAAATCGGATGGCGAGAGCTATTAGCACACCGATTATGACCACGCCGATGATCAGGTCGACGTGCTTGAGCTGGCGGGCCGTCGCCAGGAACGAGTCGCCGAAGTGATAGCCCAGAACGATCAGGATGGCTCCCCAGATCGTCGAGCCGATGAAGGTTTGGGTGAAGAACGGGGCCAGGGGCATACGGGCGATACCTGCAGGTACCGAGATGATGTGACGTACGACCGGCAGGAACCTTCCAATGAGGATCGTCGCCTTGCCATGTCGCGCGAAGAACCGCTCGGTCAGCTCGATATCCTTGGCCCGGACCAGCGCGAACTTGCCGTAACGTAAGAGCAGCGGCTTGCCGCCCGCCGCGCCGATCCAGTAGCTGATTCCCGACCCGAGCAGCGCCGCTGCGCTGTTGATGACGAGGATCACGGGAAGCGAGAATTCTCCTCGCGCTGCGAGGATTCCCGCGAACGGCATGACCAGCTCCGACGGAATCGGAACCAGCGTGCTCTCCAGCGTGATCAGCAGAAACAGGCCGGGATAGCCGACCCGGAGCACGAAATCCTGGACGAACGTAGCGAGGTGATCGAGCACGCCCCGGCTTTTAGCTCGGACGCGGCGTTTCTGGAACGAGGAACGAGAAGTAGCGCTCCGGGAAATCGTTGAAGGCCATCTGGGCCGCGCATTCGGGGCAGGTGATCGACGGCGCGACGAGGTTTGCCAGGCCGACCGCGTTGGCTGCGACATCGATCAACTGCGACTCCTCGCGACCGCAGGAATCGCACGCGTAGGGCGCGTAGAACGAGGTCACGCGCGAGTTGCCACGCGTGGCGATGATCATGTTGAGCTGGTGGATGATCGGCTCGGAGACCCGGCGGAGCTCGATCGCGATGCCCTGGCGGGTCGCCTCGCTCTGCATCCGGATCCAGTCGCGGACGCCGAGCGAGTTGATGAACGTCACACCGGCGAGGTCGAGCACCAGGACGCCGTTCTGCGCACGCGACAGGAGCTCGGTAAGCGCCGAGGTCTCGTCGATGGAACCGGACAGGTTCCATTGGCCCTGGCCTGCATCGATGTTCAGTCGGCCACGGGTGTCGGTCACGGCGAAGACTCCACGAAGACGTTGTAGGACGAGGCGGGAATGCGTTCGGTCGGCGGATAACGCACGTCGACCAAGGCGATGATCTGGGTGCGTTTCCCCGGTGCCAGATTGAATACCAGGTGATCGCAGGATCGGTAACTGAGCGCGACGCCCATTCCCGCGCCGCCGCCCGATTCCCGCACGTCGTGTTGCGCGAGCGAGCGCAGGATCGTGTCGCGGTCGAGGCTGCCGAACGGGTCGGTGACCTCGACGGCGACATAGCGCGCGTCGCAGCCCCAGCGGACCCGCACGTGATGGCGCTCGTCGAGCTCGATCTCGATATCGCGCGCCATTTCTGCGCGATAGTGATGACCCTTCGCGTCGACGGGCGCGTTGTGGACCGCGTTCGAGATCAGCTCGTCGGCGACGAGCATCGTCATCGACGCGACGCGCGCGGACTGGCCGTGCGCGCGGATCGACTCCGACAGCCCGGCGACGACATGCGAGCGCTGCGACGCGCGGGTGATCGTGATCTCGTGAAGGTCGGTTCCCCACAGCAGGTATTTCTCGACGCCGAACAGGTCGCCGCGCATCAGCTTGTGCGCGGTGATCGTCAGCTCCTCGGCGAGGACGGGCATCGGGTGAACGAGCAGGTTCGTCACCGCGCCCATGTCCAGGATCTGCGGGACCTGATCGATCGCGGCGGTGCCGAGCAGCATCATGCATGCCTCGGTGCCGCGCGCTCGCGCAGCTTCGAAGAACGCCGCGGCTTGCGGCGATTGCGCCGCGCTGCCGTCGACGACGACGAGCTTCGGCGCGACGTGCTGGAGCAGCCGCATGCCTTGCTCGAGCTGATCCGCGATCTCGATGCGATAGCCGGTCACGCCCAGGATGCGATGCACCACTCGCTGAGTCTTGCGGTCCGGGTGGACGATGAGGATCGACGCTTCCGGCACCCTACGTCCACGGTATCAGATACCTCGGCCCCCTCGGCGATTTCGTAGGACCAGGGCAGCGCAAAACAGCGATGCAGCAGCCGCCGAGATGAATAGGATTGCGAAGACGGGGGCCATACCGGCGGTTTTCTCGTCGTAGACCCTGGGCACGATCACCTCCTGGACCACCGGGCCCAGGCTGCCGAACCCCGAGATCACGGCCGCGGCGAACGTCGCGGTACGGCGATTGCCGAGATCCATCGCGCCGGCTCCCGACAGCAACGCGTCGGGACCGTAGAGGAAGAAGCCGACGGCGCCGAGCATCACGACGAACACCGTCACGCTCGCACCCGCGAGCGCGAGCAGCAGCGCGGTCGACAGCGTCATGCCGATCATCATGATCAGTGCGACCCCGGCACGCCGGCTGCCGAAGTACTTGTCGGAGACATAGCCTGTGAGGAACACGCCGGGGATTCCGCACACGTCGAACGCGATCGAGTAGATGTTCGCGGCCTTGCCCGAAAGTCCGTATTTCTCTGCGAGGAAGTACGCGGCCCACGACCAGATCGCGTAGCGCACGAGCTTCGCGAAGAAGTAGAAGCCCGCGATCAACAGGAGGTTGATCCATGCCTCGCGCGTTAACGAGATCTTCTCGGTGGTCGCAGTCTTCGACTCGTCGAGCGTGGTCGCCGGATCGTCGATCGCGCCGAGGCCGGCGTCCTCGGGGCGGTTGCGCTGCAGGAAGAAGAACTGGATCCACACGACCGCGAGCACGATCGCGCCGGTAAAGAAGCACCAGCGCCACGGCTGGACCGCTGTTTCGCCGTCGCCGAGCACGAACCCCATCACGAACCCGGCGCTGATCGCACCGACGGTGAAATTCGTCGACCATGCGCCCATCACCTTGCCGCGCTCGTGCTTGTGGAACCAGTTCGCCATCGTGCCGACGTTTCCGGACCAGCCGGTCGCCTGCGCGAGCCCGTTGACGGCGATGAGGCCGCCCATCACCCAAGGCGACAGCGTGATGCCCATCGCCGTCGTCACGACGATCGACAGCGCCATGCCGAGCAGCACGTTGACGCGCGGCCCGAGCTTCGGGCCCATCCGCGATGCGAGGAACTGACCGATCGCGTACGCGATCAGATACGCGGCGTAGATGTTGCCGATCGTCGTCGCGGACCAGTGGTTCTGGTCCTTGATCGCGGCCTTCGCCGCGGTGAACGGCTTGCGGCAGAAGTAGAACCCGACGTAGCTCAGCCACGTCGCGATGAACACCTTCGTTCGCCACGTACGATGCGCGGGAGTCAGCGGTGTCATGCCCGGCGGATCCGGTCGTACGCGCCGCCGAGCGCCTGGGCGAGCTGACCGAGCTCCGCGGCTGCGGAGGTATCCGCCGCGCCGAGGATCGATTCGCCGACGGCGATCGTCGCGATCGCGTTATCGGCGACGACGACGGGTACGGCCGTGATCGCCGTCGACTTCATCACGCGGACGAGCTGATCCTGCGCCGGGCTCGGCGGTGCGGAATTCGCGAGCCGCTTCGTCTCGATCGCCCGCTGGATCGTCGACGGCAAGCGCAACGGCAGGTGGAGCTCCGCGAGGTCGGAGATCCCGTGGCCGCGATAGCCGATCGCGGTGGCCTCGCGGATCACGACGATCGCGCCGGTTCGCCAGCGGCCGGCGATGAAGCTCATCGCGAGATCGCTCGCGGCATCGCGGGTCGCGGCGTGCTCGAGTGCGAGCTTCGTCGCGTCGATCGTCGGCGCCGCGGGTGGAAGCTTGAACGCGCCGCTGATGTTCGTGCCCGAGGCCCGGAACGAGCCAGAAGACGACGCCATCGCGTTGATCTGGAGCAGGCCGCTCTGCGTCGGATCCTTGGAGACTCGCTCGTCGTCGAGGTCGGACAGCGCCATCCGGACACTATCCGGATCGAGCATGTCGAGCTCGGCTGGCGGCGGTGACATCGCGGGCAGCGGATCGAGATCGACGGCGGAGTCGAGGTCGATATCGAACTCGTCGTGTGGAGAATCGCCGTACGCCGCCGAGACCAGCTGTTCGAGCCGGGTCGCCGGCGTGATCACGAGCGTCACCGCACCGAGCTGCTTCTCGAGCGTCGCGCGGAGGGCTGGGGCTGGATCGCGCGCCGCGACGATCAGTGTGCCGTTACTGGTCCGGCCGATCGGCAAGACGTGCGAGACCCGACCGAGCTCGGCCGAGATCAGCGAGAGCACGGCCGTGTCGCGATTCGCGAGGTGCTTCGCGAGCGCGCACGGGAACCCGCGTTGCTCGCCGAGCGTGCGGGCGGCATCGTCGTACTCGAGCGCGCCCTGGGCGACGAGCAGCGAGCACAGGCGCTTCCCGCTTCCCGGCTGATCGGCCACCGCACGCGCGAGATCGCTCGCTCGAACGAGGCCTTTCGCCAGAAGCAGATCACCGATGCGCACGCACCGAAAGGATGCCACCGCTCAGGTCGCGCCGTCACTGCGGATCGCGGTGTAACGACCGTGGCCCATCACGACGAGTGAGGTCCCACTCGCGAACACGAGCACCGTGATCTCCCGCGCGAACGGCAGGGCTGCGTGACACCCCGGCTCCTCGACGAACCGCGCGACGTACGGCCGTGCGACCCACTCGCTGAACAGCATCGCGTGGCGGCGATTGTTGATCGCATCGCCGGGATGGAGCTCGATCGCAGGGATGGGGTGGCTGAGCACGATCTGAAACGGCGCGAGGTCCTTCGTCGTGATGCCGGGCGCCGGCAGCTGCCACGCCCACGCGATCAGCCCGGAGCAATCAGAGCGGTACGCATCCCACGCCGGGTTGTCCTCGCGATCGCACGTCGCAGGGCAATCGCCGTCGAAGTCGCGCTCGTGGTTCGGCGCCTGGCAATAGCCGAGCTTCGCATCGGCCCACGCGCGCGCGCGTGCGACCGCGGTCGGTGCGCCGGCCGTGAGCGGCGCGAGCGGCGCTGGGTCCGGCGTACAGCTTGCGAGGACGCAGGCGCAGAGGGCCGCGCGCGTCACCCGCGGATTTCGGCGGCGAGCTTGTCGAGGTCGACGGAGCAGCCGAGTGCGGCAGCGAGCTGACCTGCGACCTCGCGCTCGTCGTTCGAAAAGTCGTCGTTCGCGAGCGCGATCGCGACGCCGAGCATGAGTGCAGCCTCCGCTGCTTCCTTATCACCGACGAGCTCGGCGACGCGCGCGATCCGCGGCTCGAACCCCGAGGCATCGAGGTCGCGCGACACCGCCATCAGCTGGTCGTCGATCTTGTCGCGGTCGACGCCGCCGAGGATCTCGAGCCGGTCGAGCAGCGCGTCGTGCTCTTCTTCGCTCGCTTCACCATCCGCCGCCGCGACCAGAAACGCGGTCGTGACCGCGGCTTCGAGGAAGGCCGGATCCTTCAGGCGCTGGGTCAACTGGTGCCGCGACCACCACGTACGCTTCTCGTAGCTATCCATCCTGGAACGGATAGTAGGCTATTCGTGCTCGAGCTGGCGCGTGATCCGGCGATCCGGAACGAGCCAGATGATCGCGATCGCGACGTAGATAACGATCGCCACGACCGGCTCGATGAACGCGAACGCGACCGCGACCGCATAGCCGAGCCCGGAGAGCTTGCCCTTCCAGTCCTCGCCGATCGCGCGCTGGAGCTGCGACTCGCCGCGATCTGCGTGGACGATCGCGCGCTGGAGCAGCAGCCACGCGATGCCTGACATGAAGAGGATCACGCCGTACGCGACGATCGGCCAGCGCGCGAGGTGGGCCTCGCCGATCCAGCCGGTCGTGATCGGCACGAGCGACAGCCAGAACAGCAGGTGCATGTTCGCCCACATGATCCAGCCGTCGACCTTCTTCACGGTGTGGAGCAGGTGATGGTGGTTGTTCCAGTAGATGCCGACGTAGATGAAGCTGATCAGGTACGCGAAGAACTTCGGGCAGATCGGCGCGAGTGCTTCGAGCGTGACGCCCTCGGGCACCTTCAGCTCGAGCACCATGATCGTGATGATGATCGCGAGGACACCGTCCGAGAACGCCTCGAGTCGGCCCTTGCCCATCATTCGATCTTCGCCATGATTTCTTGGGTCCACCGGATCGCGTCGAACCACGCGACGAACACCTGATTCGCCGAGAACCCGGAGCCTCGTACGTTCGACAGGTCGCCGCGGTTCTGGTGGCGGACGGTGTCGAGGATCTTGCCGGCCTGCGAGCCGGTGTCGGCGAGTGCTTGGCGGACGACCGGTGCGACCGCGAGCTCCTTCAGGACCTCGTGGAGCGGGCGATCGAGGATCGCGTCGAGCAGCGACAACAGGCCGGCGGTGAACAGCTGATCGGCAGGCAGCTTCACGTGACGCGCGAGCGCTTCAGCCATGCGTGCGCGGACCAGCGCCTGGCGCGCGAGGTCGATCGGCTTGTCGTCGAAGCCCGCGACCATGATCAGCATGATCAGCGCACCGACCTGCTGGACGCCGAGCCGGAGCACCGCCTGGCGGACCGAACCGATCGGCTGGCCGAGCGACATCGCAGCGGAGCTCGCGAGCTTGATCAAGCGCACGCTGAGCCCGACCTCGGCTGCGATCAGCGTCTCGAGCTCGCGCAGATCGAGCTGGTCCTTGTACAGCGCGTTCAGGATCTTCACGAGCGCGATGCGATCGTGCGGGAGCCGCTTCGCCTTCGCGACGATCGGCATCTCGAGGAAGTGACCCTGGAACAGGTAGAACCCGAGGTCGCGCAGGAACATGTGCTCGTCGTGCGTCGAGATCTTTTCGGCGAGCATCGTCGGCCCGAGCCCCTTCAGCTCGTCGTACTGGCGCTTGATCTCGTCCTTCGCGACGTTCAGTACATCGACCTTGATGTAGCTCGCGAGCTCGACGAGCGGCCGCGTCTCGTCGGTGAGGATGAAGTCGTCGAGCGCGATCTTGAAGCCTTCGGCCGCGAAGCCTTCGAGCGCCGTGATCAGCTGCGGCGTGACCGGGACGTCCTCGAGGACTTCGATGACCGTCCGCTCGGGCGGCATCGGCAGGGGGTAGCGGCCGTTCAGGAAGTCCGCCGGAAGGTTGACCCACACCGGCAAGGAGCCGACGAGCGAATCGAGACCCATCTCGACGAACGCGTTCAACATCGTCGTCGCGGTCGCCTGGTTCGCATCGGAGAACCGCGCGCGATTCTCTTCGCTATTGCGGAACAAGAGCTCGTAGCCGACGACCTCGAGCCTGCGATCGAAGATCGCCTGACGCCCGACAAACGCGTCGAGCTGCGGGATCGGTCCCGTCCCGGTCCCTGTCGTCATTCGTACACCACGACGCTGCGGATCGACTCGCCCTTCGTCATCAGGTCGAAGCCGTGGTTGATGTCGTCGAGCTTCAGCTTGTGGGTGATCAGCTCGTCGATCTTGATCTTCCCTTCCATGTACCAGTCGACGATCTTCGGCACGTGGGTGCGGCCGCGCGCGCCGCCGAACGCCGAGCCGCGCCAGTTGCGGCCGGTGACCAGCTGGAACGGCCGCGTCGAGATTTCCTTGCCTGCCGCGGCGACGCCGATGATCACGCTCGTGCCCCAACCGCGGTGACAGCACTCGAGAGCCTGGCGCATCACGTCGGTGTTGCCGACGCATTCGAACGAGTAATCCGCGCCGCCCTTGGTGAGATCGACGAGGTACGGGACGAGATCCTTTCCCGGCACGTCCTTCGGGTTCACGAAGTGCGTCATCCCGAACTGCTTGCCGAGCGCCTCGCGCGCCGGGTTGAGATCGACGCCGACGATCATATCGGCGCCCGCCATCTTCGCGCCCTGGATCACGTTGAGGCCGATGCCGCCGAGCCCGAACACGACGACGTTCGCGCCGGGCTCGACCTTCGCGGTGTAGATCACCGCGCCGATGCCGGTCGTGACGCCGCAACCGATGTAGCAGATCTTGTCGAACGGCGCGTCGGGCCGGACCTTCGCGACCGCGATCTCCGGCAGCACCGTGTACGTCGAGAACGTCGAGCAGCCCATGTAGTGCGCGATCGGTTTGCCGCCGATCGAAAACCGCGACGTCGAGTCGGGCATCAGGCCCTTGCCCTGGGTCGCGCGGATCGCGGTGCACAGGTTCGTCTTCTGCGACAAACACGATTTGCACTGGCGGCACTCGGGCGTGTAGAGCGGGATCACGTGATCGCCGGGCGCGACCGAGGAGACGCCGTAACCGACCTCGACGACGACGCCCGCGCCTTCATGGCCGAGGATCGACGGGAAGATGCCCTCGGAGTCCATGCCCGACAGCGTGTACTTGTCCGTGTGACACAGGCCGGTCGCCTTGAGCTCGACGAGGACTTCGCCAGCCTTCGGCCCTTCGAGCTGAACGGTTTCGATCGAGAGAGGCTTGCCTGCCTCCCAGGCAACAGCAGCACGGACGTCCATACACGTGAGCGTGCCAGACCGCGCGGTGAGGCGCGACGGCGCGCCTCACTTCTTCTGGTAGGTCCCGACGAGCTCACCTTCGGCGATGACGTGGCCCTTGATCTCGCTCATGAAGTCGCTCTTGCTCGCAGGTCGGTCGAGCTTCAGATCGAGCGCATAGACGCGAAAATGATAATGGTGCGCGGCGCCGGCAGGCGGGCACGGGCCCATGTACGCGGTCGCGCCTCTTTCGTTCTTCGCCTGCATCGCACCATCGGGCACACTCCCGCGCGACACGGCGGTCAGCGCGGGGTCGATGCCCGTCACGAGCCAGTGGAGGACGGTGCCTTTCGGTGCATCGGGATCCTCGACGAGGATCGCGACGCTCTTCGCAGTTGCGGGCATGTTCGACCACGCGAGCTGGGGCGAGACGTCGCTGCCGGCGCAAGTGTACTCGTCGGGAATCGCGCTGTTCGCTGCGAACGCCGACGACGTGACGGTCAGTTTCTGGGGCCCGCTCTTCGCACCGGCCAGGGCCGGCGCCGCGAGCAATACGGTGGAGAGCAAGATGGTCCGCATGCGCTGCTGTGATGCAACGGCGAGGCCCTAACCTGCGAACTACTGTTACGCGCGCGCTTCGCGAGCCCGCGTCCGCGCTGCCTTGCGAGCCGAGGCCGAACGGGCCGCAGGACCGCGGCGCTTCGCCACCGCATGCGCGTGGCGCGACAGCGCCTTGTGGCTGGCGGCGGCACGAGGCTCGCGCTTCAGCGCCTTCTCGGTCGCGCGGCTGCGCGTGCGCGACGGTGGGTGCGGATGGCGACCTGCGGCGCTGTCGCGGGCGGCGGCTTTCTTCGTCGCACGCGAGCCGCTCTTCGGCGCGCCGGGGTCATAGCCAGCGCGCCGCGCCTTTGACAGGCCGATCGCGATCGCTTGCTTCGTCGAGCGCGCGCCGTGCTTGCCCTCGCGGATGTGGTGCATCTCTTCGCGCACGAACTCGCCGGCGGCACTCGCCTTCGACTTGCCGCGCCGGAGATCGCTCTTCGCTCTCTTGATGGTTTGACGGTCAGGCATGCGACGCGAGCGTTGCATCGCGCATGCCTTCAGTGCGGCGGCGGCGTCACGACGGGCAGCTGCGCCGACAGCGTCGGGCCGCCTTCTTCGCTGCGCTTGACGAGGCTCGCGAGGTCGTCGGCGATCACCCCGGCTTCGGCGGCCGGAATGTTCTCTGTCAGTTCTTCGTAGACGCGCACGGCCTGCTGGTCGAGCTCCTTCATCCGATCGTGCTCGACCGATTCGCCGGGCAGGTCGACGCGGAGCTCGCGCATCACCATCTGGAGGCCCGCCGCGATCGGCAGCGCGAGCAGCGCGCCGACGATACCGGCGAGCGTGCCGCCCACGAGCAACGCGACGAGCACGATCGCGGGCGGCAGCCGGAGCGTGCGGCCATACACGCGCGGGACGAGGATGCGGCTCTCGAACTCCTGATAGAGGAACATCAGGAACGTGACGCCGAGGATCGCGGAGGTTCCGCTCGGAATGACCGCGATGATCACGGGCGCGCTCGCGACGTAGCCGCCGACGAACGGGATGATGTCGGTCAGGCCCGCGAACAGCGAGATCGCGAGCGCGTTATCGGCGCCGAAGATCGTCAGGATCACGAACACGAACACCGCGATCGCGGCCGACGTGATCAGCTGGCCGCGCATGTAACCGCCGACGATGACCTTGAGCTCGAGCAGGACCTTCGCGAGCTTCACGTGATGGTGGCGCGGGACGACCGAGTAGAGCAGGCCCTTCGAGCGCGCCGGATCGGCGAGCAGATAGATCGAGAGAAACAGCGTCGAGATGCCATAGCCGACGATCTCGAGCAGGTCCGTCGAGTAGCCGATCATCGCGCTGGTCGCCCGCTTGCCGAGGTCGTCGACCGGCAGATCCATCAGCGTCTTCACGAACGGCTTGGACCAGCCGTAACCCTGCAGGCTATGCACGAGGTTCAAGCGCTGGCGCGGCGCCTGATCGATCAGCGAGAGCAGCTGCGAGATCAACGGAGGCACCATCAGCACCATCACGGTGATCAGCGCGAGCCCGGCCACCGCGAACACGAGGACGAGCGCGCGGCCCCGGCCGAACCCGCGGCGCTCGAGCCACGCGACCAACGGATCGAACGTGCCGACCATGACGAGCGCGATCGTCAGGACCGTCATCACGGTGCGTAGCTGGCCCAGGATCCACACGCCGGCGACGATGCCGAGCAGCAGGAAGATCGTGCGGGGCGCGATCTCGATCCGGCGCGTGCCGGGCGCTGCGGGCGTGGCCATGAACCGGATGTATTGCGGCGTTCATGCCAGGTGTGTCAGCCCGGGCACGTGGCACTTGCGCTCGCCTGGCGGTGGCGGCGCGGCACAGCGTGCGCGACGGCCACGTGCGGAGCTCGCTTAGCCGACGTACGTGATCTGCCACTCGCGGAGCTCGCCCTCGACGGTGACGTCGACGACGTCGCCCGACTTCTTGCCGAGGACGGCCTTGCCGATCGGCGAGACCGGCGTGACGACCGACAGGTGACCATCGCCACCCGGCCCGGTCAGCGTGATGCCGGCGCCGACCGGCGCGAGAAAGAACGTGCGGCCTTCACCGCGCTCTTCATCTTCGATCTCGACGATCGCGCCGACCGCGATCCGCGCGGTGCCGGCGAGCGCGCCCGGCTTGAACGAGACGAGGGCATCGGCCGCCGCGAGCGCTTCTTGCGCGCGCTTCTGCTGGGCCTTGCCGAGCGTGCCGAGCTGGTGGGCGGCGCGGGCATCTTCGCGCTTTTCATCCGGCGTCGCGCCTTCGCGTGCCTCCAGCGCGGCGGCATCGCGCGAGGCGAGGGCGGCGCGCGCGGCGGTCGAGAGCTGCGTGCGGAGCTGGTCGACCAGCATCTGCTTGTCCATCCCGCGATCGTCCCTGGGCGGGTCGCGGCGGAGCAAGTTTTCAGTCGATCATCTACCCGCTCTTATCCGCGGGAACCCTACGGCGACGACCTCGGCCTCGCCGCGCGGCAGGTCGAGCGTGTCACCGACGCGAGCGCCGAGCAGCTTCTTCGCGAGCGGCGACAGCCAGCTGAGCTTGCCCGCCGTCGGATCGGCCTCGAGCACGCCGACGATCTCGTAGCGCGTGCCGTCGTCCAGCTCGATCGTCGAGCCGAACCGCGCGCGATCGGTGGGCGCCGGCTCGACGAGCTCTGCCGTCGCGAGATGCTCGCTCAGTTCCTGAATGCGAATGTCGGCGTCCGGCTCGCGTTGCGGAGCGGCGCTCAACGCCGAAAGCTCTTCGCGCAGCACGCGCGCGCCGGCGACAGTGAGGTAGTTCGGCACGCCTTCCGGAACCGGCACGCGACGACGACGCACCGTCACTTGCGGCACATCGTCGTCTTCCCTCGTGAACGCCTTGCTCACGCCAATACCGTAGGTCGGCGGCACGACCGCTGCAATGCGACGCCGCGCATGAAGCTACAGCTGCTTGGTCTCGCTTATATCTTTTCGTTCGGCTGCTCGCAGGTCCAGAACGCCTACGACTGCAACCACATCTGCAACCGCTACTCGGAGTGCTTCGACTCGAGCTACGACGTCAACGCGTGCGAGTCGCGCTGCAAGGGCTCCGCGAACGACAACCAGAGCTTCGCGGACAAGGCCGAGTCGTGCCAGACCTGCGAGGATGACAAGTCGTGCGCCGGTGCGACGTTCTCGTGCATCGACGAGTGCGCCGGCATCGTCCCTTAACGACCGATGTTCTGGATCGTCCGCACGACGGTCGGATCCGACGCGCACTTGACCATGAAGTCTGCGACGTCGGCGTGGGGAAGCCGCGCCGTTGCGTTGATCGCGAGTCCTGCGCCGTGCTTGTAGGTCCCGAGCGCCGGGCCGTGCGATAGCGCAGGCGGACGGATGATCACGTAGTCGAGCTGGCTCGCGACGATCGACTGTTCGGCGATCCGCTTGTCGGCGCGCAGCGCGCTGTAGATCCCGCCGAACAACTTCACGCCGAGCCGGCTGAACAACCCGAGCTCGGAGCCATCGCTGCACATGAGGCCGCTCTCGAACACGAACCGCTTGATGCCGTGCTGCGTGCAGCCGGCGACGATGTTCGCGACGCCCCGCGACATCAGCGTGCCGGGGTGCTTGTTGCTCGCGGGGCCGAACGCGGACAACACCGCATCGGCGCCTTGGACCGCAGACGCGACATCGCCGGGATCGAGGACGTCGCCTTTTTCGACCGCGAGGTTGTCGCGGAGTGGAATCGCCTCGGGCTTGCGCGCGAGCGCGAGCACGTCGTGACCCGCGGCGAGCGCGATGTCGAGGATGCAGCGGCCCGTGCCGCCGGTACCGCCGAACACGACGAGCTTCATGCGTGGAGTCTAGAACGGCTCGAAGCAATCGTAGTTGCGCTGGGCGACGATCTTGCCGTCGCGCCACGTGAGGAACATCGCGAGGTACGCGCGCATCGTCTGACCGGCGGCGAGGGTGCCGAGCGCGACGTTCAGCGTCGCCGTCCAGATCGCTTCGACCGCGACCTCGTCACCCTCGGCGACCAGGCTCACGATCTCGTAGCGCTCGCCGGAAGTCGCCCTCTTGCCAGCCTCCATGCCGCGCTGGAGCGCTGCGAGGTCGCGGGTCGCACCGGCTTTGACGAGCAGGTTCGGAAACTCGCGCTGGACGACCTCCGGTGCGTAGTAGCTCGCGTTCGAGCCATCGCGGGTCTCGAACGAATGCAGGAAGGCGCGCGTGCGCTCGGCGTTCGTCATCCATGTCGGATGCTACGCCCCGCCGGATCGTGTCAGTGCGGAACCCAGTTCTTGATCGCGTGCTTGATATCGACCGCACTGCGGAACCCGAGCGCGGGAGCATCGGGCGTGCTGCCATCGAGCACCGCGTAGAACGACCGCGCGACGCCGGTGCTCGCGTGGACGTCGAAGTCGTAGAGCGACATGTCGAGGGCGAGCTCGCCGCCGCCGGTGTCCGCGCGCTGACCCGGATCGGTCTTCGACGTCCACCAGCGGGTGCGCGCGACGAACGCGCTCGCCGACAGCTTCGCCTTGTCCGCGAGCGGCAGCGCGGCGGTCAGCGACGCGCGATCCTCGATCGACATGTCGCCGTCGAGCGAGACGTAGCCGCTGCGCTTCGCACGGGTGTTGACCTCGATCGGACCGACCATCGTTGCGATCGCGGCGTCGTAGGCACCGACGTTGATCAGCGGGAGGTCTTGGGTCGTCACGGTGCCGAGCTCTTTGCCATTCGAGTCCTGGATCCCGAGCTGGCCGGTATCGCTGATGACGCCGATGCCGAGCTCGCCATACGCGATGCCGAGATCGAGGCCGGTCCACCGCGCGAAGTAGATGTCGGAGACGACCGCCTGCGAGCCGCCGCTGACGCCGAGCGCCTGGATGTCGAGGACGTGCAGGCACGCCGCTGGGCCGTCAGCGCGCAGCCGGCAGTGGTAGTAGAGGTCGACATCGAACGTGTACGTCGCTCGCTTCGCATCCTCCTGCGCCTCGAGCGAGCCGCCGATCTTGAAGTAGAAGATGCCGTTGATCGCGTTGGCGTGGCGGATCGCGGGCCCGATCTCGAACCCGGCGCCGGAGCTCGCGTACGCGGCGCGGCCGACATCGCGGCGCGCGTCGAGCGAAGGTCGCGAGCCGAGCGCGGCATTCGCGTAGAGGCCGAGCACCGGGCGCTCGGGCAGACCGAGGTAATGAGCGTCGAGCTTGCCCGCGACATTCGCGGCGACATCGGTGCCATCGGAACCGGACCGCAGCTCGACGTTCGATTCAGCGCTGGCGGTGCTGCTCGAGGTCGCGGTCAGGTCGGTCTCGCTCGCGCGAGCGTTCGCGGCCAGCGTGCCCTGCGACGCCTTGCCGATCTGCTCTTCACCCACTCCCGCGGTGATGCCGATGTCGGTCGCCTTCGCGAGCACCGGCTCCGAATCCGCGGCGGCAAACCGAGTGGAAATCACGATCGCCGTGGCGACGAGCTTGCGCATGGCGTTCACCGTACGCTCGTCGACGCAGCGCACCAGAGGCCGGCCGAGAGCTGCCTGCGAGTGCTTCCGGTTGCCGGAGATCACCCCTCCGCTAAAGCGGACGATTTTGCTTTTTTCCGTCGACGAGTAATCCTAGACTCACCGCGTCATGAGCGCCGGGGAGTTCAAAGATGCCTGCGGGGTCGGTTTCGTCGCCGATCTGGCCGGCCAGAAGTCGCGCCGGATCGTCGAGGACGGCCTCGAGATCCTGCGCCGGCTATCTCATCGCGCGGCCACCGGTGCCGACCCCGATACCGGCGATGGCGCCGGCATCTCGCTCCAGCTGCCGGAGAAGTTCTTCCGGAGCGAAGCCGAGCGGCTCGGCTTCGACATGCCCGCGCGCCGGTTCGCGGTCGGCAACGTGTTCCTGCCTCCCGACCCCGCGATGCGCGAGGCGTGCGAGCAGTTGATCGAAGGCGCGATCCACGATGAAGGCCAGCGCGTGATCGGTTGGCGCGACGTGCCGATCGATCCGAGCGTCACCGGTCCGGTCGCGCGCGACGTGATGCCGGTGTTCCGCCAGGTGTTCGTGCGGATGCGCCGGGTTCCACCTTCGGCGTGGGAGCGCACGCTGTTCGTGATCAGAAAGCTCGCCGAGAACCGCGTGCGCGAGCGCGGCGCGGATCCGATCGGCTACTTCCACATCGCGTCGCTATCGACCGAGACGATCGTCTACAAGGGCCTGCTGCTGCCGGGCCGGCTCGCGCAGTTCTTCCCGGATCTTCAGCGGCCCGAAGTCGAGAGCGCGGTCGCGGTCGTTCACTCGCGGTTCTCGACGAACACGTTCCCGACCTGGGACCTCGCGCAGCCGTTCCGCTACATCGCGCACAACGGCGAGATCAACACGCTGCGCGGCAACGGCAACTGGATGCAGGCGCGGCGCAGCCAGCTCCACTCCGCGAAGTTTCACGGCGGGCTCGAGCGGCTGATGCCGATCATCGTCCCCGGCAAGAGCGACTCGGCGCAGTTCGACAACATGGTCGAGCTCCTCACGCTCGGCGGCCGAACGCTGCCGCACGCGATGATGATGATGATCCCCGAGGCGTGGGAGAGCGGAAAGCTCGACGACGATCGGACGAGCTTCTATCGCTACGCGGCGTCGCTCGTCGAGCCGTGGGATGGGCCAGCCGCGATCGTGTTCTTCGACGGTCAGATCGTCGGCGCGACGCTCGATCGCAACGGCCTGCGCCCCGCGCGGTGGACGCTGACCACCGACGGCCGCGTGATCCTCGCATCGGAAGCCGGCGTGATCGACGTGCCGGCCGAGCAGGTCAAGGCGAAGGGCCGATTGACGCCCGGCATGATGTTCGTCGTCGACACGGCGGAGGGTCGGATCGTCGACGATGCCGAGCTCAAGCGCGACGTCGCGGGCCGATTCCCGTATCGCAAGTGGCTCGACAAGAACGTGTTCGAGCTCGCCGAGCTCGACGATGCGGTGCCGCCGCCGGGCACGTCGGGCGATGCGCTGGTCCGCCTGCAGCGCGCGTTCGGCTATTCGGATGAAGACGTCGAGCTGATCGTCGTGCCGATGGCCGAGACCGGCAAAGAACCGGTCGGCTCGATGGGCACCGACACGCCACTCGCGGTGCTGTCGGAGAACGCGCCGAGCTTGTCGGCGTACTTCCATCAGCTGTTCGCGCAGGTCACGAACCCGCCGATCGATCCGATCCGCGAGGCGCTCGTGATGTCGCTCGAGACCACGATGGGTCCCGACGGCAACACGTTCGACGAGACGCCGGAGCAATGCCACCAGCTGCGTCTGCGCGGCCCGGTGATCGACAACCGCGACGTCGCGAAGATCCGCGCGGTTCACGAGGGCGTGTTCGATCCGGTCACGCTGTCGCTCGTGTGCACGATCGAGGACGGCTGGCTCGCGCGCGGGCTCGCCCGGTTGCATCGCGCAGCGGTCGCGGCGATCGACGACGGCCACAACGTGCTGATCCTCAGCGACCGCGGGATCGACGCGAAGCGCGTCGCGATTCCGGCGCTGCTCGCGCTGTCGTCGCTCCAGCAGTACCTCGTGCGCGAGGGCATCCGCATGCAGGTCGGTATCGTCGTCGAGACGGCCGAGGCGCGCGAATGTCACGACATCGCGCTGTTGATCGGGTTCGGCGCCGCGTGCGTGAACCCGTGGCTCGCGCTCGATACGGTGAAGGCGCGCGGGCTCGATCCGGCGAAGCTGATCCACGGGTTCGAAGAGGGCCTGCTGAAGATCATGTCCAAGATGGGCATCTCGACGGTCCAGAGCTATCGCGGTGCGCAGATCTTCGAGGCGGTCGGGCTCGATCGCGAGCTCGTCGAGGAGCACTTCACCGGCGTGCCGTCGCGGATCGGCGGCGTCGGGCTCGACGAGCTCGGTGCCGAGGCGCTCGCGCGTCACGCGCGTGGCTTCGCCGAGTTCCAACCGCTGCTACCGGTCGCCGGGCAATACCGCTGGCGCCGCACCGGCGAGCTCCACAAGTGGAACCCGGCGACGATCGCGACGCTGCAAGACGCCGTGCGCCGCGAGGACTACGCGCGGTTCAGCGAGTTCGAGCAGCTGTGCGACGACGAGGAGCGCGCGCTCGTCACCCTGCGCGGCTTGCTCGACATCCAGTACGCCGAGGATCCGGTGCCACTCGAGGAGGTCGAGAGCGTGCGCTCGATCGTCAGCCGGTTCGTCACCGGTGCGATGTCGTTCGGATCGATCAGCGCCGAAGCGCACGAGACGCTCGCGATCGCGATGAACCGGCTCGGCGCGAAGTCGAACAGCGGCGAGGGCGGCGAAGAGCCGCATCGCTTCGAGCTCGACGCGAACGGCGACGCGCGGCGCTCCGCGATCAAGCAGATCGCCTCCGGCCGGTTCGGCGTGACGACCCACTATCTCGTCAACGCGGATGACCTCCAGATCAAGGTCGCGCAGGGTGCGAAGCCCGGCGAGGGCGGCCAGCTCCCCGGCGCGAAGGTCGACGAGCGGATCGCGAAGGTCCGGTGCTCGACGCCGGGCGTGACGCTGATCTCGCCGCCGCCGCACCACGACATCTATTCGATCGAGGATCTCGCCCAGCTGATCTACGACCTCACGGCGGTCAACCCGACCGCGCGCGTGTCGGTCAAGCTCGTCAGCGAGGTCGGCGTCGGGCTCGTCGCCGCCGGTGTCGCGAAGGCGCGCGCCGCGTGCGTCGTGATCGCCGGCTACGAAGGCGGCACCGGCGCATCGCCGCTGAGCTCGCTGAAGCACGCGGGCCTGCCGTGGGAGCTCGGCCTCGCGGAGACCCAGCAGGTCCTCGTCGAGAATCGCCTGCGCGATCGCGTGCGCGTCCAGGTCGACGGCGGCCTCCGCACGTCGCGCGACGTGATCGTCGCCGCGCTGCTCGGCGGCGAAGAGTTCGGCATGGCGACCGCGTCGCTGATCGCGACCGGCTGCGTGATGCTGCGCAAGTGCCACCTCAACACCTGCTCGGTCGGCATCGCGACGCAGGATCCGCGGCTGCGCGAGCGCTACGCCGGCACGCCGGAGCAAGTCGTCGCGTACTTCACGTTCGTCGCGGAAGGCGTGCGCCGCCACCTCGCGCGGCTCGGCGTGCGCTCGCTCGACGAGATCATCGGCCGGGTCGAGAAGCTGCGCGCGAAGAAGCGCGGCCTGCAATGGCACGCGAAGGCCGCGACCCTCGATCTCTCCGCGATCGTCCAAGCGCCGGTCGCGCAGGGCGAGGTCCCGCGGCGATTCGCGCGCGCCCAGCCGTGGGATCTCGGCGATCACGTCGATCACGCCGTCATCGCGAAGCTCGACAAGTTGCCGATCGAGATGGATCTGCCGATCGACAACAGCAAGCGCGCGGCGGGTACGCTGCTGTCGGGCGTGATCGCGAAGCGCCACGGTGCGCGCGGCCTGCCGGATAACTCGATCTCGCTGCGGTTCACCGGCTCGGCGGGCCAGAGCTTCGGCGCGTTCCTCGCGCCGGGCGTCACGCTGGCGCTCGCCGGCGAGGCGAACGACTACACCGGCAAGGGTATGTCGGGCGGTCGGATCATCGTGAAGCTGCCCGAGGGCGCGCGGTGGGTCGCCGAGGACAACGTGATCATCGGCAACGTCGCGCTCTACGGCGCGACCGGCGGCGATCTGTTCGCGAACGGCCTGGGTGGCGAGCGCTTCGCGGTCCGCAACTCGGGTGCGCGCGCGGTCGTCGAAGGCGTCGGCGATCACGGTTGCGAGTACATGACCGGCGGTGTGGTCGTCGTACTCGGCGCCGTCGGCCGCAACTTCGCGGCCGGCATGAGCGGCGGCCTCGCGTTCGTCTGGGATCCGACCCAGGCGTTCCGCGCGCGCTGCAACCTCGACATGGTCGAGCTCGAGCCGCTCGCCGATGAAGACGAGTGGCTCGTCCGCGGCCTCGTCGAAGATCACGTGAGGTTCACGAACAGCGCGCGCGCGACGAAGCTGCTCGCGAACTGGGAGCACGTGCTGCGCTCGTTCGTGAAGGTCATCCCGACCGACTACAAGCGCGTGCTCGAAGCGCGGCGCGCTCGGCCGGCACAACTCCGGGTGGCAACCTGATGGGCAAGGTCACTGGCTTTCTCGAAACAGGACGCGCGGCGCCGCATCGCCGGCCGATCGCCGAGCGCTTGCGCGACTGGCGCGAGGTCGAGCACGTCGGCAGCGACGCCAAGGAGCAAGCGGGTCGCTGCATGGACTGCGGCGTGCCGTTCTGCACGCAGGGCTGTCCGCTCGGCAACCCCGTCCCCGACTTCGCCGATGCCGTGTATCGCGGCCGCTGGGAAGAAGCGTTTCGCAAGCTCGCCGTCACGAACGACTTCCCCGAGTTCACGGGTCGGTTGTGTCCCGCGCCGTGCGAGGCCGCATGCGTGCTGTCGATCGATCAAGCGCCGGTCACGATCGAAGCGCTCGAGCGGTCGATCATCGAGCGCGCGTATAGCGAAGGTTGGGTCGCGGCTCCGCACCGCGCACCGCGTACGGGCAAGAGCGTCGCGGTCGTCGGCTCGGGACCGGCCGGGCTCGCCGCTGCGAATCAGCTCGCCGCCGCGGGCCATGCCGTGACGGTGTTCGAAGCCGCACCGCGCGCCGGAGGCCTCCTGCGCTACGGGATCCCCGACTTCAAGATGGAGAAGCGCGTCATCGATCGCCGGCTCGCGCTGATGCCCGATGTCGAGCTGCGCTGCGGCGTCGAGGTCGGTGGCATGGGGCCGAGCTGGAAGCAGCTCGCCGACGATCACGATGCGGTCGTGATCGCGATCGGTGCGCAGCGCGCGAGAGACCTCGTCGTCCCCGGTCGCGAGCTCGCGGGCGTCGTGCTCGCGATGGACTATCTCGTCGACCAGAACCAGGTCACCGGCGGCGAGCGCGCGAGCGCGGCCCACGATGTTCGCGGCAAGCGCGTCGTGATCCTCGGCGGCGGCGATACCGGCAGCGATTGCCTCGGCACCGCGCTGCGCCAGGGCGCGACCGAGGTCACCCAGATCGAGCTCGTCCCGGCGCCGCCGATCGGTCGCAACCCGGAGACGCCGTGGCCCGCCTGGCCGCTCGTGTTCCGGACCTCGTCGTCGCAAGAGGAGGGTGGCACCCGCACGTTCGGGTTCCGCACCACCCACCTCGAAGGCGTCAATGGGCGACTGATCGCGCTTCACGGCATCTCGTGCGAGCGCCGCGCGGGACAATTGGTCGATCTGCCGGGCACCGAGCTTCGTATTGACTGCGATGTGCTCGTGCTCGCGCTCGGTTTCACCGGTCCCACGGCGCAACCGCTGGTCGAACAGCTCGGCGTGCGGCTCGATCCGCGCGGCAACGTCGCGGTCGATCGCGACTACGAGACCAACGTGCGCGGCGTGTTTTGCGCCGGCGATGCGCGGCGTGGCGCTTCGCTCGTCGTCTGGGCGATCGCCGAGGGCCGCGAGCTCGCGCGCGCCGTGGATCGACGGTTGAAATGAAGGCGAAGACGATCCTGCGGTGGGTGCTGACCGTGTTCATGGTCATCGCCGGCATCAATCACTTCGCGAACCCCGCGCCGTACCTCGGCATGATGCCGGCAGAGCTCCCGAAGCCGGAGTTGCTCGTCCAGATCAGCGGCATCGCCGAGATCCTGGGCGGCCTCGGCCTGATCCTGCCGCAGACCCGCCGGCTCACCGCGTGGTGCTTGATCGCGCTGTTCGTCGCGATCTTCCCGGCGAACCTGAACATGGCGCTCAATCACCTGCCGCTCGGCACGACGCATGTTCCGACGTGGGCGCTGTGGGCGCGGCTGCCGCTCCAGGTCGTCCTGATCGTTTGGGCGTACTGGTTCACGCGGCGCGACGACTAGACGCCGAGCACGACGCGCACCGGATTGTCGACGCTGCCCGTGCCGAACTCCGTCGGCGTGACCTCGTCGGGATCGATCCGCGTGCGGAACGCGCGATCCCAGATCGAGAACAACGAACCGTAGTTGCCGCGGTGCGCGGGATCCGCGCTGTGGTGGATATGGTGGTAGCGCGGCGTGACCAGGATCCACTCGAGCCAGTTCGAGCGCCAGCTCACGTTCATGTGCATCCAATCGTTGCGGACGATCAGCTCGAGCGACAGGAACAGTCCGATCCACCACGGCGCCGGACCGATCAGCGGAAACGAGAGCACGACGGGTAGGTTGAACAAGAACTGCTGGACGATCGTCGCGCGCACGCCGGCGAACCAGTACATGTACGTCGGCGCGTGATGCCACTTGTGGACGCGCCACAGGAGCGGCGTGTGCATCAGGCGATGGAGCACGTACGAGCCGAGATCCGCGGCGAGGTAGAACGTGAGCATCCGCAGCGCGAGCGGCGCGTGCCAGTAGTGCGCGAACACGGGCAAGTGGCGCGCGGCCCGGGTCGAGAGCTCGAGCGCGACCGGATAGAACGCCGCGATGTAGACGACGAACGCGACGGCGTCGCGGACGATGACCTTGCGATATGCAACCGGGCGCGCGGGCCGCGCCAGCTCCGCGATCGTGCACGCCGTACCGGCGGCAATCGCCACGATCGCGATCACGAGCGCGTTGTCGAACAACGCCGTAGCGTCGGCCGAGCGAGAGATCTTCGCAAGCGCGTGGCACGTCCGATGCTCTCTACGAGGGCATGAACACCAAGGACCCGAACCAAGGCGAAGGCGACCGCACCTCGGCGCGTCGCTACAACCGCGATCTACGCGACTTCGTCGCGAAAGGTCACGTCGAGCCGGCCGCGCGCCAGGCCGAGCAGTACGTCGAAGCGCACCCCGACGAGGCGATGCGCGCCGAGCGCAAGGCAAAGCACGGCCCGATGGGGTGGCTCGAGCGCACGGTGGCGAGCATTCGCGCGGTGCTCCACCGCAAGTAACTACGCGACCAGGCGCGCCTCCAGCGTGCCGCCCGTGCCGAACAGCTGCTCGCGCCACTTGGCGAGCAGCGCGTTCGTGTCGCGGTCGTTCGGGTGAAAGCCCGGCCGGAAGTACGAGAGATACGTGGGTATCAAGCGGGTGAAGAACGCCGGGTAGATGAAGAACCGGGTCATGCCGCGCGCCCATGTCCACGGCTTCCACAGGATGCCGCGGGTGATCATCAGCCGCGCCTGGACGATGCCGTGCGCGATGAAGAAGATGATCGTCGCGGCGATCATGATCGCGACGCGGCGCAGGTAGCCGCCGCCGGTCGCCTTGTAGACGTCGAACGCGACGGCCTTGTGCTCGCTCTCCTCGAGCGCGTGCCACAGCCACAGCTCGCGTACGCTCGCGTGCATCGGATCGCGCATGCGAGGATCGCGGAGCAGCGCCTCGGCGAGCATCGCGGTGAAGTGCTCGAGTGCGCAGGTCGCGGCGAGCCGGCCGTGCGGCGTCAGGATCCGGCGGATGAACGCGAGGAAGCCCTTGAGGTTCTTGTCGATGCGGTGCGCCTCGCGATAGCCGTGCCCGATCAACATCTCGTTGAACTCGCGGTGCTCGCGGCCGTGCATCGCCTCTTGGCCGATGAAGCCGACGACCTCACGGCGGAGCTCCGGATCAGTGATCTCGTCGGCGAACTGCTTCACCGATCTGACGAAGAACTGCTCGCCCTCGGGGAACAGCAGCGAGAGCGCGTTCAGGAACGTGGTCTCGTACGGGTCGCCGTCGGCCCAGTCGCGCGGCACATCGGCGAATGCGAAGTCGACGTTGCGGCGGGGGATGTCCATGCGCCCAGCATGACGCCGCGCGGCGATCACCCGTAGGTCAGGCGGGGCAGGCGGGTTATCATTCGGGGCCAGTGTACGAGATGCCCGGCGCCTACGTGCGAGACCTCGTCGACCTCGCGGCGACGCGGAAGGTCGCGCCCGAGGCGTTGCTCGCGGGACTTCCGATCACGCTCTCGCAGCTCGCCGATCCGACGACGCGCGTGCCGCTGCGCGTGTGCGACGCGATCGCTCAGCGCGCGATCGCACTGACGAAAGAGCCCGCACTCGCAGTTCACCTCGGCATGCGGATGCGAGTGTCGTCGCACGGCTTCCTCGGGTTCGCGGCGATGACCGCGTCGACCGTGCGCGAGGCGCTCGAGCTCGCGGTTCGGTTCTCCGCGATCCGGACGTCGGCGATCGCGCTGGCGCTGGTCGTCGAAGGCGACACCGCGTCGCTCGTGATCTCCGAGCGCGTCGATTTCGGCAAGGAGGGGCTCGCCGGCCTGCGCGAGTTCGTGATGCTCGCGCTGCTCGTCGGCATTCGCCAGCTCGGCACCGAGCTCACCGGCAAGGTCCCGCAGGGGTTCGCGGAGTGCGCGTTCCCGACGCCATCGTTCATCACCGGGCCGATCGATCAAATCGCGTTCGATCGCCCGGCGCATCGCTTGGTGTTCGCGGCGTCGCTGCTGGATCAACAGCTCGTGAGTGCCGACACGGTCGCGACGCGGTTGGCAATCGAACAGTGCGAGCGCGAGCTGGCGTCGACGAGCGATGGCGAGCTCGCGGCGAAGATCCGGACCGCGCTCGAAGCCGATCCGGCGACGACGCTTCCGGCGGTCGCGAACAAGCTGCGGCTGTCGAGTCGCACGTTGAAGCGCCGGCTCGCCGAGCAAGGCGTGACGTTCACCGAGATCCGCGACGACCTGCGCCGCCAACGCGCGCTGTTGCTGGTCGACAACCGCACGCTGTCGATCGGCGAGGTCGCGGTGAAGCTCGGCTACACCGAGCTGCCGAACTTCACGCGCGCGTTTCGCAAGTGGACCGGGATGACGCCGATCGCATATCGCGAGCGCCGCAACTAACGGCCGCTACGGCGTAGCGAAGATCGTTTGTACCGCCGCGGTCTCCTCCGTCGTGCTGCAGGTCGAGTCGAGACAGACCGATGCGTGAACCGTATACGCAACCGCGTTGACGTTCGGCGGGATCACGAGCGTGAAGGCTCCGCCGCCTGTCGCGTCGACGAGCTGCACACTTGGTCGAAACTCGTATGCCGTGCCCACGGGGTCGATCGCGTTGACGTCGGCGAATAGCTTGGTGCCGAGGCTCGCCGTCCCGCCGGTGGTCACGTTCGCCTTTGCGGTGACAACCACCGATGTCGTGGTCTTCGTGAGCGTCGCTGGTATCGGATTCATTGCAACGAATGCGAGGGTTGCGGGGTTCAGCATCACCGCCTTCGTAATGCTCAGGCCGCCAACCGTTGCTTGGATCAACACGGTTCCAGGCGTCGTGTTCGGGATCAGTGAAGCCGTTGCACATGGGCCGCCGGCGAGGGACACGGTGGTCGTCGCCATGCCGCCAGCTCCAACCCAGCTGCCAGCGCTCGTCTTTAACGTTACATCGAGAGATGCGGGCCGATGGTCGGCCTTCGTACAGACCCGCATCTCGACCGGTGTCACGCCGTCGGCGACCGGAAAGCAGTCAGGGCACCCGGAATCGACCTCGATCGCGTTCGACGTGATCTCCGGCCCCGAGACCGTGGTCTCGAGATCCGAATCGGCATAGCAACCCGCGAGAACGGCAAGGACGAGGTACTTCATACGACCTTGAGCCCGGCGGCCGCGGGCGTGAAGACATCGGCCGCGGGTGTCGACGCGGTCGCAACCAGAACCGCGATCGACGTTGGCGTCGGAATCACGATCCCGACGATGGCACCGATGCCACTGCCGGTCGGGCCGACGGCTATGATCGTGCTCGAACCGGCCCACATCGGTGGGGTCCCGTGCGTCTGGACGAGGTCGACCGTGACATTGACGCTCGGGCTCGCGCCCGTGATTTGAATCGAGCACGCAAATGGGGTGCCGTGCGTGACCTGCTGGGGTGCTCCGAGCGTGATTGTTCCCACCATCTTCCCCTCCTAGCGATCGGTGTATGCCTTCTGGATGTAGTGATAGACGTCGGTATCGATCGAGAGCCCGACGAACGGTGCGACGCCGAAGATCCGGCTCGCGTTGGTGGGGTCCTCGCGATGGAGCAGATAGAAGAACGTTCCAGCGCTGACTCGGACGTGCTCGCTCAGTCGCCGACCGATGGCAGCCATCGGATACGCGCCGAACATGATCGCATCGACGGTGCGACCATCGATCCCGGGAGCGGTGAGGCTGACTCCGAGGCTGAAGGACCACAGCTGGCGGCACGTGTTGCCGACCAGTTCTTTGATCGGAACGTCTCGATCGACGAGTCCGAAGTAGAAATTTACGCCGAAAAACGGCATCAACCACGGCGTCCGTGCACCACCCGCGAGTGGCGCTGCGAACGCGACCCCGAGGTCGGGCGACACGAAAGTGCCCACCGGTGCGGTCGCCCAATCGCCGTTAGAACGGTACGCGAGCGATGTCGAGATCCTGAGCTTCGGGGCAGCATCCGTGACCGCGAGCAGCAACGCTGCATCGAGCGCCGTCTTCGCCGTAGCGTTGGCGTTGTCGAGGTCGATGCCGGCCTTCGCCAGATCTGCGATGTCCTTGTCTGCGGCGACGACAGCGTCGATCTTCGTCGCGGCATTCGTATGACAAACGTCGGCGATCGCGTGTGCTTGCGCGGCGATCGTATCGAGCGAAGTACCGACCGGGAGGTTCGCGAGCACGTCTTGCAGCGTGACGTAGGTCTTCTCGTCGAGCGTCAGCTGGATGGCCACCGGTGAGTGCTTCTGAGCGGAGGCCGCCTTCAGAATGCCCTCGAGCAACTTGTCGCGCGCGTCTCCGGTCTTGCCCTTCAACGTAGGCAGCTTCGCAGCCCAGAACGCATCGCTCGATGAGTTGCGCGCCTTGAGTGCCGCAACGGTGGCGTCGAGGTTGTCGTCGCTTGCAGCGAGGTGAGTGACTGCGTCGAGCTTGTGGTTGATGACGATCGTCGGCGAGTCGCAGGTCAGGATATTCGCCGTCTTCGCGTCGCTGCGGGCCTTTTGATCGGCCTGCTGGAGCTTCGCGTTGGCGGCGGCGACCTGAGCCTTGAATGCATCCGCCGCGCTTTGCTTGGTCAGGTAGTCACGCGGAGCCGGCGACCGCGATAGCTCATCGCGGATCTGTTCCTCGAATCCAGTGAAGTCTCCGACGACCGCGGGCGTAGCCGAGCTCTGTTTCGCGATCGCGTCGTGAAACGCAGTCTTGTCCACGGCGTTCGCCGCGAGGTCCGCGTAGAAGCCACCGCTGATCGCGCCGGTCCACGATGCGATGTCGACGGGGGTGAAGCCTTTGGACGGCGTGAGTCGGTAGCAGAACCGCTGATCGAGCTGAAGAGGCGGGATGGTCGCGCTCAGGACACGCGCGGCCCCGTCGCCGGACGCCGACATCGCGAACTTGTGGTACTGGCGCGTCGACTCCGCCGGCGACGTCGTGCAGTCCGGATGCATCGCGGTCGGCCACACTTCGATCGTCGCGGTTAACGTCGGGTCGGAAGCGCTGAACTGGACGACGAAGCTCGAACCCGAAGGAAACTGCGCGTCCGGAACGAGCGCCTTGTCGCCTGGTGTGTTCGATACGAGATGGACGATCGGCAGCCCATCAGCGCTCGCGCTCGTCACCAAGCGGAGCGATGCCGCTATCACCCAACCCCACGATGCCTTCACGTCGACCACCCCTCGCGTAGAGGTACCCAAACTAGTTCAGCACACTCGACAAAGCAACTGCCGCAAATTGCGGCAGTGCGCCGTTAGTGGTGATCCACCTGCAGCGCCCCGAACTGCGGCGAAGCCTGCTCGACGTACGAACGGGCGCCGGCATCGTCGAGCAGCGTCGCCGCGAAGAACGCGGTCGCATACGACGCGGCGATGTTTCGCCCGGTCGGCGGATCCAGGTACGTGAAGTCGGTGCCGTCGGTCTGGCGCTGTGCCATCCCGCAACCCGGCGCGAAGATATCGACAAGTCCGTCGAGGTCCGACACCGACCAGTGGCCCGCGTCGGGGACCTCGACCTTGAACGCCGGCACCGTCGCCTTCGTATAGTTGTCACGGATGAACTTGTTGCCGAACTCGGTGATGCTGTTGTCCTCGATCGCGACCATGAAGAACACCGGCACGTGAATCTCGGCGAGCGTCACGCCGGTCACGAGCGGGTTCTCCATCGGCGAGCACAGTGCTGCGGCGGCCTGGATCCGCGTATCGAGCTGCGCGACACGGCCCGCGGTGACAGCGCCCATCGAGTGCCCGAGCACGCCGACGTGCGCCATGTCGGCCATCGCGCTGATCGGCGTCCCACCCGCGGCGACCTGATCGAGCGCGGCGCGAATATCGAGCTGGCGAACGTCGAGCTCCGCCGAATTGATGTCGGCGTCGTGACCGGCGAGGTGCTCCCACAGCGTGTCGCCCAGGTGCTCGACCGTGATCGCGAGGATGCCGTGGCTCGCGAGCCGGATCGCGGTCGACGCGTTCGATAGCCGCGTGCACGAGTGGCAGTGCGAGATCATGACGACCGGGAACGTGCCGGCGCCCGGCGCACCGTCGAGCGCGACCGGCAACGTGCCGGTGGGACAGCTCGGCGCGGCGGAGAGCAGCATCGCGTACTGGTTCTGCGGCGGATCGGCTTCGAGCATCTCGATCGGCGTATCCGCGGCGACGGCCGTCGTCGGGAACCACGCTTGCGCGACCAGATCGCGCGACCTCGCGGCATCGTGGACCATGAATCGCGTCGTGCCGACCGCCCAGCCGCCCGGCTGCTCGAAGCTGAAGTCCGGCGGCGTCGAGGGCGTACTGCTGCACGCGGCGACCAGAGCGAGGAGGCAGAGGCGGTGCATCGGCCGCACTGTATGAGCCGCGCGCGGATCCGAGCAAGCCCGAATGCGCCGTGATACCGACGGGCATGCTCCGCATCCTCGCGATCGTCGCCGCTTGCACGACCACACCCGCCGTCGCGAACCCGAGCGAAGCGCTGCGCGTCGTGATCGTGCGTCACGGCGAGAAGCCCGACGACGGCGATCAGCTGACGTGCCGCGGCCACAATCGCGCGCTGCAGCTTCCCGCGGTGATCGTCGGCAAGTACGGCAAGCCGGGTGTGATCTACGTGCCGGCGCTCGGCCTCGGCGCGACCACATCGCACGCGCGGATGTTCGAGACCGCTGCACCGCTCGCGATCAAGTACAACCTCGCGATCGACAGCAAGTTCGACGAGAAGGACGCGACCGGCGTCGCCGCCGACATCCAGACCCGCACGGGCACCGTGCTGCTCGTGTGGGAGCACAGCGCGATCGGCGATGTCGCTCGCGCGCTCGGCATCGGCTCGCCGCCGAAGTGGAAGGGCAAGGACTTCGACGGCATCTGGGTGATCACGTACGCGAAGGGCCACGCGTCGCTCGAGATCGCGAGCGAGGGCTTGTCGCCCACCGAAGACTGCAGCTACTGATATCGTAAAGCATGGTCCTTGCCGGCTGGGTTCGCGAGCGCCTGTGGCGCGCCGACAACTGGCCCGCGGAGCTCGCGAAGCTGCGCGGTTTGCCGCGCACCGTCGAGCGGACCTTGGATCTCGCGCGGGCGAGTGATACCTGCGATCCGGATCGCCGGAACGCACTCGCGCTCTACGTCGAGGCGTGGCGCGCCGGCCATCCAGGTGCACTCGCGCGTGCAAGAGAGCTGGCGACCGAGCTTCGCGCCCATGTGACGATCGGCGAGCTCGCGCTCGGCGAGCACCAGCCGGTGGCTGCGGCAGACGCCTACCTCGACGCGGGGCTGCCCGAGCTCGCTTACGAATCGCTGAAGCAAGCGATCGCCACGCGCCCGGGCGAGGGATACGAGACGCTGTTCGCGCTCGTCGATCACCGGCGCTGCGATCCGGAGCGGGCGATCGCGGATCGCATCGCCGCTGGCCAATTCGTCCAGGCGGTCCGGATCGCGAAGGTCGCGAACCTATCGGACCGCGTCGGCGAGGTGATCGCGGCCGCGCAGCGCGCGAACCCCGACGATGCCGCGATCGCGAGGATCGTCGAGGCGCGCCTGTTCGAGGCGAACAACGCAGACCGGATGATCGAGCACTACCGCGATCGGTTCGAGCGCGCACCGGACCGCATCGCGTACGTCGCGCGCATGCGCGCTGCCGCGGTCGAGCTGCTCTCGCGCGACCTCCAGCCCGGCCTCGCATTGCGCTTGTTGCGGATGAGTCTCGAACAGGGGTACGTCACGAACCTTCCCGAGCCGGTCTCACACATCGCGTTGTGGGAAGTTCTGTTCGTGAACGCGCGCGCGCAGCGAGCGACGCGCGAGCTCGTGCCGTTCCTGGTCACCGCGATGGCGTCGCAGGTCTCCGACGATACAGCGGTCTACCTCGCGCGGCTCGGCCTCGAGATCGTGTGGCGCGATGCAAACGACACGCTCGCGGCGCAGCCTTACGCAGCGACGCTGCTCGACTACGCGCCCGATCAGCCGCTCGGGCTCGCATTCGTGCGCGAGGTCGCGCCGGAGTCGTTGGCGGGGCAGTCTCAGCGGATCGCGAAGCCCTTGCCGCCGACCGTGAAGATGACACCGCTCGACAAGACCGCGGTGCCGACCGAAAAGATGCCCGCACTCGTGAGGCCGCCGGCGGCGATCACGACCGGCAAGATTCCGAAGCTCGAGGCTGCAGCGGCGGTCACGCTCCCCAGTACCGAGCAGGTCAAGAGATCGCCGGCTCCCCCGCGCGAAGCGACCACGGGACGCCTCGCGCTGCTCAAGCCGCCGACGCCGCGAACGACGACGCTCCGCCGCGACACGTCGCCGATCCCCGTTGCACCTCAGCCGGCCGCGACGGCACCCGCACGCGCGCCGCGCGCGGTCGTGCCGATCGATGCGGTCGTCGAGCTCCCGACCGGCGAGTTCTTCACGACGGTGCTCCGCGACGTCTCGGCGTCGGGCGCGTTCATCATGACCAAGCGCAAGCTCGAACCCGGGACCGTCGTCGCACTCGAGCTCCGGATCCCGATCGCGGGCTCGGTCGACCAGCTCGCGTTTCGCACCGACGCCCGGATCGCACGGCGTACCGAGGTCGGCTGCGGCCTCGCATTCGTCGAACCGCCCGAGGCGCTCGTCGTTTCGATCACCGCGACGATCGGATAGCGCATCGAGTCGTCGCGGTTCGCTGCGCGTAACGTTGGTGCGCTGGCCAACGAGTCGCGAACGCACGCGCCGCCCACCGACGGCGAGTGATACGTTTGCTAGACGTGACGCGGGACGGGGACGCACAGGACGCGCGCGACGGACTGCCGACGGTGGTCCGGCCGAAACGCGGTTCGCCGCCGACGCGGTCGCGCGCGACCACCGACCTGCCGACCCTGACCGCCACACCGCCGCGTGGCGAGGCCGAGGTGAAGCGGTCGCTGGGGAGTACGTCATCGCCGAACCCAGCGGTCGTGGCCGAAGCGCTTCACGCCGAGGAGGCCGCGCGCATGCGCGGATGGGCGATGGCCGTCGTCCTGCTCGCCGGATCGGCGGTCGCGTTCACCCCGGCGCTTCCCGGCACGTTCGATCGCAAGGTCCCGTTCGTGATCGCGCTCGCGACGCTGATCGCGACCGCGCTGTGGGCGTGGATCCGCTGCGGCGACGAGCGCCGCTACACGCCGTTCGTGTTCCGCCTGTTCAGCTGGGTTGCCGCGCTCACTTCGATCGAGCTGGTCTACTTCCTCGGCGTGTTCTCGCCGGTCCCGGTCGTGATCACGCTCGGCATCACGTACGTCGGCCTCGGGCTCGATCGCCGCTACGCGCTCGTGATCCCGCTCGTCGCGGTCGGCGGCTACGTCGTGCTCGCCGGGCTCGTGATCTCGGGCGCGATCGAAGATCGCGGCGTGATTCGCGCGACCGATCTCACGCTGATGCCGAAGCTGTTCGGCACGATCATGGTGCCTGCCGTGCTGCTCATGGCGCTCGGCCTCGCACGCTTGTCGCGGCGCACGCTCGAGGCCGCGGCGCGGCGCAGTCACGAGGCGCTGTTGCTCGCGAATCAGCGCGAAGCGCAACTCGCCGAGGCGAACCAGAACCTCGAGCAAGCACTCCGCGCAGGCGCCGGCGGCGATGGTCGATGGACGGGTCGGCTCGCGGGCAAGTGGAAGCTCGCCGAGATCATCGGCCGTGGTGCGATGGGCGAGATCTACGCCGCGAGCCATACAGAGAGCGGCCGGATCGCGGCGGTCAAGCTGCTGCGCGAGACCGCGGCTGCCGACGACATGCTGGTCGAGCGATTCATTCGCGAAGGCGAGATCGCGGGCTCCCTCGACGTCCCGAACATCGTGCGCGTCTACGAGATGGGCCGGATCGATCGCAGCGTCCCGTACATGGTGATGGAGCTGCTGCGCGGCGAGGACCTCGCGGGCATCTTGCGCCGGCGCCGCTCGCTCGACGCGGGCGAGCTCGCCGACCTCGTCGGCCAAGTCGCGCGCGGGCTCGACGCCGCACATGCCGCCGGCATCATCCACCGCGATCTCAAGCCCCAGAATCTGTTCTACGCGGTCGCGGCCGAGCGCGGCACGTGGAAGATCCTCGACTTCGGGGTGTCGACGCTCGCGAGCTCGACTGGCACGCTGACCCAGGCGGCGATCGTCGGCACGCCCGGCTACATGGCGCCCGAGCAAGCGCGCTCGCAGCAGGTCGATCTCAGGTGCGACGTGTTCTCGCTCGGCGCGGTGATCTACCGCGCGCTGACGGGGCGTCCGCCGTTCGGCGGCACGGATACGCCGCAGATCCTGTTCGAGGTCGTGTACCAGATGCCGCATCGCCCGTCGGACTTGATGCCGAGCCTGGCGTCGGATGTCGACGCCGTGCTCGCGATCGCGCTCGCGAAGCGCCCCGAGGATCGGTTCGGATCGGCGACGGAGCTCGCGATCGCGCTGGCGTCTGCGGTCAGCGGCCGGCGAGATCTAGCGCTGCGGGCGCGCGCCGACGCGCTCCTCGCGAACCATCCGTGGGGACGCTCGCTCGGGCCGTGAGCGGCTAGCGCGCGTCGAGGATCGCGAACAGCACCGGCTCGAGCGCCCACGTCGCCGACGCGGGCATGTCGAGGGTCGCGATCACGCTGCCGGACTTCGCAGCGCGACACGCGATGCGGATCCGCCGATCGTCCTTGTCGTACCACTCGTAGAACTCGACCTTCGATGCCGGGTTCGGCGCATCGACCGCCGACGCGGGCAGGTCCTTCTTGCGCGCCGCACACGTCTCGCTGACGGCGCGGACGCTGAGCATCGCGCTCGCCTTGCCTTCGGCGTACTCGGCGGTGTCGGTCGTCTGCGTTCCGGACACCTTCCAGCCGCCAGCCATCGCGGGCGCATTCACCTTTCGGCCCGAAGGGAACACCAGTGGGGTCTGCTTCACGACCGGCGCCGCGGTCCCGGCACGTGCATTGACCGCGGGGATCACGCGCGCGATCACCGGCGCGAGCGAGTCGAGCGCTTGTTTGCTCTGTTTGCGGAGCGCGCGGATCTTGTTGTCGTGATCGTCGAGCTGATGCTCGAGCTGCTTGTACGACGCGTTCGGATCCGCGATCAGCGCGAGCGTCGCATCGAGCTCGCCGCAGTACGCCTGGATCACGTCGAAGCCCTTCGTCAGCGCGTCGAGGTCGTCGTGAAACTCGGCGGCACCGCCGTCGACGAGCGACTGCGCACCGGTCTTCGCCTTGCCGACGCCCTCCGCACGCGTGTGGCAGGCGGTGAGCTCTTTCTGGTAACCGGTCGCGAGCTCCTTCGTCTTGCCGTCGGCGTGGGCGACGGCGCAGAGCGCGATCAGGAGCGCGCCGGCGCGGATCACGCGGCGGGCTCGAGCTGCGCCGCGGCGGATTCGCGCGGCAAGATCGCCGACCACTCGCGGCCGGTATCGGGATCGTAGAGCGTGACCGCGTCCTTGTAGACGCGCGCGGTGCGGTTGATCTCGAGCAGCGCGGTGCCGAGCGGCATCGCCTGGTAGCGCTCCGGCCAGTGCTCGAGGCACAGCTTCTTGATCAGCGGCGCGTGGCGCGAGCTCATCGCGGGGAACAGGTGGTGCTCGGTGTGGTAGCCGAAGTTCAGCGTTAGCCGATCGATGATCTTCGGCACTGTGACCGACAGACCGGTGATCAGCGGGTCGTTGATCGGGATGTACGGGCTGAGCGAATGGTTCGTCAGGATGAACGCGATCACGATCGCGTTCGCGATCATGTGTGGCACGAGGAACGCGAACAGCCACGGCACGAACCCGATCGCGGCGAGCAGGCCACCCCACAGCGCGACGTACGCGAGCGTCTCGACGATCGCGAGCACCGCGGTGCCGCCGCTCGCGTACTTGAACTTCTTCATGCTGTGGGTCTGGTGCGCGCACTGGATCGTGAAGCCGAACGTCATCGTCCAGAACCCGCGCAGCCGATTCGGGCCGACCGCGAACTTGTCGACCGCGATCCGCGCGCCGGTCTGCGTGTTGTATTCCTCGAGCGTCGGGAACGCGTCCGGATCGCCCGGTTGGTTCGTGATCGCGTGGTGGGTCTGGTTGTGCCACGCGACCCAGATCCGCGGCGCGAGCATGAACGGCGCGAACCCGAGGTACGCCTGCGCGTACTGCAGCCACTTGCTCCGGGTGATCCCGCCGTGGAGGCCCTCGTGCGTGATAAACGTCTGGCACGCGAAGCCGCAGCCGATCGCGATCGACAACAGCGGCCAGCTCCACGCCGGCACCCAGTGAAGGCCGATCGCCGCGATGCCGAGCACCACGACGGCCAGATAGATCGGGATCAACAGGAGCCGCGAGCGCGCCGGCGCGTACGCCGACTCCGGAATCTCGGGGCGAAGCTCAGCCACGTAGTGGGAGCGTGGATAGAGGGGAACGCTCCCCAGGTACTGCTGCGCCATCTGTTCGAGAGGAGCGCATTTTCGTGACGTTGGCCAGTCACAACGGTGTCAGGAATTGATCGCGAGGATGACAACCGCCGCCTGGTTCCCGAGCTCCAGCACCATCCCCGGGTGTAACGCATGCCGCCGTTGCCCCGCGTGCATGCCGGCGATGAAGAAACCGCCGGTACTTCCCGCGTCGCGAGCGAACCAGCCCTCGTGAGAATCGACGCCCAGCTCGATGTGGCGCTTGCTGACCGTGGCCGCGTCGATCCGGACCGGTGCGTTCGCGACCCTGCCGATCCAGGCCGGCTGGCTCACGGTCATGATCCGCGGATGCGGGCCTCCGATCACGGCCAGGACGAGCCCGAAATCGTCCGGAATCGCGATCTCGAGGTTCGGATGGACGAGCTGGTTGAGCAGCCGCACCACGAACAGCCCGCGCTCCGCCGGTTCGCCGCCCGTCAGCCGCACCCACGCATCGCGCGCGAGCTCGCTCGGATCGCGGAGCATCTCGACCGCCGCCGGCGACGCGAACGCGGACATCAGCGTCACGTTGTCGCCGAGCGTGCGCGAGAGATGGCGCCAGCCGAGCACCGCGTCGAGCGGATCGTCGAACGTGACCGCGACGTGATCGTCGACGATCCGATGCGCCGCGGCGAGCGCGCGCAACTGTTCGCCGAGGTCGCGCACCGACAGCGCGCTGTGCACGCCGACGACGCACGTCAGCGGTGACCGCGTCGTCAGCGCGAGCGTCGCCGGCATCAGCCCAGCTGGCGCGGGCCGAAGTCGAGCTTCATCGCCGCCTTCGCCATCCGCAGCGTCTCTTCGGCGACCTTGTTCGCGCGCGCGACGTGATCGCGCAGGATCTCGACGACCCGCGCATCACCGGCCTTGCCGTCGAGGCTCTTGCGCTTGTCGCGGATCGGCGCGAGGAACGTATCGATCGCGCGACCGACTTCTTCTTTCACCGCGCCGTCGCCGATCTGGCCGGCCGTGTAGAGCTGCTCGAGCTCCGCGATCCGCGCCGTGTCCTTCATGAACGCCTTCGCGTACTGGAACAGCGCGTTGCCCTCGACCACGCCCGGATCCGTCGCCGACTGCCGCCCGGTGACGATCTTCTTGCACTTCTTCAGGATCTCGTTCGTCTCGTCCGACAAGAAGATCGCGTTGTTCAGGCTCTTCGACATCTTCTGCTTGCCGTCGGTGCCGACCAGCCGCGCGATCCGGCCGAGCAGCGCCTTCGGCACGGTGAACACGCCGCCGCGCGCCACGTAGTCCTCGTCCTTCGTCGTCGAATCGACACCGCAGTAGACGTGGTTGAACCGACGCGCGACCTCGCGGCACATCTCGATGTGCGCTTCCTGGTCCTCGCCGACCGGCACGAGCTCGGCGCGAAACGCGAGGATGTCGGCGCACTGGCCGACCGCGTAGAGCGGGAACCCGAAGCTGTAGTGGTCGCCGAGATCCTTCGCGGCGATCTCTTCCTTCAGCGTCGGGTTGCGCATGACCCGGTTGAACGGCAACAGCATCGCGAAGAACCAGCTCAGCTCCGCGATCGCCGGAATCTCGGTCTGGAGCACGAGTGTCGAACGCTCGGGATCGATGCCGACCGCGATCCAGTCCTTCGCGATCTCGAGCGTGTCCCGGCGGATGTCGTCCGGCTTCTCGGCGCGCGTGGTGAACGCGTGCATGTTCGCGATCAGGAAGTAGCAGTCGTACTCGTCCTGAAGGCGCACGCGATTTTCGAGCGAGCCAACCCAGTGGCCGAGGTGGAGTCGGCCCGTGGGAGTGTCACCGGTGAGGATGCGCGGCTTCGTTGCCATGTCGCCGCGCAAGATACCTCAGGGGAACGCGGTCTGCCCTGCGTTGAGCACGCCCCACGTCGAGGCCGTCGACACGCCGGTGCTCCAGTCGGCCTTCGCGTTGGTATCCGCGTCGTTGACTCGTGACATCGACGTCGCCGTCGTGGCGCCCTGCATCGTCGAGTCGACCGCCGCGTCCTTGAACGTCGCGTCCGTGTAGGTCGTCTGCGCCGGCATCCACTGGCCCGCCGCGGCGACGATCGCCGCCTGGCTCAGCGTCGCTGCGGCCGCCGTGCTCGTCGTCCCGGTCGTGAAGACCGCGTCGACGATCGTGTCGGTCGCATCGTAGAGCGTGAACACGTTGGTCGTGCCGGTGAGTCCCGTACCGTTCGTCGAGTACAGGTCGATCGCCGTGTCGTAGTTCTTGGTGTGGGTCGCGGCCGGCTGACCAGCCGGGTCGCCCGCGAGCTCGTCCGTCGCGGCGGGAGCCGGGTTGCAGGTCGTCGAGGTCCCCGCGAAGTGGACGATGACGATGTCGTTCTTGTGGACCTGCAGCGCGGCCGGAAACACGTAGTTGATGGCAGAGCCATCGCGCTCGGTGAGCCGGAAGTTGCCCATGCTGCCATCAGCCTTCACGCGTAGCTCGATCAGGTCGCAGCTGCTCGGGAGGCCCGGGTTGAACTCGTTGATGAAGACGGTCGCCGGCAGCGTGTAGCCGAAGAAGTTCGCGCTGAGCGTCGTCGCGAGCGCGCTGCCCTGGAGATCTTTGATCGTGTTCGCGACGTTGACCGTGTACGGGTTCGAAGCCGTCTGCGCGTCGGTCGTGAACGTGACGGTCCTACCGGCGACAACCGGGTTCGCCGCGACCGTGAGGCCGGCGACCGTGAACTGCGAGCCATCCGCGAGCACGCTGGTCGGATCGACGTTGCGGGTGAACGTGATCTTCACGCTCGTCGCCGACACCGCGACCGCCTTGGCGACCTGAGGAGCCGCACAGCCGCTGATCGCGAAGTCGCTCGGGCCGAACACCGTGATCTCGGAGTTGGTCGTGTTCCCCGACGTGAACCTCGAGAACGTGACCTTCGTCGCGGTGATCGCGCATCCGGTCGTCATGTCGATCGCGTTCATGACGGTGGTCGGCGCACGCAGCTGGAGCGTCGCCTGGCCGGTGATACCCGCGGTGTTGATCGCGAACCGCGAGAACCCTTGGCCGCTGCTTCCGGCCGCGCCGGTGAGCGTGCCGGTGATCGTGACGAGCTCGGAGTCGTACGAGTCCGGCGCGGTCACGAGGTCCGTCGCCGCCGAGACATCCTGCACGAGCGCGCCGAGGTCGGCGCCCTGCGAGCTGCGCGCGAAGCCGGTGAGCCCGATCACCCGCGGCTGGCCGTTGACCGTCGTCTTGTTCGTGACGGTCATCGCCACGACGTCCCCCGCGACCGGCGTCGGCGTCAGCGTCGCCGGATCGACGGCGACCATGATCGCCGGGCCCGTCGGATCCGTCTGGATCGTGAACCCGGCCGGGTCGCTCATCGGGTCGCCGATCTGCGGCTTCACGTACGTCACGGTCACGTTCTGCAGGATGATCGCGGTCGCCAGCGTGCCATCGGTCGCCGCGCGGACGTCCGCGATCGTGCCGACGACCGACGGAGCCGCGTCCATGAACACCTTCGCATCCTCGAACACCTTGGCATCGTGCTGACCGCCACCGGTCGAGGCGTCGGGCTTGTTCTTGGCGGCGTTGTTATCGCCGCACGCGACGAGGATCAAAAGGAGCAAAGGCAGGCTGCGCATGGGCCGCGTTGATACCAAACTCGGGGCACTTTTCCATGGCGCTCCCGTATCAACTAGTGCGAAGCGGAACCTCGATCACGAACCGTGCGCCCGGGCTCGCCGGTTCGTAGCGAATCGTTCCGGCTACTTCCTCGACGATCTGCTTGACCAGCCAAAGCCCCAGGCCCGTTCCGTGTGCGCTCGTCGTCACGTACAGGCCAAACAAGCGAGCGGCGACCGCCGGGGAAACTCCGGGACCGTCATCGCTGACCGTGAGCTCGAGATTGCGGCCGACCCTGCGCGTGCGGATCGCGATCGCGCCACCGGTCTCGCCGGCCGTGATCGCGTTCGCGGCGTTCATCACGAGGTTGACGAGCACCTGTTGCAGCTCCGAATCGGCGAGCGCGACCGAAGCGTTCGGATCCTCGAGCGCGATCGTCACGGTCGCGGCGCCGCGCGTGAGTAGCTGCAACATCGGCTGGAGCGTTGGCAACACCTCGCCGAGGCGCGACTTGCTGCCGCTCGCACCGGCGCGGCCGAAGTTCTTGAGCCCGTCGAGCAGGTCGGTCGCGAGCGTCACCGACTGGGTCAGCGCCGGTGCGAGCTCTGCGACCTTCGGATCGGTGGTCTTCGCGATCCGCCCCAGCGCGAGCTGGATCGACGTCAACGTGTTCGCGAGCTCGTGACCGATCGCGGTCGCGACCTGCGCGAGCGTCTCGACGCGCGAGTTGTCCAATCGCCGCGTCGCGACGTCGCGCATCTTCTCCTGGACGTCGAGCACCTGGGCTTGGCCGCAGATCACGGCGGCCATGTCGGCGATCGAGCACGCGAGATCGATCTCGGCCTGCGTCCACACCCGCATAGGGCCGACGTGCTCGTGACAGATCACGCCGCCGACGGCGCCGTGATAGTAGAACGGCGCATCGAGCATCGACGTGATGCCGAGCGGGCGGCAGTAGTAGTCGAGCTCGATCGTCTGCGCGGTGGTCGCGACGTCGTTCGCGACGATCGCGCGCCGCGCGTGGAGCGCCGCGCCGTACGCACTGGTCGCGGGCAGCGTGATCCGCAGCCGCTCGGTCGAGTGCCGCCGGTTCGAGGCCGTGTAGAGATGACGGAGCTCGAGCTCGTTGTCATCGAGCAGGTGCCAGACCCCGACCCGTTCGACCCCCAGCGCGTGGGCGCTGATCTCCGTCGCCATGCGAACGGCTCGGTCGTACGCGTCGTCGCTATCGACACGTAACTGCGCCAATGCCAAGCGTTCCGCTTCGAACGCGACGGGACCACCCGGTGCCACCATGCCCCAACTCTCGCGCTGGACCAGGCGGATCACCAGCGCGCTTGCGGGGCACGTTGACCTGTGCGATACGCGGCCGGTCATGACCCTCGTTCGCCTCGTTATTTTCGCCGCGGTCGTCGGCGGTTGCGTCAAGCCGGCGACGGTGCCGGCCGCGCATTCGAGCTACGACTTCTATCAGCTCTGCGGCGACGCGCGCGCCGCCGAAGGCGTGTGCGGCACGGCCGCCGGCAATGCGCCGATGGTCGATACGAACCTCGCGGCGCCTTCGCACCGCAAGGTCGTCGCGCAGGGCTAGCCCTGGTAGGACCAGTCGACGTCGTACGACTTGTTGTCGACGTCGATCGTGCCGGTGATCGAGAAGTTCCGCGCCGCGAGATCGAACGCCAGCGTCAGGTGCTCGACGAAGTGGCCGCTCGCCTGAGCGCCCGTGATCGTGACGTCGCCATCGACCGTGAACGTCGCGCCGGTCGTGGTGGTCGACGCGTTCCACTGCCACGAGCCAGCGGACGTGATGCCGCCTGCGCTGCAGTTCGTGAACGTCATGCCGAGATCGAACGTCGCGTTCGTGACCGTGCCGTCGCCGGTGTACGTGCCGGTCGATGCGAACGTGCCGCCGCCGGGACACGCGCCGCTGAAATCGACCATGCCGTTCGCGGGCGCGAGCCGCGCCGCGTGCGTCTGCACGGCCTGAGCTTGCAGCTGCTGCACCGCGCCGAACTGGGCGAAGAAGGTCTGCTGGACCGACTGCGGAGCTTCGTTGGAGCTACACGCGCCGAGAGCAATGACGAGGAGTGCGAGTCTCTTCATGCACGAGATGCTCACACGCATCCGCATGGCATGCGACGGAAGAATTTGTCTTCACGCTGTGCAAAATGCGTTCAACTGCAATTCACTTCCCAGCAAGTGCTTGATCGATCAACGCGTAGAACGCGTCGGGCTGATCGAGCATCACGAAGTGCTTTGCACTCTCGACCATGTGAAAGCTCGCGCCTTTGATCGCGTCGATCTGGGTGTGCCACGCGGCTTCGAGTTGTGGACGCGGCACGCCCTGATCCGTCGCTGCGATGATCGTGACCTTCGTCGTGATCTTCGGTAAGTCGGGACGCAGATCCTTCGCCATCAGCTCTGCCATCGCGGTCGCGAACGCTTCGCGGTCCGACTTCGCGGTCGCGGTCGCGATCCGATCGAGATCGTCGGGCTTCGTGATCATGCTGCCGAGAAACTGCTTCGTCATCGGCGCGAACTGATCCGCGGGCTGCTTCATCAGCGTGTCGTGCATCATCTTCGCCGACTCGCTCGCCTTCGCTTCGGTCATCGTCGGATCCTGCATCGCCGCGAGGAACGGCAAGCCATCGACGTCGACCACGCCGGCGACATCCGCGGAGTTGGTCTCCGCGAGCCACAGCACCTCGAAGCCGCCGAGGCTGTGGCCGACGACGATCGGATGATCGAGGTGCTTCACGTAGTCGACGAGCTGCTGGTGCACCGTCAGCAGGAACGGCGGCGGAATCGCCGCGGTGCCCGCGAATCCCGCGAGCGTCAGCACGTGCGTCTGATACTTGCCGGCGAGGTGCGCGACCGTGCCGTCCCACACGCTGCCGGGAGAACCGAGGCCGGGCACGAACACGACCGGGCGACCCGCACCCGTGACCGTGACGTCGAACGCCGTCTCTTTCGGAGGTGGCGCGGGCGGTGCGGGAGGCACGGGCGTCGACGATTCGGGAACGGAGGATCCGCCACACGCGGCGGCAAACAAGGTTACGAGCGCGACGTTGTTCACGACGCAGTTCGTAACACTGTTACCGGTAGGCCCGGGTGTTAACGGATGATCACGACGTCGCGATGGTGGTGGTAGTACGGATGCGCCGGGCGGCGCTCCTCGACGTAACAACCAGCGATAGATGCGAGCAGGCCGAAGGTGACGAGGTATTTGAGAATCCGCATGACCCGGGTCAAGTGCATCCGCCGTACCGAGACGAAAAACGCGACACCTCCGCACGGTAGTCGCAGTTTGCGACGGCGCTAGACTGCTTCATATGGCGCAGATCAAGGTCTACACGCGCGAGTACTGCGGTTACTGCAGCGCCGCGATCAGCCTGTTGAAGGGCAAGAAGATCGCGTACGAGGAAATCGACTGCACAGGCGATGACCAGACGCGCGCCTGGCTGCGCACGGCGACCGGGCAATCAACAGTTCCGCAGATCTTCATCGACGGAAAATCGATAGGCGGATTTACCGAGCTACGCGCCCTCGACCGCTCGGGCGAGCTCGACAAGCTACTTGCTGCGTGAACGACTAGCCAACGTGCGGATAGATCATCATCGCGAGGATGATCAGCGTCACTGCGAGCATTGCGGGGACGATCAGCGCGAGCCAGCGGGCCCCTGCGTGATCATGAAGGTTCACGTCGTGAGTGATGGTCGCCATGCCTCACCGAGCGTGCATCGCACGTGCCCGCCGGCTTATGCTGAGCCGTGTCGGCGATCCTGTTCGGTGCGAGCTCGATGCTCGGGTATTCGTTGTTCCGAGCGCGGCCGACGATCGCGGCGTACTGCAACGCGAAGACGCGCCGTGTCCCCGAGGGTGTGGCAGGCGCGATCGATCTCGACGACGAGCCTGCGGTCGCCGCATTGTTTACGCGCGTCTCGCCCAGCCTGATCGTCCAGTGCGCTGGCGTTTGCGATGTCGAGAGCTGCGAGCAGTCTCCCGAGTTCGCGTGGCGGGTGAACGTCGAGGCGATGGAGATCCTGCTTCGCCACGCGCCGGTGACCGCGCGCATCGTCTACCTGTCGAGCGATCACGTGTTCAGCGGCGACACCGGTCCGTACGACGAAGCGACGCCGCCCGATCCGCTGAGCGTCTACGGACGCACCCGCGTCGCCGCGGAGAACTTGATGCTCGCGCGCGCAAACACGCTCGTCGTGCGCAGCGGTCCGTGGATCGGACCGTCGGCGAGCGGGCGCAACGGTCACCTCGATTGGTTGCGCTATCGCCACGCGCGCGGCTTGCCGATGACGGTCGTCGCCGACGAGGCGCGCTCCGCGGTGTGGGCCGAGCAAGCGGCCGAGCGCGTGTGGCGGCTCGCGGGATCTTCGATCACCGGCATCCGTCACCTCGTCGCGCCGCGCGTGATCGGTCGACCGGAGCTCGCCGCGTATCTCGATCAGCGCTTCGCGATCGGCGCGCAGATCTCGCTCCAGCTTCGCCGCGACCGTAACGCACCGCATCCAGGCCGCGTCGAGTTGCGCACCGTGTTTCACGACGAGTACGCGACCGCGCTCTCGCCGGTGGTTCCGTGACCTACATCGGATCCACAAAATGCTTGGTTCTCCAACTTTAGATCGGCGCGTAGTGGAGAGTTGCCCCGCGAGTTGTCTACCGTTCGCGCATGTCCAGCCGAAAGCTCCTACTCGCATCTCTGCTGTCGGTCTCGATCGTTGGCTGCGCCGATAGCCAGGACGACACGACGACGGTGAACTCCGACGAACAACCGGGCGTGCAAGAGCCCGGTTCGGCCACCTCGGCTCGCGGCTGCTCGACCCTCGAGCCGACCGACGCGCGCAAGGCCGAGATCGAACAGGAGGTCGCCGACTTCATGGCGGCGCAGGGCCCGGTCGACCTCGCAGCTGCGAACGCGCCGATCAAGGTCCACGTTCACCGCATCCACGCCGCGAACGGCAGCGGCGGCGGCGTCACCGCGGGACAGATCAGCAACCAGATCAGCGTGCTCAACAACGCGTACGCGTCGGCGGGTTACTCGTTCACGCTCGCGAGCACGGACGACACGAACAACGATGCGTATTACACGGCGACCGACGGCACGACCGCCGAGAAGAACATGAAGACCGCGCTGCGCATCGGTGGCGCCGCGGATCTCAACCTCTATACGAACAACATGGGCGGCGGCCTGCTCGGTTGGGCGACGTTCCCGTCGGACTACGCGCGCAGCCCGAAGATGGACGGCGTCGTCGTCCTGTTCTCGTCGCTGCCCGGCGGCACCGCGGCGCCGTACAACCTCGGCGACACCGCGACCCACGAGATCGGCCACTGGATGGGCCTCTATCACACGTTCCAGGGCGGCTGCGCGAAGACCAACGACTACGTCAGCGACACGCCGGCGGAGAAGAGCGCCGCGTTCGGTTGCCCGACGGGCCGCGATACGTGCACCGGCAGCAAGTATCCGGGCCTCGATCCGATCACGAACTTCATGGACTACACCGACGACAGCTGCATGGATCACTTCACCGCGGGCCAGGCCACGCGGATGAGCCAGCAGTTCTCGACGTACCGCTAGCTAGCGCGACGAGAGAGCAGGCCGGCCGCACCGAGAAGGCCGAGCGCGAGCAGCTGCCAGAGCTGGTGGCTGTCGTGCTCGCCGAGCTCGCCCTTGCCGAGCTCGATCGCGTACGCGACGCCGAGACGTGCGAACGCCAGCGCGTGGGTCGCTTCGCCGTTGCTGAGCGCGAGCGTGTCCTTGCCGGTGTGGATGTGCTTGTTGCGATCGGCCATCCGCGACTCGAACGGCATCGATGCCGGCACGCCCGCGCGCGTCCACGACGCGTGATCGCTGCACGCGTAGCCGCATGCATCCATGCCCCACGTCGCGCCGGTGTACGCCTCGATCAGCTTCACGAGGAACGCGTTCTGCGCCGCGCTCGTGAAGTCCTTCATCAGCCAGATGTCCTTGTTCGAGCCGCGATAGTTCGTCATGTCGAGCTGGAGCGCTCCGACGACGTTCGTGTTCGCGCGCTTGAAGTCGCGCACGATCGCCTGCGAGCCGAGCAAACCGACTTCCTCGGCTTCGTACGCGATGAACTTGATCGTCCGCTCGGGCCGGTAGTCGTTCGCGAGCAGCACGCGAGCGATCTCGGTGAGCGTCGCGATACCGGATGCATCGTCATCGGCGCCGGGCGCGTTCGCCGACAGGCCGCCCATCGCGATCGAATCGAGGTGGCCACCGATCACGATCACTTCGCCGGCGCGCGTCGTGCCGGGGATCGTGAGGACGACCGACTTCTGGGGATAGCCATGATCGACGAGCTGGACGGTCACGCCCGGCCGCGTCGCGAAGCTGCGCCAACGCTCCGCGAGCCAGTTCGACGCCTCGGCGCCGGATGCGGACTTGTAGTAGCGGTTCTGCATCGCCGACAGCTCGCCGATCGTCTTCGCGATCGTCGTCGCTTTCATCTGCGGTAGCACCGCGTCGACTGCAGCCGCGTGATCGAGCGTGTAGTCGACGGCCGTCGAGCGCAGCTGGATCGGATGGAGCGCTTCGTCGAGCGACGGGCTCTGGATCATCCCGCCGCAGCGATGAAACGCGTGGTGCATCTCCTCGGAGATCTCCGGTAGGTCGGCATCGTCGACGACGACCACCGACGCATCGCGCTCGCGGTCGAGCAAGCCCAACCCGTGATGCGCGGCTGCGACCGTGGTCGGCAGCGCATCGTTGCCGATCGAGATGATCGCGGGCGCCGCAGAGGCTGTCGACGCGGCGAGAAGAACGACGAACGCTAGGCGCACGCTGTAAGTGTAGCCGGGTTTCAGACCGTGGCTGCGAGCATCAGCGGTGCGCGCGCGTTCAGGCGATGGGCCGAGGCCGCCGCCGACGCGATGCTGAACATGTGCAGGATCAGCCCCGGGAGAATCAGCGCATAGCCCATCCCGACCACGAGAAACCAGAGAAACGCTGCGATCGGTCGGCCGGTGTACACGTGCCCGGCACCCGGGATGAACATGCTGAGCGCCGCGGCGAGCATCGGGCTCGCGCTCGGCCGCGCCTGGTGGAAGAACGGCACCAGCGCGCGCTGCGGAGGCGTGGGAGCCCCGAGCTTCTGGCGGCCGGGCAGGTGGTACACGATCGTACCGTCGTCCTCGACCTGCATCGTCAGGCGGTCGTGGGTCGCGAGATCGTCGAGCACCTTGGCGGCGTCGTCGATCGAACAGGGAGCGAAGTAGGCCAGCGCGGGAGCGGTGAGCTTGGCCTCGGTCGTGTAAGCGAGCTCGAGGAGGCGCCGTTCGATCGCTGCCGCATCGAAAGTTCGGGTTGCCACAGGTCTCATGTAAGCACTCGCCGGGGCTGCCGCACCGTCCGTTCGGGTAGGACAGCCGCCGACCTAAACGCGCGTCCCCCATGGTCGATTCTCGGATCAGTGAGCCGTCCATGGTGGCAACGACGAACGTGAAGCGGGTCGCATGACCGACCCGAGGCTGGTTGCGGAGGTCGAGCGCCTCGTGCTGGCACGTGTCGCTGCTGGAAAGATCGACGTGCCCGCGATCGGCGTGGTCGCGATGCGCTGCCTCGACGTGCTGCGCGCGAAGAGCTTCGACCTGCGCCGGCTCGTCCGGGAGATCGAGAAGGAGCCGATGATCGCGGTGATGATCATGCGGACCGCGAACGCAGCGGTCTACGGCGGCCACGCCGTGACCAAGCTCGAGCAAGCGGCGGTCCGGCTCGGTACCGCGCGGCTCGAGGTCGTGATCCTCGAGTACGCGGCGCGCAGGGTGTTCGCGGCAACCGGCCCGTTCGCGACGGCGAACCGCAAGATCTGGGAGCACTCGGTCGCGGTCGCGCGGGTCTCGCGCGAGCTCGCGAGCTACATCGGCCGCCAGGACCACGACGCGTACTACCTCGCGGGGCTGCTCCACGACATCGGCAAGCCGGTCGTCGCGGCGCTGCTGCTCGAGACCCAGAAGAAGGTCGCGCCAGGCGTCGCCACCTGGCTCGATCAAGCGACGTGGGATCGCGTGATCGCGAACACCCATCACGAAGCGGCGCGGATCGTCGGCAAGGGCTGGAAGCTTCCCGAAGCGATCATGGTCGGCCGCGAGACGTCTTACGACGTCGGCGATCGTCGCTCGTTCGCGAATGTCGTCCGGATGGCGAACGCGATGGCGAAACATGAAGGTTTTACGACTGGACCGGTCGATCACGAGGAGCTCGTCGTCACGATCGCGAGCGGCTCGACGATCGTCGACATCGACCCGAAAGTGGTCGATGCGATCGGCGTGCGTTTGCAGGAGCCCCTCGAATGACCCCGTCTCTCCTCTGGTCGGATGCGCTCGCGCGATTCGCCCCCGATCTCATGCTCGTCATCGATCGCGAAGGCCGCGTCACGTGGGCGAGCGAATCGAGCGCCGAGATGCTCGGGGCCGACCCGACCGGCTCGCTCGTCACCGACTTCGTTCATCCCGAGGACGAGAGCGAGCTCATGGCGCGCACCGGCGAGCTGCTCGCGACGGATCACCACGTCGTCCGGATCTCGCATCGCGTCCGCCATCACGATGGCTCGTGGCGGATGTTCGAGACCACCGCGCGCAACCTGACGCGCGAGCCGAGCGTACGCGGCGTGCTCGTCCAGGCGCGCGACGTCACGGCGGCGCACCAGCTCTCGGCAATGATGGCGGAGAGCACGGATGCCGCCTACGACCTCGCCGAGGTGCGCGAGCAGTTGATCGCGCAGCTCCACGCGCTCGATCAGAGCAAGGCGCGGTTGTCGGCCGCGCTGGTCCACGATCTCAAGACGCCACTCACCGTGATCCTGTTGAGCTCGAAGTACGTCGTCGAGGACGTCGCCGAGCCCGAGCTCGTGACCGAGCACGCGATCTCGATCGAGCGCTCGGCGGAGCAGATGCACCGCATGGTGCTCGACCTGCTCGACGTCGGCCGCAGCGAAGATGGTCAGCTGACCGCGAAGCTCACCGATGTCGATCTCCGCAGCGTGCTCGCCGAGCTCGTCGAGCGCTCCGCGCCGCTCCTCAAGGGCAAGACCCAGACGCTCGAGCTCGTCGGCGACGTGGGCAAGGTTCGGGTCGACGAGGAGCTGATGATCCGCGCGGTCCAGAACCTGCTCGACAACTGCTGCAAATACGCGCCCGTGCGCACCGCGATCGAGATCAAGCTCGAGCGCGTCGGTGAGTGCGTCGTGCTCGACGTCGCCGACCGCGGTCCCGGCATCCCCGAGGAGGCGAAGCAAAAGATCTTCGACCTCTACACCCGGCTCGAGCGCGACAACAAGCAGCACACGCGGACCAGCCGCGGCGTCGGCCTCGCGTTTTGCAAGCTCGCGCTCGCGGCACACGGCGGCGATATCTGGGTCGAAGATCGCGCGGGTGGCGGAAGCGTGTTCCGTTGCCGCTGGCCGGCGCGCTAGCTCGCGCCGTTCCGCTCAGTTCACGCGGACGACGACCAGCGTCTGATTGAGCAGCTGATACGCGATCTCACCGAACGTGACAGGGCCACCGACGCCGCCGATCCGCTTTCCCTCGAGCTCGCCAAAAACGAAGTTGAGGATGCAGTTGCAGGTCATCGCAGCACCTTCGAACGATTGCTGTGCCAGCCGCTCGCGGAACGCGCGGGTGTAGTCACCGACGGGCTTGGCGAAGCGATAGTGCACCCCGGGGAACACGGGGGCGTACATCGAGACATCGCGCTCGCCGACGTGCTGGAGGGACACGTTCACGTAGGCGCCGGCATAGTCGCCGACGAGAGGGAGCTGTCCGCCCTCCAGGCCGCGACGCCGGATGTACGCCGCGAAGTCGGTAGGCTGGCCGTTCACGCGGCACGAGCTTGTTACCGAGCCGACGTTGTCGAACTCGAGAACATCTCCATCGTCGGGCTCGAACAGGTTGACGATCTCGATCGCGAGCTGCTTCCCGGGCGGCAGGTGGACGTACGCGACCACCGCGCGGTCCTCGAACTTCGTTCCGGTGCGCCCGTCGTAGACCTTGGGCGTGACCTTGCCGAGGTCCGAGAGATGAACGCCGGCGATCCAGCCGACCGGTGGCTTGACGAACGTCGCCGGGTAATCTGCCGCCTCCGCAGCGAAGCGGCGATGACACTCGCCGCCGGCCGGGATGATCGTGAGCGCGAACCCGTGATCCGGCGCGTTGGCCGAGATCCCGGCTAGCTGATCGGCACCGTAGGTCTCGAACGTCACCTCACCGAGCTGGGTTAACTCGGTGGCGAACACGTGACCCTCGGTGACGACTGCGCCTCCTTCGGGGAGCATGAAGTACGGAATGGTTCCCGCGATCCAGCGACCGTGCGGCAGCTGGTCGAGAGCGGCTTCGGGACCCGCGAATGACAGTACGGTGCCGCGCTCGATCAAAGAGCGCGCCTCATCGACAGAAATCAGTTTGTTCATTGGGGACCTCAGATAAAAGAGAGCTGAGCAAGTTCTTCGCGGAGTGATGGTTCCCACTTGACGAAGAACGAATAGATCTCGAACGCCTTTGCTGCGGGCGAATCCGGGCTGCGCTCGATTCGTTTCGCGAGCATCTTGGCGCCGAGGTGATTGGTTCTGAGTCTTGCGAACCCGCCGTTGACGAGTCGGACCCAGCATGGAGCGTTGCGATCGGGCACGGGCATGCCGATCGACTCGACCGCGTCGACTCGATATCGATACGAAATATTTGCGCGATTTCCGGCAAGGAGCAGCGCTAGACTGCGGTCATGGGTGGGTCCGAGCTCCATCGGGTGCTCGACGTATTGCCGGACTTCGTCGTGCAATTCGATCGCGACGCACGGTTCACGTTCGTCAACGCGGCGACGCTGCGCGCGTTCGACATGCCGGCCGATCAGATCATCGGTCGAACGACGCTCGAGGCCGCGAAGTTCGTCAGCCCCGAGTCGGCGCGAGCGCTTCACGACAGCGTCCTCGCCGCGATCGCCGAGAAGAAGCCACACCTCCTGGAGGTCCGGTTCGAGACGAAGGCCGGCTGGCGCACGTTCGAGGTCCAGCACGCACCCGAGCTCGATGCCGATGGTTCCGTACTCTCGGTGATCGGGATCGTCCGCGACATCACCGCGCACAAGCAGGCGGAGAGCGACTACCGCACGCTCGCCGAGAACACGCCCGACGTGATCGTTCGCTGGGATCGCGATCTGCGCAGGCTCTACGGCAACCCCGCGTTCGCGAAGATCACCGGGCGGCCGCTGTCCGTGCTGATCGACAGCACCGTCGACAGCGACATCGCGCAGGTCAAGGACGCCGCGTACGCGCTGTATCTCGCCGAGCTCGGCCGCAATGTCCGCGAGGTGTTCGAGAGCGGCGAGCCGCGCACCGTGATGCTGACGCGGCGGACCGCAAAAGGCGTCGGCACGTTCGAGACCCGGTTCGTGCCGGAGCGCGACGAGTCAGGTGGGCTCTCGACGGTCCTCGGGATCGGTCGCGACATGACCCGGCTCGTCGCGTCGGAGCGCGAGGCGAGGACGCTCTCGGATCACTCGCCCGATCTGATCGCGCGCTTCGATCCCCAGGGCCGCTACGTCCGCGTCAATCGCACGCTGGTCGAGCTGACCGGGATTCCCGAAGAGGCGTATCTCGGCGCCGGTGCAGGCGCGGTGCTCGGCACCGGATCGGCTGCAGGCGGCTTCGCCGGGTTTCGCGAGCGCGTGCTCGAAGCGATCGCGACGAAGTCCCGGATCGAGACGGAGATCGCGCTCGAGATCGGCGGCAAGACGCTGCTATGGGATCTCCGCTTGATCCCCGAGCTCGACGATACCGGCGAGCTCGCGAGCGTGATCGCGATCGGCCGCGACATCACCGCGCGGCGCGCCCTCGAGGACCAGCTCGTCCAGGCCAAGAAGATGGAAGCGGTCGGCCATGTCGCCGGTGCGATCGCGCACGACTTCAACAACATGCTCAACGTGATGCAGCTCCACGCGAGCATCGCGCTGCGCGCCGGCGATCTCGAGTCGTCGTGGGCGCGCGTCCGCGAGATCCTCGCCGCGACCGAGCGCGCCTCCGCATTGACCCGCGAGTTGCTCGCGTTCAGCAGCCGGCGCAAGGCGGACCTGGTCGAGCTCGATCTCGGTCCCGTGGTCGGGGGCATCGTCGGGCTACTTGCTGGCTCGCTCGGGAATGCGATCGCGCTCGAGACCGCGATCGCGCCGGCGCTACCACCCGTGCGCGCGGATGCAGGCATGGTCGAACAAGCGCTGACGAACCTCGCGATCAACGCGCGCGATGCGATGCCGAAGGGTGGCGTCGTCGAGGTCCGGCTCGACGCCATCGCGGCCGCGTCGCGCCCCGGCCGTCACGTCTGCATGACCGTCAAGGACAACGGTTCGGGGATCGCGCCGGAGGTTCAGCCGCGGATCTTCGAGCCCTACTTCACGACGAAGGCCGCGGGCAAAGGCACCGGTCTCGGCCTCGCGACGGTGTTCGGGATCATGCAGCAGCACGGCGGCTGGATCGAGGTCGACAGCGCCGTCGACCGCGGCACCGCGTTTCGCCTGTACTTCCCGGTTACGTGACCGGGAACCCGCGATCGCGCATCAGTGCGTTCGTGTCGACGTCGCGGCCGCGGAAGTTGCGGAACGCGACCTCCGGCGGGACCGAGTTGCCGACGCTCATGATGTCGTCGTGCAGCTTCTTCGCGGTGTGCTTGTCGTAGAAGCTGCCGGCCTCGCTGAACGCCTCGGCTGCGTCGGCGGTCAGCGTGTCGGCCCAGATGTAGCTGTAATAGCCGGCCGAGTATTCGTCGCCCGAGAAGATGTGGAGGAACTGGGTCGGCCGGTGGCGCATCACGATCTCGGCCGGCATCCCGATCTCCGCCATCGTGTCGATCTCGAACTGCGCCGGATCGGTGACGTTCGCCGCCATATGGATCTTCATGTCGTAGATCGCGGCTGCGAGGTACTCGACGGTGTTGAAGCCCGAGTTGAAGTGCTTCGCGTTTTCGATCTTCGCGACGAGGTCGGCCGGAATCGGCGCGCCGGTCTTGTAGTGCAGCGCGAACTTCTCGAGCAGCTCGGGCGTCGTGAACCAGTGCTCGTTGAGCTGGCTCGGGAACTCGACGAAGTCGCGCAGCACGTTCGTGCCGGCGAGCGTCGGGTACGCGACCGCGGAGCTGAGGCCGTGGAGCGCGTGGCCGAACTCGTGGAACAGCGTGCGCGCGTCGTCCCACGAGATCAGGACGGGCTCGCCGGGCTTCCCTTTCACGAAGTTCGCGTTGTTCGAGACGATCGGCGTGATCTCGCCTTCGAACGTCTCCTGCGTGCGGTACTCGCTCATCCACGCGCCCGAGCGCTTGCCGTCGCGCGCGTACGGATCGAAGTACCAAAGACCGACCCGCTTGCCTCCTCGCCCGACCTCGTAGACCGTGACGTCGGGGTGATAGACCGGCACGCCGGTGATCTGGGTGAACGTCCAACCGTAGAGCTGGCCCGCCGCCCAGAACATCGCGTCGCGCATCTTGTCGAGCTGGAAGTATTCCTTCACGAGGTTCTGATCGAGCGCGTACTTCTCCGCCCGGACCTTCTCCGCGTAGAACCGGTAGTCCCACGGCGCGATCTGGAAGCCGCCGCCCTCGGCGTCGACGATCTTCTGCATGTCGGCGACCTCTTCATGGACGCGCGCGACCGCGGCCTTCCACACCTTCATCATCAGCGCCATCGCCGCATCGGGCGTCTTCGCCATGTTGTCGTCGGTGATCCAGTGCGCGTGGCTCGCGAACCCGAGCAGCTTCGCGCGTTCGGCGCGCAGCGCGAGGATCTGCGGGATGACCTGATTGTTGTCGTGCGCGCCTGCATGATCGCCGCGGCGAACGAACATCTTCCAGACCTGCTCGCGCGCCGCGCGGTCGGTCGAGTACGTCAGGAATGGATCGACCGACGAGCGGGTGTTCGTGACGATCTGACCGTCGACCTCGAGCTTCTGGGTCTCCTCGTCGAAGAGCACGTTCTGCGAGAACTTCGTGAACAACCCGGCGAGCTGCTGGTTGATCTCGGCGAGCCGCGCCTTGTCGCGCCGGTTCAGCGCGGCGCCGTTGCGCGCGAACCGCCGGTAGACGACATCGGTCAGGCGCGCGGCGAGCGGTGGCAGCTGCTGGGTGTCGTGGACCGCCTTGATCCGTGCGAACACGCGCTCGTTCTGCATGACCTCGTCCTGGAACGCGGCGAGCTTCGGCGCCGTCGCGGTCTCGACCGCCTGCATCGCCGGGTCGTTCATCGTCGCGGTGAACGTGCCGTACATGCTGATGCCGCGATTCAAGCCGCGGCCGGTGGTCTCGAACGCGAGGATCGTGTTCTCGAACGTCGGCGCCTCCGCCGTCGCTGCAAGTGAGGCCAGCTCGCCGCGGGTCAGCTCCATGCCTTTCGCGAGTGCGGGCTCGAACGTCGCCGAGGTGATGCGATCGAACGGCGGCGTGCCGCCATGAGCGCCGGTCCAGGGAGCGAGAGGATCATCGGACATCCTCGGAATCTAGCGCAACGGCGTTACTATCGAAGCCTTGAGCGAAGCGAAGCCGCCTGGAACCGATCCGACGCAGCTCGCGTTCGATCGCACGGTTTCGGAGACGGCGAGCAACGAGACGACGGTTTCGGCATCCGCTGCCACGCTCCCGATCGTCGAACGCAGCTTCTACGTGCGCGGCAAGCCGATCGCATCCGGCGGCATGGGCCGGATCATCGAGGCGCGCGACACCCGGCTCGATCGCGTCGTCGCGATCAAGGAGTTGCTCGTCGCGAAGCCGCAGCTCGCGGTGCGGTTCGAGCGCGAAGTGTTGATCTCCGCGCGGCTCGAGCATCCTTCGATCGTCGCGGTCTACGAGGCGGGGCGCTGGCCCGACGGCGAGCCGTTCTACGCGATGAAGCGCGTCGTCGGCCGCGCACTCGATAAGGTGATCGAGAAGTACGAGACGCTCGCGGACCGGCTCGCGCTGATCCCGAACGTGCTCGCGGTGTTCGATGCGCTCGCGTACGCGCACGGCAAGCAGATCATCCACCGCGATCTCAAGCCGGCGAACGTGTTGATCGGCGAGCACGGCGAGACGGTCGTGATCGACTGGGGGCTCGCGAAGGACCTCGGCGCCGCCGACGACTCGCTGCCGCCGCGCAACGTCGATGCCGCGCAGACGCTCGCCGGCGCGGTGCTCGGCACGCCCGCGTACATGGCCCCCGAGCAGGCGCGCGGCGAGGTCGTCGACGAACGCGCGGATGTCTACGCGCTCGGCGCAATGCTTTACTTCGTTCTCGCGGGCAAGGCGCCGTATGCGGGCGAGAGCGCCGAGACGATCCTCGCGGCGGTCGTCGAGGGTGGCGCGCCACCCGTACGAGGAACCGGAATTCCCGATGACCTCGCGACGATCGTCGAGACTGCGATGGCGCGCGATCCGGCGCAGCGCTATCCGAGCGCCCGCGAGCTCGCGGAAGATCTTCGCCGGTTCCAGACCGGCCAGCTCGTCGGTCGCCACGACTACACGCAACGCGAGCTGTTCGGGCGATGGGTCCGGAAGCATCGCGTTGCCGTCGCGGTCGCACTCGCCATGCTCGTGGTCTCGGGCATCTTGCTCGCGCTCGCGTTTCGCCGGATCTCCGAGGAGCGCGATCGCGCGGAGGCCGACGAGACCTGGGCGCGGATGCAGGCGTCGCAACAGCGGGTCGCGCGTGCGAAGAGCCTGCTCGATGGCGATCCGGCAAGCGCACTCGACGTGCTGCGCGATCTTCCGATCGATACGCGCGATCATATCCAGCGCGATGCGTGGCTCGTCGCCGTCGCGACCACCGGCACGGTGCCGGCGCGAGAGGTCCACGTGTCGCCGGGCTCGGGCTACCTGAGCGAATTCGTGATGGCCGACGGCAGCGTGCTCGGCCTGCGCGATCTGCCGGCGCCACCGACCGAGCGTTTGCACCCGCCGATCGCGGTCGAACGTTTGAACGGTGCCGCGGCCAAGCTGCTTCCGTTCGAGCTCCACGATCTCGATCCGGTCGCGTCGAACGATCGCGAGTGGCTGGTCTGGCGCGAAGCCGATCGGACGCGCGCCTGGAACATCCGCGAGGCCGAGCCGCACGCGTATCCGTTCGTCGCCGAGACGATCGAAGCAACCGACGATGCGAGCGTGGTCCTGCGCGGCGCCCCCGGCTGCGAGGTGCTCGAGCTCGCGACGAGCGCGGTGAAGCCGTGTCCATCCTCCGCCTCGGTCGCGTTCGACAACGCGACCCATACGCTGACCGCGATCGGCGTCGATGGCGTGCGCCATACCCAGATCCTGCCGGGGAACGTGATGGATCAGAGCGCGTTCGGGTACGAGCCGAACCTGCGCCTCGCGCCGGATGGTCGCGCGTTCGTGATCGGCCTCGGCGACTGGGTCGATCCGGTCACGGTGCTCGGCGACATCGAGCTCGCACATCTCACGACCGTGCCGTCGCGCCTACTCGAGGCGCGGTTCGTCTCGAACGACCGGGCGTTCGTCGTCACGCGCAGCGGCGTGCTCGACGTCAGGCCGCACGACAAGGCCCAGATCCATACCGGTTATCGCGGCTTCGACTTCACGTCTGCCGATATCTCCGCCAACGCTCGCTGGGCCGTGACCACGGGGCGCCACGACATCTCGCTGTGGGACGTCGCAGCGTTCTCGCCGACGAAGTTGCCGGGCACGCAGCCGGGCGAGATCTACGGTGCGGCGGTCGCGAACGACGGCAGCTCGATCGTGACGTCCGCGAACGATCGCTCGTTGCGCGTGTGGCGGCTCGAGCGCGGCAGTCTGGCTCGCTTGCCGATCGGTGGCGACCCCGATGGCTTCGTGGTGATCGACGACCGCATGATCGTCACGATCCAGACCCGATCGGGCCACACGCTGATCGCGTGGACGCCAGGCGGTGCGCCGATCGAGGTCGACGTGCCTCACGCCGCGGACGGCGACATCTTCTGGACGACCACGAACGGGACGTCACCTCCGATCGCGGCATCGGGCGATCGGATCGCCGCGATGATGGGCAGTAGGCTCGAGCTCGTCGATCTCGCGTCGGCGAGTCACGTGGACCTCGCCGTTCAGGGCTATCCGGCGCGCCTCGCGTTCTCGCCCGATGGCACGAAGCTGCTCGCCGCAGGCGCGACGCTACAGGTCTGGGATGTCGTCAGCCACGCTTCGAGCGCGCCGCCCGGGAACCTCGCGGCATGGCTCGGCGATGGCCGGCTCGTCACCGCAGATCGCGGTGGCGCTTGGCTCGGCGGAGCGAAGCTCGACCTCGGGACCTGCAAACCCTCCGGGCTGGACGCGCGCGATGCGCTGATCGCGATCGGTTGTGCCGACGGCACGCTGCGCGTCGTTCATCTGGGCGGCAAGATCGAGACCTTTTCGCGCGCGACCGGCTCCGCGTTAGCGGTCGTCGCGATCGGCCCGAGCGGCGCGGTCGCAGCGGCAGGCAGCCGGCCCGAGATCCTCGTGGTGGAGCCGGGGAGAGGGGCGCCGGTCGTGCTGTACGGGGAAACTCGCGCGGTCACCAAGCTGCACTGGGCTGGCGACGTGCTCGAATCGGCGACGCCGAGCGACAGCTGGATCTGGGACCCGCTCGCGGCGAACGGCGGCGCGAAGCTGCCATCGGGTGCGAAGATCCTGGTCGGCAGCCACCACGCGTTCGTCGCGAATGATGAAGAACACATCGTGCGCGCGACGCCGCTGCCGCCGCGGCTCGCCGTCGGATTTCGCGCCTGGACCGCGTCCCGATCTCGCTGAGCCGAGTCTTTCGGCCAGGTTGCGGCGGGTCCTCGCCGTTCGCAGATCGATAACCATGTCCAAAACCCTTCCGATCGTCCCGATGCGCAGGGCGTGCTGTTTCCCGGGGTGAGCCCTGCCCATCACGGCAGCCCGCCCGGGCACGCTCCGCGCGATCGAAGCGGCGCTTCGCGACCCGGAGCACCGCGTGTTTGTCGTCGCTCAACGCGATGACATCGATGAAGTCACCGCCGACGGGCTGTACACGTTCGGCGTCGTAGGAACCCTCAGCTCTGTCCAGCGCGGGATGGGTGGCGTGCGCGTGATCCTCGAGGGTCACGAGCGCGCGATCGCGATGCGCGTCGCTCCACACGATGGCTATCTCCAGGCCACGATCTCGGATGCGACCGAGCTCCCGCCGCTCGATCCGAAAGATCCGACGTTCGTCGCGCTCTATCGCGAGGTCCGCGAGCGCGCCGCCGAGCTCGCGAAGAAGCGCGGCGTGCCCGACGACACCGTCGAGCAGATGCTGTCGCACATCACCGAGCCCGGTCGCCTCGTCGACCTGGTCGCCGGCTATCTCGACATCCCCGTCGCGGATCGCCAGGCGCTGCTCGAGACGCTCGCGATCGAGGATCGCCTGCGCCGCGTCCTGATCCACGTGCAGCGCCAGATCGAGGTGCTGTCGGTCCAGGAAGACATCCAATCGAAGGTCAAAGAGGAGCTCGGCGATCGCCAGCGCGAGGTCTACCTGCGCCAGCAGTTGAAGGCGATCCAGAACGAGCTCGGCGAGGGCGACGAGGCCGCCGACGAGGCGCTGAAGGAGCTCAAGACCAAGCTCGACGCGCTGCCGCTGCCCGACGAGGCGCGCAAGGAAGTCACGCGCGAGTGGACTCGCCTGAACCGCATCGGCAAGGAGTCGATGGAGTCGCAGGTGATCCGCACGTACCTCGAGACCGTCGCGGAGCTGCCGTGGGGCGTCCGCACCGACGAGCGGCTCGATGTCGCCGAGGCCGCGAAGATCCTCGACGAGGATCACTACGGGCTCGGCGACGTGAAGGATCGCGTGCTCGAGTTCCTGTCGGTCTATCAACTCGCGAAGAAGTCCGATCAAAAGGGCCGGATCCTGCTGTTCTCGGGTCCGCCCGGCGTCGGCAAGACGTCGATCGCGAAGTCGATCGCTCGTGCGATGGGGCGCAAGTACGTCCGGATCTCGCTCGGCGGTGCGCGTGACGAGGCCGACATCCGCGGCCATCGCCGCACGTACGTCGGCGCGCTGCCCGGTCGGCTGATCGCCGGCATGAAGCAGGCGGGGAGCAAGAACCCGGTGTTCCTGCTCGACGAGGTCGACAAGCTCGGCAGCTCGTACCACGGCGATCCCGCGGCCGCGCTGCTCGAGGTCCTAGACCCCGCGCAGAACGACACGTTCACGGATCACTACCTCGGCGTGCCGTTCGATCTCAGCGAGGTCATGTTCATCGCGACCGCGAACTTCATCCAGAACATCCCCGGTCCGCTCCTGGACCGCATGGAGGTCGTGGACTTCGCCGGTTACACGGAGAAGGAGAAGCTCGAGATCGCGAAGAGCTACCTCGTGAAGCGCCAGCTCGAAGCGAACGGACTCACGCCCGAGCAGCTCACGCTCACCGACGACGCCGTGCGCGAGGTCATCACCTCGTACACGCGTGAGGCGGGCGTGCGTCACCTCGAGCGCGAGCTCGGTCGGCTCGCACGGAAGATCACGCGGAAGATCGCAGGCAAGGAGATCGAGCGTGCTTCGCTCGACCGCGCCGACGTTCGCCCGCTGCTCGGTCGACCGCGCGTCCATCCCGAGAAGGCCGCGCGCGAGGATCAGGTCGGGATCTCGACGGGCATGTACTACACGCCGATGGGCGGCGACATCATGTTCATCGAGGCGGCGCCGATGCGCGGCAAGGGCGAGCTCAAGCTCACCGGTCAGCTCGGCGACGTGATGAAGGAGTCGGCGCACGCCGCGTGGACGTTCGCGCGGTCGCACGCGGACTGGCTGTCGATCGACGACCGCGTGTTCGAGCGCGACGTCCACGTCCACGTGCCCGCCGGTGCAATTCCCAAGGACGGTCCGTCCGCGGGTATCGCGATGGCGACCGCGATGGTGTCGGCACTGTCGGGGCGGCCCGCGCGTCACGACGTCGCGATGACCGGCGAGATCACGCTGTCGGGTCGCGTCCTCCCGATCGGTGGCCTCAAGGAGAAGATCCTGGGCGGTGTACGGGCTGGCATCACGAGGTTCGTGATCCCGCGCGACAACGAGCAGGATCTCGAGGATCTGCCGACCGAGGTGCGGAACCAGATCACGGTCACCCCCGTCGACACGCTCGCCGAGGCGCTCGCGATCACGATCCGCGACACGACGCTGCGCGACGGCCGCCTGTTGTTCATGGAGCCGACCGCCTCGACTAGCCAGCAGCGGCTGGCCCACTAGCCCCTGCGACTTCGAGCGAGTTGCTACTTACGACGCCGACCGTCACCCGCGGTCGGCGTTTTTGCGTGGCACGCACGATGCTCTATCGCTCGCCATGCAGACCATCGAGACCGAGCTCCTTTCGACCGTGGTGGGTGGTGAATCGTTCGCGCAGGTATCCAGCGCCGTGAAGGCGCTCCCGGACGTGCCGGTCTCGCAGACCGCCGCGCAGACCGAGCAGTTCATCGCCCAGCATCCGTTCTTTCACCAGGGCGTGATGAACCTGCCGATCGGCGGCGGCAAGCACTTCCGCAACGTCCCGTTCGTCGGACCGGGTCGCATGATCGAGGGTGCGCTCACCGGCAACAACGCTGAGTTTCAACGCGGCGTGCAGGTCACGCGAGGGACGTGGGCCGCGAAGTGATCTAGCCTGACGACATGAAGATCGTCGTCATCGGTTCCACGGGAGTGATCGGTAGCGCTGTCGCGAAGGCGCTTGCAGGACGGCATGAAGTCATCGGCGTGCATCGCAAGAGCGATCCGGCCGTCGACGTCGAGAAGCCGGCAACGATCGAAGCGCTGTTCGCGAAGGTCCGCGACATCGACGCGATCGTGTCGTGCGCCGGCAACGCGGTGTTCAAGCCGCTCGGCGAGCTGACCGACGCGGACTACGAGTTCTGTCTACACTCGAAGCTGCTCGGCCAGGCCGCGGTGATCCGTCAGGCGCTGAAGCACCTGCGCGACAAGGGCTCGGTCACGGTGACGAGCGGCGTGCTCGCGCAGAACCCGATGGTCGGCGCGGCCGCGATCTCGATGGTCAACTGCGGCCTCGAAGGCTTCACCCGCGGTGCCGCGCTCGAAGCGCCGCGCGGGATTCGCGTCAACGTCGTCAGCCCGGGCTGGGTAACCGAGACGCTCGTCGCGATGAAGATGGATCCGTCGCACGGCATGCCGGCGGCGGAGGTCGCGAAAGCGTACGTCGGCGCGGTCGAGGGCTCGCAGACCGGCCAGACGATCAGTCCTTAACCGGCTTCGGTCAGGCGCGCGATCAGATCGCGGATTCCCGGCTCGAACTCGTCGTCGTCTTCCCACAGGCCGGCGAGCTCGGAGGTCTCGAGATCGAGGAGCCGGGGCAGGGCGCGGATCGCGAGCACGCGAAGCTCCTCGTTCGGGCCGAGCGTCTTGACCAGGCGGCGGACGTCGGGCGAAACGTCGTCGAGCTTGCCGTAGCCAAAGCCGAGCGCGACCAGCTCTGCGGCGGCGACCGCGGCCTGGCCGTCGTCGACATCGAGGTAGTCGTCCGGGGCAGCCTGGGTGATCGACAACAGCACCTGCGCGATCGACGGCGCCGGCATCGCGCCGGCTTCCGTGATGAAGTCCGCAGCTCCGTCGTTCTCGAAGGGTCCGGCTCCCCAGGTGCCCATGACTCGGATGATACTGTCATCGCGATGCGATGGTTGCTGGTGCTGGCGATGGGTTGTGGTGGCGCAGCTGCGCCGGTCGCCACGACCACGACGTCCAGCCCGATCGCGATCCAGCCGGCGGCTGCGGGTGACGGCTACACCGGCGAGCTCGCCCTGAAGCCGCTGCTCTCCGACTTGATGGCGCAACAGCGCGCGACCGCCGCGCAGCTTCGCGCTCGTTACGCATCGCGCGCGAAGTCGATGGAGCTCGCAGGCCCGAACCTCAGCCACCCCGAGTGGGTCGCCGAGGTCAACGGCCCCGACGACGTGTTCTTCGCGTTCGGCGGCGACATCACCGGGCTGCAGCTGTGGGAAGACCACGGCCCGTACGTCGAGCTCGCCGTCGCGAAGGGCACGCTCGCCGACGCCGAGGCCGTGATCGGCGCGACCGAGCCGCTGCCGGATGCCGACAAGTCCGGCCCGCGCGTCGCGGCTTACGTCGGTCAGATCCGCGTGTTCGTCGAGCTCGCGAAGACCGGCACCGACGTGCGCCGGGTCATGATTCACTACGAGCCATAGGGGTCCCGCGAATCAAAGCGGGAAGACAATATGATCCAGACGCTCCCGGAAGGCATCGCCGACGAAGCGCGCGCGTTCAACGCGAAGCTCGAGGCGCTGCTCGCGACCCAGCCCTCGGTCCACACGCTGCCCGCGGAGCTCGTCCGCACCGCGCGGCGCGCGGGGAAGGGCATCTTCCCGCCGCCGGTGTTTCTCGACGAGGCGACATGGGTCGATGCGAACGGCGTGAAGCTTCGCGTCGTGCGGCCACCGGGGCAAGCGCGCGGCGTCTATCTCCACATCCACGGCGGTGGCTGGACGCTCGGCGCGGCCGACATGCAGGATCTCTATCTGCGCGACCTCGCGAAGGCGACCGGGCTCGTCGCGGCGAGCGTCGAGTATCGGCTCGGCCCCGAGCATCCGTTTCCCGCCGGACCCGACGACTGCGAGACCGCCGCGCGGTGGTTGCTCGACGGTGGTGCCGCGCGGCTCGAAGCGCCGGCGAAGCTCGCGATCGGTGGCGAGTCCGCCGGTGCACACCTCGCCGCGTTGGTGCTGTTGCGCCTGCGCCGCGGGTTCTTCGCGGCGAACCTCGTGTACGGCGCGTTCGATCTCGGGATGACGCCGAGCCAGCGCGCTTGGGGCGATCGCAACCTCGTGCTGTCGCGCTCGATCATCGAGTACTTCTCCGAGTGCTTCACACCTGGCAAGACGCGCGAACAGCGGCGCGCGCCGGAGATCTCTCCGCTCTACGCGGATCTCACCGGCATGCCGCCCGCGCTATTCACCGTCGGTACGCTCGATCCGCTGCTCGACGATTCGCTGTTCATGGACGCGCGCTGGCGACTGGCCGGCAACGACTCGACGCTGCGGATCTGGCCGGAAGCGATCCACGGCTTCAACGGCTTCGACCTCGTGCTCGGTCGGATCAGCGATCGCGATCAGTTCGAGTTTCTCAGTCGATATCTGCCGACTTGATCGTGCCGTCGGCGATCGCCTTCACGAGCAGCGCGTGGTCTGCCGTGACCTGGTCCGCCGCGATGAACGCGAGCTTCGCGATCGCCTTGTCGAGCTTGTCGGCTTGGCCCACGTAGCCCGAGAGCACCGCCGGATCCGACGTCCGCGCGTGGCACTTCGCGAACGTCTCGCCGCACACGCGCGCGTACTCGACGAGCGACGACTTCTTGAGATCCGCCGGATCGATCGCGGCCTTGTGATCCGAGAGCTGACGCACGTAGTACGGCCGGCCCGCGATCGTCGTCCAGCCGATGAACGGGTCGACCGAGGTCTGCATCCGGTGCGCGCCATCGGCGACGCGCTGGCCCTGGTGCGCGATCGGCTCGGGCTCCTGCCAACCGTGGTCGACGTACGTGCTGCGCAGCGCCTCTTTGACCTGGAGGATCAGCGTGTCCTCCGGGCCATTGCCCGCACAGATCACGGCGTAGTTGTGAACGCCGATGCTGCCCGTGCCCGCGACCTTGAACGCGACGTCGTACGGCGCGTAGCAGTCGAGCACCTGCTGGCGGCTCGGGCCGACGGTCGTGCGGTACTCGTCGAGCGACTTCAACACCGCCGCGGCTTCTTCGTCGCGCACGCGCGTCAGCTTCGGCACGTTATCGACGAAGCGATGCTTGCCGTCGTCGTGGCCGGCCGCGCACAGCTCGTCTCGCGCCTTCTGCGGCGGGATCCGTTCGGCCTTCGCGAGCACGCGGCCGACCGGACCGTCGCTCTCGTAGCGATGGACGCTGTAGCGCGCGAGCTCGACGGCGGGTAGCTCGGCGAGCTCGTGCATCGTCTCGCGCCAGATCCGGATCATCGACACCACCGCTTCGCCGGCGGCCTTGTCGGTCATTCCACCTTCGCGCGCGACGAGTACGAGGCTGATCGCGAGCCGCTTTACGTCCCACTCCCACGGCGCGACGCAGCTCTCGTCGAAATCGTTGACGTCGAACACGATCCGGCCGTCGGGCGCCGAATAGGCGCCGAGGTTGCGGATGTGGGCATCGCCGCAGATCTGGACGCAGTAGCCGGTGTGCGGCAGCGACATCAGATCGGGCGCCATGATCGCGGCGTTGCCGCGCAGGTACGCGAACGGCGACACCGCCATCCGGCCATGGCGGAACGGCAGCACCTCGGGAAGGCGGCCCTCTTCGCTCGCCTTCAGGCGGCCGAGCACGTCGCGGTCGCCGGTCACCCATTGATCGTGATCGACGCGGCGCACGCGATCGCGCAGGCTGCGGCCATAAGCTTCGCGCTCGGTGCGCGCGACATGATGCGGAGGAGGTGCGGCAGTCACGGCGGGCGAACGTAACAGCGGCGCTAGAGCGTGCGCCAGTAAAGGTGGTCCACGCGAGTGGGGCGATTCGCCATGGCGATGTCGTCGTAGACGTCGGTCACGAGCTGGCCGCCGATCGCGAGCGCGCGATGGCGAACGAGCGCGACGTCGCGTGCGACATAGTCGACCGGCAGCGGGCCGTGACCACCGTGCACGTTCGCGATGCCGATCTTGGTGATGCCGAACGGCGCGACGATGCGCTCGATCGCGCCCAGCACCTGCTCGCGCACGGCCGCACTGTTGGGTCGGACGTGGAGGCTGTTGAACACGAGTGAGAGCGTGCCATCGACGTCGGCGAAGCCGCCGAACAGAAAGCCGCATGGCTGGAACGCGCGCGCTCGCTCGCGCTCGACGTGAAAGCACAGCGTGAGCGGATCCTTCCACGCGGCGGCGACATAGGTCCGCGTCGTCTGGCGGTAGAACCAGTTGTCGCTGCGATAGCAGCTGCGCGCCGGCACGTCGGCGAAGCGGAGGTACGTGAGGAGATCGCGGCGCTTGTCGAGCAGACGGACCCGGTAGCGCACGCCGACGACGTCGACCTCGAGTGTCGCTTGCAACGCCGCGGGTCGGAGCCGGCGCGCGATCCGGTTGACGAGGGAAGGAACGACCGCTCCAACCTTCTTCGATAGTGCGTGCTGGAGCAGCAGCCGCGCAGTGTTGCCGCGCCACGGTCGCATCTTGGGATCGGTCCGCGCCGGTCTCGTGAGCGCGAGGTTCTCGAGAGTGTCATCCTCGAGGACGCGCTCGGCGATCGCGACGTGGTCCTCTCCATCGAGCGCTTCGGCAGCGGCCTCGATCCGATCGAGGAGCGTGCCAACCTCGAGTGTCTTGGTGCTGGAATCGTCGACGCGCTCGAGCATCGCGACGCTAGGAAGCTCGCCGGTGCGTCGCACACACGAGGTCACGAGCTCGCAGACCCACGCTTCGTTCACCCACAAGCGACGTGCACGGGCGAACCCGCGAGCGAAGCCAGGTGCGAGTGCACCGCCGAGCTCGCAGCGACGAAGCAGCGCCGCCGGCATCCGCAGCTCGCCGAGGCGGGCGATAGCGAGGTCGCGCGCACGATGCGGATCGAGGAGCGCGAGGTGTTCGAGCGCCAGACGAACGACCTCGGGCTCGAATGGCAGCGTCGCGATGGCCTTCGCGATCGCATCGACGGCGAGCGAGCCTCCGAGGTGGACGAGCGTGCGCAGGCGAACCCGTATCGTCGCCACTGGCCATCCGTGCGGCTTCGCGAGTGCGCTACGCACAGAGCTCTGCGCGGCCGCGATCAAGACTCGACGACGACGCGGCGCTTGCGGCGAAAGCGCGACACCCTCGTCATAGAGAGCGCGGGAGAGCGAGCGCGGGTCGTTGCTCGGGGGTGTGGTGGCCGCGAGCCCGTCCCGAAGTGGCTGCGCGACCTCCTTCTCGTTCACCTCGTGCGCGACGTGCTCCGCGAGGAACGCATCGAAGCCGCGGCGCAGGCACCCGGCGAGCGCGAGCGTGATGGCGATCGGTTGGCCCAGCTGTCGTGCGAGCTCGATCGTGTCGCGGCGCCCGATCGGATCGTGCTCGAGCTTCGCGAGATGATAGGCGCCGTCGTCGAGCACGAAGTAGTCGTCGATCAGCCACCCCGCACGCGCGAAGAAGAGTCCGGTCGTGATCGTGTCCTGGCGCACGGGGTCGAACGGGCGCAGCCAGACGGCCGGCCGCCACGCCTTGCGATGATCCTCGTCGCGCTCGCGCGGCATGTGCTTGACCGGTTCGCGCAGGCACAGCAACACCATGCGCTGGACGGCGCGCCGCGCTCCTTCGAGCCGAGGGTCGCGTACCTCGCGCAGCGCGAATAGCGCATCTGCATAGCGATAGGCTCCGACGAGCGCGCGTGCATGCTCGACGGTCGCGTACTGGCGCACGAGCGGCGCTTCGATCTCCCGCGCGATCTCGCGAGCATCGTCGAATCGTCGCTCTGCCAACAGGTCGCGCGCGATCCACCAGAACGCAGCGCTGCGCCCACTCGCGGTCGAAATGCTTCGCGCTCGTCTCCGATCGAGTCGCGCGAGGTGTGCGATCGCCTTGTCGCGGTCGCGCTCCGGCAACACGCGTGGTTCGATCCGCGCCTCGACGAGCGCCTCGATCATCGGCACGGTCGGCGTGAACGCATCGACGTCGCCGACATCGGCGACGTACCGATCCTCCAAGCAACCGGTGCGCAGCAACGCGCGGCTGTGCCACGTCGCGTGCGCACCCTCGCCGAGTGCGCGCGCGCCGTCGACATCGCGCAGCGCGAGCTTCGCGGCGATCGCGTGCAGCGTCGCCGTCGGCCAGTCGCGCGACCACAGCGCGGTGACCACACGCGCGAGCGCATCGGGTCGAGCGTCATCCAGCCGCGCCAGCAACAGCTCGCCGAGCTGTTCGCGCAAGGGCTGCGGGCAAACGGCGGCCCGCAGGCCCTCGCGGAGCTGCGCGCGAAGCCGATCGATGACGATTCCGTGTCGTACGAGTGCAGGCGCGATCCTCGCGATGGCGTCGCAACGCCAGCGCGGTGATTCGATCTGCATGGGACCAAGCAAGAGCGATCCAATCGCTTCCGAGGGATGCGCCGGGCGCACGTCGGCCGATTGGTTCGCGGGACGAGCCGCAACCATGTTCCTTCTCCGTCTAGAGCGCCCGAAGTCGGGCGCAGGTCAGTCGTTCAGAGCCGAACGAAAATCGAACGCTCGACGACAGGACCTAGGAGAAGAGACAGCGAGACATAGCGGGCTACCCTGAAGCGTTTACGCGCGCGATGCAAGCGCGAATCGCGAAGTAGCCGAATGACCAGCGTTATGCTGTTCGGCAATGCTCAGCACCGTCCGCGGGCTCGCCGCCGATGCGGTCCGCTCCTACTCGCGTCACAGCGGGCGCATGCTCGCGAGCGCGGTCGCGTTCTCCGCGCTGTTATCGATCGCGCCGCTGTTGTTCATCGCGATCGGCGTCGCGAGCGTCGCGATCGGCGGCGACGTCGGCCGCGCGAGCGTCCGCCACGATCTCGGCCGCTGGATCGGCGCAGATAGCGCCGACACGATCATGGGCCTGCTCGACCACGCGCGGGTCCACGGCCGCAGCTGGATCGCTTCGATCGGCGGCGCGATCGTGCTGGTCTACGCCTCGACCCGGTTGTTCAGCCAGATGAAGCGAGCGCTCAACCACATGTGGAACATCCACACCAAGTCGGGCCGCGGGTTCAAGGGCAAGGTGTGGAAGCAGGTCCGCAAGCGCGGGCTCGCGCTGTTGCTCGTCGCGTTCGTCGGCGTGCTGATCATCGCGGTCGTCGCCGTCAAGACCGTGCTCGCCGCGTCGACCGAGCACTTCAACGATCACGTCTCCGGCGCGCTGTTCTCCGGCGGCGAGATGCTCGTGTCGCTCGCGACCACGACGCTGATGTTCGCCGCGCTGTTCAAGACGCTTCCGGACGCGCGGCTGCAGTGGCGCGATGCGTGGCGCGGTGCGCTCGTCACCTCGGTGCTGTTCTCGATCGGTACGACGATCATCGGCCTCTATCTCGGCCACAAGACGCTCGATGCGTTCTACGGGCCGGGCGGATCGCTCGTGTTGTTGTTACTGTGGGTGCAGTACTCCGCGCAGGTGTTCTTCCTCGGCGCCGCCGTCACCGGCGAGCTCGCCCGCCGGCGCGGTCACGCGATCGAGCCCGACGACCATGGCGTCCGCGTCGTGATCGAAGAAGGCATGTGAGCGGGCCCCGAGCCGCGAGCCGGCGGCCGGTCGCACGAAATCGTCATCGAAATAGCGGCGAGTCGTCGCGCGTTGTCACGTAACCGTCAGCCCGCATCACGCCACTGTCTTGGCGCCTGCGACCGCGACGCGAGGTGAAAGCGACACGAGACACGGGGTGTTGTTAGAGCAACCGAACCACCTCGTGCGTTGTCTTGTATCAGGGAACAGAGATGCCGCTTCGCATGCTCATCTTCGTGATTGCCGCCGGTCTCGGTTGGTTCGCGCGTGGTGCGACGCTCGGCTCGGCCGACGCAGCACCCCCCGTCGCAGTCAAACGCCTGCCGCTCCCCGAGGTCCATTGCCCGACGGCAGCGGCACCGGCGAACGACGAGGTCGCGGCTGCCGGCGATGACGACAGCGCGCCGAGCGGCGACGACGAGAATGCGGGCGATGACTTGGGTGATCTGATCGCGAAGGCGAACGCCGCGACCGAGACCCATAACGGGATCCACGGTCATGTCTCCGACACCAACGGCGGCGGTCCGGTTCCCGGCGTCACCGTGCTCGTGACCGGAAACGGCGTGGCGCAATCTGCCTACACGAACGAAACGGGCGACTACGCGCTGAAGGACCTCGACGCCGGCACCTACATGGTGAGCTTCTACTACGGCAACTTCAGCACGGAGCACTCGAACATCACCGTGAACTCGTTCGACACGTACACGGTCGACGAGCACATCGATCTCGCGAACATGTACCGGGACCGCGAGCAGTTCGTGTACGAGGGCGAGTAAGGCGCTACGATCGCGGCGTGCGGATCCTGGTCGACGTCGCGAACGGCCGGCTGTCGGCAGAAGTGATCGCGGCGCTCGAGCGCGCGGGTCACACGATCGTGCGCGGCACCCGCGACTTCGATCTCGCACTGGTCGGCAGCGCGGAGGCCGCGGCGACGCTGCGGCGCGACAAGCCCGCGACCGCGATCATCGTCGTGACAAAGCTCGGCGATGTGCCGGCTCGCGTGCGAGCGCTCGAGGCCGGCGCCGACGACGCGTTCGATCCGGGCTTCGCGATGTCGCAGATGGTCGCGCGCGTCGGTGCGGCAGGCCGGCGCGCCGCGATGACGCCGCCACCGCCGGAGCGGATCGTCGCCGATGGCTGCACGATCGATCTGACCGCGTCGACTGCGACGCGCGGCGTCTCGATCGAGCTGACGACCCGCGAGGTCGAGATCATTCGCTGGCTGGCGACGCGCGCCGGTCAGGTCGTCTCGCGGGCGGAGCTGCTCCAGCACGTCTGGCGCGTCGCCGCGGGCTCGAATACGCGCGCGGTCGACGTCGCGATCTCCGAGCTCCGCGCGAAGCTCGAGCGCGATCCGACTGCGCCGGAAATCATCACGTCGGTGCGCGGCGCCGGCTACCGCTGGATCCTTACAAACGGCTAACACTCCGCTGGTCATCCTGAGGTCATGCCCGCTGACCTCTCCGGCCTGATCTGGTTCACCGATCTTCGCCTCGCGATCGCCGAGGCCCGTCGCACGCACAAGCCGATCCTGTCGCTTCGCCTGCTCGGCCGGCTCGACGAGGAGCTGTCGTGCGCGAACAGCCGGATGTTTCGCCGGCTGCTGTATCCGGAGCCGCGGATCAACCGCATGCTGCGCGAGCGCTACGTGTTGCACTGGGAAGCGCTGCGCGCGGTGCCGGTCGTGACGATCGATTTCGGTGACGGCAAGAAGCTCGTCCGCACGCTGACCGGCAACAGCGTCCATCTCGTCCTCGATCCGCAAGGCCGGCCCGTCGATGCGATGCCCGGGCTCGTCTTGCCCGACGTCTTCGTGCAATGGCTCGAGCGCGGGCTCGGGCTCGCGCGCTGCGATCGGAAGGAGCTCGCGCTCCACCACGAGCGTTTCCTGCGCCAGCCGGCGGCGATGCCGCGCGAGTCTCGCGCGATGCGAGCGAGTGCCGTCGCGATGGCGAAGCACGTCGTCGAGGCGCCGATCCTGCGCGCGGTCTCTCCGGTCGAGCTCGATAGCGCGCAGGCCCTGCAGCTCCACGCTCGGGTTGCCGAAACCTTCGCGCGTGGAACACAGTGGACCCTCGAGTCTCTGGTCGCCTGGATCTACCAAGACCTGTTTCTCATGCCGGCCGATGACCCGTTCCTGGGCCTCGACGTGCCCGATCCGGTCTAGACCGAGTTGGCCTCGCTCCTGCAAACTCGTAAGAGCCATGAAGAACTGGACTCGCGCGATCGCCTTCTCGACGCTGCTCGCCTTCGGTGCCTCCTCGGTTGGCTGCGGCTACATCCTGTATCCCGAGCGCCGTGGCAACAGCGGCGGAACCATCGACGGCGGCACGCTCGTCATGGATCTCCTGTGGTTGCTGCCGGGCATCGTCCCCGGCGTCGTGTTCCTGATCGTCGATTTCTCGAGTGGTGCGATGTACGTCAACGGTCGAGTGGCGATGCGCGCCAACTCGAACGGCAACGTCGCGATCAAGCTCAAGGATTCGGACAAGGCGAAGCAGCTGACGCTGCGGATCGTGACCGCGTCGCACCAGGTGCTCGATACGAAGGTCGCGAACATCGGCCCGGCGATCCACGACCAGTCGATCGAGCTCCACGTCGGCCCGACGCACGAGCAAGTGTTCCTACAGATCATCGATCACGAGCACGGCCCGATGCAGATGCCGATCGCAGTCATGTGACGAGCGCGCTCGCCCGCTGCGCGCCCGCGCACGTTGCCCTTTCGGGAAGGTGACTTCCGCCCCGCTCCCTAGCGGGTCAGGACCATCACCCACGCGACCTTCGCCGCCGCACCCTTCATGCGCAGCCCGATGTTGTGGTTCGCGGGCGCGAACGTGTCGCTGCCGGCGATCGCGAGCTGCGGATTGCTCGTCCCGCACGTGTAGTCGGTGCCGTCGCGCTGGAGCTCGAGCACGTACGTGCCACCAGCCGCGAACGCGTGCGGCGCGTTGTTGACGCCCATGGCCGTCGACGTGTCGAAGATCCGGATCGACGATTGCGTTCCGCTCGCCAGCTCGGACAGCTGGCACGTCACCGAGCTATCGGTGTTCGGCTGCTGCTGATCGATCAGCCCGACCGCGCCGAGATCCAAGCCCGTCGCCGTGATCGCGGTGAGCGTGATGCTCGCCATGATCGTCGAATGCGTGGTCGCGCTCGAAGGCGTGACGAGCGTGGCGGTCGTCGCGTCGCCCGCGATCATCGTCGCTTTACCACCGCTGAACGCGACATCGCCCGTGTGGGTCCAGCCCGCCGGCGAGCTATTGAAGGCCTCGAACTCGACGATCCTGTCGCCGGCAACGTTCGGGTTCGGATCGCACGCGTCGGGCACGCCGTCGTTATCCGAGTCCGTCATGTCGGGGAACGGTGGACACGGGTCGCACGCGTCGCCGACGTGATCGCCATCCTCGTCCGCTTGATCCGGATTCGCGACGTGCGGGCAGTTGTCATCGACATCCGGAATGCCATCGTGGTCGGAATCGAGCGGTGGTCCCGCCGCATCGGGACGGCCGTCGACGCCCGCATCGGTTCCCGCGGCGCCTGGATACTTGCAGACGTCGATCGAGCCGTTCGAAACGCAGACCAAGCCCGTCGGGCAGCGCTGCGAGCTGTCGGCCGAGGCACACGGCGCACCTTCCGGAAGAAGCGGCGCGTAGCATCCCGCCACGGCAAGAACCAAGCATAGGAGCTTCGTCGTCATGGCCGTCCCGACGGACCTTACATGACCATCCCGACCATGCGAATGACCGGACGTGAAACCGCCTGACACGCTCGTGCCCACACGCGTGGGCACTCCTGACGCTGCTTCGCCGAATTTCGACAACGATTCTGCATGCGGCGGCAGGATGTAGGCGTGGATGCGAAGCAGCTGCTCGCCGATGCCGCCTGGCTGCGGCGCCTCGCCTCCGCGCTCGCCGGTGAAGCCGATGCGGATGACGTCGTGCAGGAGTCGTGGATCGCGGTGTGGCGCAAGCAGCCAGAGAGCGATCGCCCGCTGCGGCCATGGCTCGCGAAGGTCGCGCGCGACATCGTCGGGATGCGTCACCGGAGCGACCGGCGCCGGCTGAACCGCGAAGCGCGCGTCGTCGACGATCGCGAGGTCGAGCCACCCGACGCGATGCTCGAGAGAGTGCGCCTGCAGCGCGTGCTCGCCGATCTCGTGCTCGCGCTCGCGGAGCCGTATCGCTCGACGATCGTGGCCTGCTTCTTCGAAGGCAAGTCGGCCGCGCAGATCGCCCGCGAGCTCGCGATTCCCGATGCGACGGTGCGCGCTCGCGTCCGCGAAGGACTCGCGCGTTTGCGCGCGGGACTCGATCGCGAGACCGGCACGCGCAAGGCCTGGGCGGCGCTGTTTCTGCGGGGAGGTGCTCGCGTGGCGAAGCCGACCAAAGCTCTGGCTGTGATCATCGCGTTGCTCGTCGCGCTACTGCTCGGAAGCGTCGCGATGATCGTGCATCGAGGTGACCCCGACCGCGTGTCGTCCACGGCGCTGCCGAGCGTGGTGCGCGATGCGCCTGGGCAGCGACCGGCGTTGCCGGCCAGCTTCAACCAGCCCTACGCGGGGCGACAGATCGCCGGACGGGTGACGGCGGAGGGTCGACCGGCCGTCGGTGCGCGCGTTCGACTCGTCGGCCTCGCCAGCGTCGAGCGGGTGACCGATGCCACCGGTCACTTCGACTTCGGACCGATGGTGCCGGCCGTCTATTCGATCGGTGCGATCGAGCAAGGACGCTTGGCCGACGTTCAGCGGATCGATACGCGAGATCCGAAGCTACGTAGCGATGCGCTCGAGCTCGCGTTGCTCCCGTGCGACGCATCGCTCGTCGGTCGCGTGACCGATCCTGCGGGTACGCCGATCCGCGGTGCGCAGGTGATGCGCGAGGACGTCATCGGGACCGAGACCGATGACCAGGGCCACTACGAGCTGTGCATCCGCCGCGTCGCGCTCCAGCTCGAGGAGCTCCGCACGGTCGTCCGTGCGGCGGGATATGCCGCACAAGAAGTGATCACCGGGGCGCACGGTCGCCATGCATTCGACTTCATGCTGATTCCCGAGACGATCCTGCGCGGCAAGGTCGTCGACGAATCGGGAGCGCCGATCTCGGGCGCCTCGGTTCGCATCACGTCGGGGGAGCCGGCGCGCGCGGTTCGCCATCACGGACTCGCGATCGGCGCGCCCGCAACTGCCACGTCCGACGACAACGGCGGGTTTGTCGTACGCGGCATCGAGCGCGGTCCGCATCACCTCGTCGCGCGTGCGCCGAGCCTCGCGGCTGCCGCCGACACCGCGGAGACCGACGTGACGCTGACGCTGCGAGCTTCGGCGAGCGTTCACGGTCGCGTCGTCACGGGCGCCGTACCGATCGCGGGGCTCGACGTGACGATCGATGACGTCACCGCGCTCACCGGCGCGGATGGCACGTTCGAGATCGACGACGCGACGCCCGGCGAAACGACCGTCGAGGTCGCGCCATATCGCCCGCGCACGCCGACGATCAAGCTGACGCCCGGTGCGAACGACGTGGTGATCGATGTCGAGTCGACGGTGACCGTGCGCGGCACGATTCATCAGCACGGCACGGCCGTCGCGAACGCGCGGCTGATGGTCTCTGAAGGCGACAACTATCACGCGTGCTACAGCGACGCCGACGGGCGCTTCGAGCTCCCCGGCATGACCGCGGGGCACTACAAGGGCGGCGCGGATACAGCAGAGGCGTACGTCGATCTCGATTGGACGATCGGCACGTCCGATGCGACCTACGACGTCGAGCTCACGCAGGCCGGGCAGATCGCGGGCGTCGTCGTCGATCAGGCGAACGCTCCGGTCGCGAACGTCGTCGTTCGCTTCGAGACGGCGACCGTCGGTTCCAATTTCGATCGCGGGCGATGCACGACGGACGCGAACGGCGCGTTCGAGTGCGGCCACATGGCCGGTGGAAGCTACAAGCCGTTCGTCTACTTCACCGAGAACGGGCAGCCGCCGCTCCACCTCGATCACGAACCTGTCGTGCTCGCGGGCAGCAGCGCCCGCGTCGACCACGTCCGGCTCGTCGTCGACGCGCGCCGGCTCGCGATCCACGGGATGGTGAAGGACAAGACAGGCGCCGGCATCGCGGGTGTGCGCGTGATCGCGAGCAACGGTCATGAAGCCAACACCGCGCCGCTGCCGGTCGTGTTCACCGACGCCGCGGGGGCATTCACGCTGACGGATCTCGCGGCCGGTACCTACACGCTCGGCGCCGAGACCGCCGCGGCGCGAGGAACTGCGAGGGTCGAAGCTGGCAGTAGCGCGACGATCGTGATCGGCGGCTGCGAGACCGCGCTCGCCGTCGAGCCGGGCGCGAAGCCTGCACGACCGATGATCTGGGATGATCGTGTCGAGCTCCTCGGCTGGGACGCGCCGCCGAGCGTCAAGGTCGGCACAGCGATGACGATGACGCTCTACTTCAAGGTGCTTCGATCGGTCGATCAGCCTTACGACGTGTTCGTCCACGTCGCCGGCGAGCACCGCTGGATCAATGCCGACCACACACCGCAGACCGGTCATTGCCTGACGACCGAGTGGAAGGCCGGCGACGTGCTCGCCGATCGCTTCACGTTTACAACCGCGCTCGACTCGAGCGGACTCGCGAATCCACCCAAGACCTACACGATCGATGTCGGCCTGTATCGGGGCCAGCCGGGCGCCTGGGACAACTTGCCAACGGCGACACCGGGCCCGATCACGACCGTGAAGCTGGAATAGCGCTACCGTTCGCAGATGCGAACGCTGCGGTTCTACTTCGACTATCTCTCGCCGTACGCGTATCTCGCGTGGACCCAGATCCACGCGCTCGGCGTCGAGGTCGAGCCTCATCCGATCTTGTTCGCCGCGTTGCTCGATGCGAACGGCACGCGCGGACCCGCAGAAGTGCCGGCGCGCCGCCGCTACATCGTTCGCGACGTCGCGCGGATCGCGCATCGCTTCGGCGTGCCGATCGTCGCGCCGCCGGCACATCCGTTCAATCCGTTGCTCGCGCTTCGCGTGACCGCGCTCGCGACGCGAGAGCAACAGCGCCCATTGATCGACGCGCTGTATCGCGCGACCTGGGCGACCGGCGAAGGCATCACGGATCCCGCCGTGGTCCAGCGGATCGCGAGCGACGCAGGTTTGCCGGGAGATGCCGTCGACCAGGCGCAGCAGCCGGCGATCAAGGCGCGGATCAAGGCCAACTCGGACGACGCGATCGCGCGCGGCATGTTCGGCGTGCCGACGATGCTCGTCGACGACCAGATGTTCTGGGGCTGCGATTCGCTTCCGCACCTCGCGTACTACCTCGCGCACGGCGACGTCGTGTCAGCCGAAATGATCGAGACCTGGGAGCACTTACCGGCGCAGGCCGTGCGTACCCGCGCGAACGGCTGAGTGTCGCAGCTGTCTCTTCTGTCGGCCGCGGCGCGGGCCTAGGATGCGCGCGATGCAGCGTTTTGCCCTCTTGTTCGTTTCACTTGTTGCCGCGTGCGGCTCCGCGCACTCCTCGGCCGATTCGACGGTCGTTGCCTCTACGTCCCCGCACGCCGTCACCGCGCCGCCCACGAGCGAGAAGCTCGTCGGCGTCTACGCCGAGGACATCGATCGGTCGGCGGACCCATGCAACGACTTCTACGAATTCTCGAACGGCGCCTGGCGTAAGGCGAACCCGATCCCGGCGTCGATGACCCGGTGGTCGCGGCGCTGGAAGGCCGGCGAGGATTCGAAGGAGCGCCTGAAGGACATCCTCGATCAGGTGTCGGCGAAGAAGGACTGGAAGCAGGGCTCGGTCGAGCAGCTGATCGGCGACTTCTACGGCGCGTGCACCGATGAAGCCGCCGTCGATGCGGCCGGTGCCAAGCCGCTCGAACCCATGCGCGCCGAGATCGCGAAGATCAAGGACAAGGCGGGCGTCGCCGCGATGATCGCGAAGCTGCACCACCAGCGCATCTCGGCGCCGTTCGCGGTCGGTTCGCAATCGGATCTGCACGAGCCGACCAAGGTCGTCGCTGTCGTCGGTGCCGCGGGCTTGGGCTTGCCCGACCGCGACTACTACGTGAAGACCGAGAAGCGATTCGTCGACGCGCGCGCGAAGTACCTCACCCACGTCGCCGCGATGTTCGAGTTGATCGGCTATCCCGCGAAGACCGCGCAGGCGGACGCGCAGACCGTGCTCGACTTCGAGACCCGACTCGCGAAGGCCTCGCTCGATAACGTGGCGCTGCGCGATCCGAAGGCGACCGACCACAAGATGACGATCGCCGAGCTTCAGAAGCTGACGCCCAGCTTCAACTGGGCGGACTACTACCGCACGTTCCAGATTCCGGCGGTGGACCTCAACGTCGCCGAGCCCGCATTCCTCAAGCAAGTCGAGCAAGAGCTCGCGCACACGCCGATCGCGGCGTGGCGGACGTACCTCGAGTGGCAGTACGTGACGTCGATGACGGACGTGCTCGCGAAGCCGTTCTACGACACGAACTACGAGTTCTACGGCAAGTACCTCGCCGGTCAGGAAGAGCAGAAGCCGCGGTGGAAGCGCTGCGTCGAGATGACCGACCTGCTGCTCGGCGAAGCGCTCGGTCAGAAGTACGTCGAGAAGTATTTCCCGCCGGCCGCGAAGGCCCGGATGACCGAGCTCGTCCACAACCTGCTCGCCGCGATGAAGGACACGATCGATCACCTCGAGTGGATGACGCCGGCGACGAAGCAGAAGGCGCTCGAGAAGATCGCGACGTTCAATCCGAAGATCGGTTACCCCGACAAGTGGAAGGACTACTCGGCGATCCCGATCAAGCGCGATGCGCTGTTCGCCGACTACGTCGCCGCGAACCAGTGGAACGACGAGGACGACCTCAAGCAGATCGGTAAGCCGGTCGATCGCGGCCGCTGGGGAATCACGCCGCCGACCAGCGACGCGTACTACAACCCGTCGCTCAACGAGATCGTGTTCCCGGCCGGCATCCTCCAGCCGCCGGCGTTCCGGCTCGACGCGGTCGACGCGATCAACTATGGCGCGATCGGCGTCGTGATCGGCCACGAGATCAGCCACGGCTTCGACGATCAAGGCGCGCAGTTCGACGCGCAGGGCCGGCTCGAGAACTGGTGGACGAAGGCCGACCTCGACGCGTTCACCAAGCGCGGCGAGTGCGTCGCGAACCAGTTCGACAACTACTTCATCGAGCCGAACGTCCACCACAACGGCAAGCTCGTCCTCGGCGAGTCGATCGGCGACTCGGGCGGCGCGAACCTCGCGTATCGCGCGTTCCACAAGGCGCTCGCGGCACACCCGACCGGCGACATCGACGGCTTCACGCCGGATCAGCAGTTCTTCATCGCATGGGGCCAGTTTCGCAGCGACGCGATCCGGATCGAGCAGCAGCGCTTGATGGTGCAGGGCGACCCGCACCCGATCGCGAAGTTCCGGGTGATCGGCCCGCTGTCGAACATGCCGGAGTTCGCGCGCGCGTTCTCGTGCAAGGCCGGCTCGGCGATGGTCAGGTCGCCGGAGCAGCAATGTCGCGTGTGGTGAGCGCCCACGCGAGCCAGCCGATCCCGTAGACGATGCCGGCGCCGCACAACCACAGCGTTGTCGGCGCTTCGCCGATCCGATCCGCGACGACGCCCGCGACGATCGCGGAGATGCCGATCGACAGCGTCGCGAGCCCGTAGTCGAGCGCCATCACGCGGCCTCGCACGTGATCGGGCGTCTCGCGCTGGAGGCCGTAGGTCGACATCGACCACTGCGCGCCACCGCCGAGGTGCGCGATCGCGACGAGCACGAGCGCGACCGCGAACGTGTAGACGAGCGTGAACGACGCGTACGCGAGCGCGTAGCTCAGCGTCGAGATCCCGCACACGATCACGAGCGCGCGGGTCTTCGGCGTCGCGCCGATCGCGGAGCGCGCGAGGATCGGGCCGAGCATCGCGCCGAGGCCGCGGGCGGCGAACAGCAGGCCGGTCGCGATCGGGCTCTGCGCGAACCGGCGGAGCGCGAACGCCGGTAACAACCCGACGATGCCGTTCGCGGCGCTAACGCCGACCTTCGCGAAGATCAAGCGCAACACGACCGGCGTCGTGCGGATGAACTCGATCGCTTCGCGGATCGATCCACTGGTCTCGACCTCGCCGCGCTGCATCGGTGTACGGATGCCGCCGATCAACCACGCCGATGCGACGAACGACAGCGCGTCGACGACGAATGCGGTCTGGCGGCCGAACAGCTCGGCGACGACACCGCCGATGCCGGCGCCGACCATCAGCATCGAGCCCCACACCGCGCCCATCAGCGCCTGCGCGGTCGCGAGGTCTTCGGGCGCGACGAGGTTCGGCGTCGCCGCGCTCGCGATCGGATCGGAGAAGCTCGCCCCGATCGCGAGCACGATCACGGCTGCCACCGCGAGTGTCGTGCTGTGCCAGTACGCTGCGAGGCACAGCGCGAGCGCGACCGGCACGCGCGCGAGATCTGCGATCACGAGCGTGCGCCGGCGATCGAACCGATCGGCGACCATCCCCGCGATCGGCGACGCGAGGAACACCGGCAACACGGTCGCCGCATAGATGAACGCGGCGGCGCCCGGGCGACCGGTGAGCTCGGTGACGAGGCTCGCGACCGCGACGAACGAGAACCAATCGCCGGCGAGCGACACCACGCTGGCCAGGAACAAGCGCCGAAACTCGCGGTTGCGCACGAGAAGTGCGCGGACTGCCGTCACGCGCGCAAGCTAGACTGTGATCGCCAGCATGGCCAGTGTTGGGATCCACGTACTGGATCCCGTTCACGTACCGTCCCATTGCTAGGTTGGTACGCGGCCCGCGGTCCGAGGGCAGATAGGGACATGATGATGATGAATCTCCGGTTGGGTCTCGCGTGTGCGCTGTTGATCGCGTGCGGTGGCAAGAAGGACGCGTCGCCCTCCACCGGGTCGGCCACACCGACGACGAAGGCCGCTTCCGCGGCAGCGCCCGCAGCGCCCGCAGCGGGTACGCCTGTCGGTAAGTGCTCGTTCACGACGACCGGCGACATCGCGGTAACCGTCGAGGCGGTTGCGACGAAGAGCCCGCCGAACGGCAAGGCGATGGCGACCACGGACTACTGGCAGACCGATGATCAGCTGCGCACGGCGCTCCACGTGCTCGCGGGTCTCGACAGCAAGAAGTCGAAGGATCAGGTCGACGCCGAGGTCGAAGCGGACATGAAGCGCGACCCGCGGTTCATGCTGCTGTTGATCAACTGCGGCTCGGACACGGGCTCGATCAACTTCGGTCCTGGCAAGAACAGCAAGTACGCCGACATCCCGTTCAAGCCAGGCAAGTATCCGCTGACCGGCGATGCGAAGGCCGGCGAGGTCGGCGGGTTGATCAACCTGCGCCCACCCGGCAAGCACCAGTCGTTCCGGATCTCGGAGCCGGGCGAGCTCGATCTCACGAAGTTCGACCTGACCGGGATGACGGGCACGTTCACGTTCAAGGCGAAGTCGTTCGACGGCAAGCAGGCGATCGAGGTCAAGGGCTCGTTCGATTACCCGTGCGTCGGCGCGGCCTGCAAGAGTTAGCTAAGCTCGGCCCGTGGCCGAAACCTTGTACGACATGCTCGGCGTCAAGAAGGACGCGAGCGCGGACGACATCCGCAAGGCGTATCGCAAGCTCGCGCGCAAGCATCACCCGGATGTGAATCCGGGCGACAAGACCGCCGAGGAGAAGTTCAAGAAGGTGTCGTCGGCGTACGACGTGCTCTCCGACGACAAGAAGCGCAAGGCGTACGACGAGTTCGGCGATGCGTCGCTGCAAGGCGGGTTCGATCCCGACAAGGCTCGCGAGTACGCGCGCTGGCAGAACACGCGCCAGCAGCAGCGCGAAGCGCAGTACGACGAAGGTCCCGCCGACTTCGACTTCGCGGAGATGTTCGGGCGCGCGCGCGGTGGCCCGCAGCGCGGTCGCGATCTGCAAGCGTCGATGGAGATGGATCTCCGCCAGGCGATCGACGGCGCGGAGATTTCGTTCGACCTGCCGACCGGGACGCAACGCGTGCGGATTCCGCCCGGTGCCGACGACGGCTCGACGATCCGGATCCCCGGCAAGGGGTCGCCGGGAGCGCGGGGCGGACCACCAGGCGACTTGCTGATCGAGATCACCGTCGCGCCGCATCCGCGCGTACGCCGCGATGGACTCGATCTCGCGATCGATCTGCCGGTGACGCTCGACGAAGCGTTCAATGGCGCGAGCGTCGAGGTCCCGACGTTCGCGGGCCCGGTCGTTCTGAAGATTCCACCGCGCTCGCAGAACGGCGCGAAGCTGCGTCTGCGCGGCAAGGGCGTCACGCGCAAGGACACCCACGGCGACATGATCGTGTCGCTCGCAGTGCGGATGCCGGATAAGGCCGATGACGCGCTCGCCGAAGCACTGCGCGCGAGCACCGCCGCTTACACCAAACCCGTGCGGGAGGGGTTCGAGCTATGACGCGCTACACGTATCAACACCTGCTCGAGCTCGTCGATGGCGACCACGAATTGATCGCGCGACTCGTCGAGGTCGGCGAGATCGTGCGGCGCGATGACGGCGATATCGTCAGCGTCGATGTCGAGCGCGTGCTGGTCGCGCGTACGCTGTATCGCGAGCTCGAGGTCGACTTGAACGGCATCGAGGTGATCCTCCGATTGCGCGACGAGCTTTCGGCGGCGCGCCGGCGGATCGCGGAGCTCGAAGCGAAGAGCGGGATGTAAGCCCCCCAGACTGCACACGAACGTTCGCAACTCGCAGATCGCGATCGCGCGGTTTTCGCGGGCCAACTCGTTGGAATCACGCGCGCTGCGGGTGGCCTTCGCCTTGCTGACTCCGCGCTCGTGCGCGCAGCATTAACCCTCATTCTTCTCATCGGTTGTGTCGACACCGCGACCGAGCAAGACGTCGCCGAAACCGAACAGGCCTCGACGACCGCGTTCGCGAACGACCAAGCGGCGTTCAACTTCTTTTTGCAGAAGGGCCTGACGAACTTCCAGGCGGCCGGCATCGTCGGCAACCTCGATCAGGAATCCGGCGTCAGCCCGACCTCGGTGCAAGCGGGTGGTCCGGGTCGCGGCATCGCGCAGTGGTCGACCGGCGGCCGCTGGGATTCCTCGGCGGGTGACAACGTCAAGGCGTACGCGGCGCAACAAGGCGCGTCGATGACGTCGCTCAACCTCCAGCTCGAGTTCATCTGGTTCGAGCTCCAGAACTTCCCCGGCTACGGCCTCGCTTCGCTCAAGGCGTCGACGAACGTGACCGACGCGACCGTCGCGTTCATGGCGAAGTACGAGATCTGCGGCAACTGCATCCAGACCCAACGCGTGAACTACGCGAAGGCCGTGCTCGCCGCGTACGGGCAGATTCCGTACGGCGCGTCGTACGTCAGCCAGTCGTGGCCGCTCGCTTCGGGGCCGCCGCTCGTCGTGAAGTGCGGCGAGAGCGTCGCCGCGAATATCGTGCTGAAGAACACCGGCACGATGAACTGGAACAGCAGCACGAAGCTCGGCACGACGATGCCGCGCGATCGCACGAGCATCTTCGCCGGCGCCGACTGGGTCGCGCCGAACCGTGCCGCCGCGATCAGCGGCACCGTCGCGCCCGGTGCGAACGGCACGTTCTCGTTCAAGTTCGACGGACCGACCGGCGCCGCATGCGTGCCCGGTACGTACAAGGAGTACTTCGGCATCGTTCAGGACGGCACCGCGTGGTTCAGCGACAACGGTGACGGTGGCCCGCCGGACGATCAGCTCGAAGCGCTGATCCAGCTCGTCCCCGGCGACGGCATGACCGGCAGCGATTCCGGCTCGGGCAGCGACGGCACCGGTAGCGATGGCACGGGCGGTACCGGCGGCGATGGTACCGGCGGCGCGACAAATGGACAGAATGCTGGCTGCAACGCCGGTGGCAGCAGCAACGCGCTCGCTGCCGTGCTGCTCCTCGGCTTTATCCGCCGTCGTCGTCGCTAGTCGGTCGCTAGAACAGCGCGCCTGCGGCGATCGAGCCGCCCGGGTACGCGTCGGTCATGCCGCCGACCATGAACCACGACGAGTTGAACGACTGATAGTCGAACGACGCGCGCGCGAACACGTGCTGCGTCGCCTGGACCTCGAGCGAAGCGCCGACGTCGAAGCCCCAGCGCGACGCGGTGTTCGCCATCTTCGGCTCGATACCGCCGACGACCGGCTCGAACGCCGCGAGGCCGCGCAGCGCCCACTTCGTCCCGAGCGACTTGCGGATGCTCGCGCCGAGCACGACGTAGCTGTACTGCTCGTCGGGCGTCTTCGTTCCTGACATCGCATCGATCGCGAAGTAGCGCGCGCCGTAACCGACCATCGGAGCGAGCTGGACCGAATCGTCGTGGATGACGTCGTACGCCGCCGCGACCTCGTAGCGGCCGATCGCGGTCGACGCCTGCGTGCTGTCGACGTCGCTGTGCATCACCATCGTGTGCTCGAACAAGCCGCCGATGTGCATCCGCTTGCCGATGCCGATGCCGCCCTCGAAGCCGAACGTGCCGACGGGCGACGAGCTGTACGACTTCACGGTGCCCGGATCGGTCGCGAGCGACCGGCCGACCATGCCGAACATCAGCCCGACCTCGAGGTGAACACCGCTGCTGCTCTTCGCCGCGGGCGCGCTCTGCTCGACGGTCGTCGACGAAGCCGCCGGATCGTCGTCGGGCGAAGCGACGGCTTTCGGTGCGGCCTCGTGCTTCGCAGGCGTTCCACCGAGTCCCGGAGGCGCGTCGTCGTCGGCGTGCGTGCTCGCGATCGGTGCGTCGTCGACTTCCTTGGCGACGCGCTTCGGCGGCGCCTTCGCGACCGGCTTCGCGGCGGGAGAGCCCGCGATGTCCGCGATGTTGATCGAGAACACGTCGAGGTCGTCCTTCGCGAGACCCTTCGCCGAGATCGGCGATTCGGTCTCCGACGACAGGTTGCCCTCGGCGTCGTAGATCACGACGCGGAACGTGCGCGCGTTGCCGTTGCCGGTCAGCTGCGCGGCGATCAAGCCGCCGACGTGCATCTTCTTGACGATCGCTTTGCTCTGCTTGGTGTGCTTCAGGATCGCACCCAGATCGGGATCCGGAATCGTGAGCTCGGCGACGCCGGCCTTCTCGAGCGCGGGCTGGAGCTGGTGCTCGACCGCCTCGTGATGGTTGCCAGTAACGCCGACGAAGACCACGGCCATTTGAGCGAGGAACATCCCCGCTACTCAACCGCGCCGCGGCCCAGCGATGGAGCCTCGTGCACTGACACCCCCTCACCCTCGGGTGATGCTCCGCGTTGGCACCCCGCTTGAACTAGCGGAATGCATGCGGCTCCTCCTGTTCTTGTTCGGAATCGCGCTCGGCGTGGCGGGCACGCTCGCCTACGCGATGTTCGTGGAGGGCACTCACGCCCCGGTCGTCGCGGCCCAGCCGCTGCCGCCGAACCCACCGATCTCGATCCGGCTCGGCGAGCCGTTCCTGACCGGGATCGTGCGCCATGCCGCGGCCGAGACGCCGGGTGTGGCAGTTGCGCCCACGCAGCTCCGGACCGAAATGCGCGATGACGCGATCATCGTGCACGCGAACGTCGAGGTGCTCGGGCAAACCACGGACGCGACCGCCACGCTTCGCCCGACGCTGCGCGATGGCCAGCTTCACATCGACGTGGTGAAGACCAGCGTCGGGACGATGCCGGTGCCGCAGCTCGAGCAGGTGCTCGAGAAGCAGATCAACGCGCGGGTCCAGACGCTACTCGCCGCGCTGCCCGCGACGATCACCGGGGTCGAGATCGATCACGCGCACGGCCTCACGATCACCTGCGCGGTCGACCTCGACAAGCTCGACCGTCACCCCCGCACCTAAGCGCCAGGATTACGCCGGCGCAGCTCGGCGACGAGCTTCGCCGCGGCGGCCTTGTCGGCGAACGTGACGATGATGCTGCCGGCGGTCGCGTCGCTCGAGTGCAGCGCGATCGCGACGAGCCCGATGACCTTGTCTCCGACGACCTGGAGCGTCCCGTTCTTCCAGCCAGCCGTCGCGCGGACGCCCGAGATCTTCGCGCCGCCCTCGTTCGCTTCGGTGAGCTGGCCGAGGTACGCGCGGCCGTCGAAGTCGAGCTCGACGGGGACGTACGCCTTGATCCGATCCGAGACGCGCTGGAGCTGGCGAAACTCCGAGGGGAGCTGCGGCGATTCACTCGCGGGTGCCGCGGGCTCCTTCACCGGCTTGTTGCTGCGCGGGATGCCCTCGAGGCCGAACTCGAACTTCGCGTCGAGGTTCGGATCGATCGGCCGCTTCTTGACCGCGCGGATGAAGTCCTCGCGGAGCTTGCGGATCGGCGCGAGGTCCTGCTGGAGGATCCGCTGCGCGAGCTGGTTGACCTCGCGGAGATCCGGATCGCCGTGCGGCGCGGTCGTCGCGAACGGCTTGCCCTCGTTGACCGAGTTGCGGACCGACGGGTTCTGGCGCAGCCCGGCGGCGACCTGGACGTCGATGTCGAGGCGCTCGCGGATCATCCGCTGGATCGCGAACAGCGCGTTGCGATCGGCGGGCTTGTGCAGCATGTTGCCGACGAGCAGCGCGTTGAACTCGGCGAGCAGCAGGCGATAGCTCGCGACGAGCTCGGGCGCTTCGTCCTCGATCATCGTGAAGAACGTCGAGACCCGATCCATCGTGCTGCCGATCTCGAACGCGTCCTTGCCGAACGCGGCCTCGATCTTCTCCGACGCGCGCATGCCGGCGGCGGCGCGCTGGAGCCGGCGGAACAGCGCGATCTTGAGGAACGCGTAGCCGTTCTGGAGCGACGTGATCTCCGGAACCATCACGACCAGCCGCGTATCCGCTGCGTTGAAGAAGTCGATCGTGTCGAGGTCGACGCCGGCGCCGACGTCGATCAACAGAACATCGACCTGCAGCTTCGCGAGCTCGCCGAGCAGCTTCTGCTTGCTCTGAAACGACGGGTGCGCGGAGCCGAGCGCGCCTTCGGCACCGGCGATCAGGCGCAAGCCGGGAATCGGCGTCGCGAGCGCGACCTCGTCGAGTGTGGCGCTGCGACCCGCGAGGAAGTCCTCGACCGTGCGCTGCGGCCGCATGATCCCGAACATCGTGTGGAGGTTCGGCGCGCCGAGGTCGGCGTCGAGCATCACGACCTTCGCGCCGGCCCGAGCGAGCGCGACCGAGAGGTTCGTCGAGACCAGCGACTTGCCGACGCCGCCCTTGCCGCCGCCTACCGCCACGATCCGTGCGTTACTCATCCGTCTCTCAATTTATCAGTGCTGCCACCCGGCGGCGAACTTGCTGCACCTGGGTGCAACTGTGGGTGCACCGAGTGCGCTAGCCCCACGACATCCGTGAAATCACCGGGTTCCGCTGGGCGCGGGGCTTGCTGAACGCCGCCGCGTGAAAACTCTCAGCTCCTGCCTATTCCTAATCGCCGGCTGCACGATGATGGTCAACGGCAAGCCTCATCGCATCGGCGGTTCCGATCCCGATCCTCAGCCCGCGCAAGCCAGCGCGACCCCCGCGCCGGCGGGAGGTGCCGCGAAGGCGCCCGCCGCGCCGATCCCGATGGGCAAGCCCGGTCAGGTGATCGCGGTCCCGGCCGCGCTGACCGCGACGCCGCTGGTCACCGACCTCGGTCAGATCGGGTTCGACACCACGTACAGCCACGTGTTCGGCATCGGCGGTAACTCGCCCGACTGCGGCAACGACATCACGTCGCAGCCGATCGCGTCGTTCGAGCTCAAGCAGGAAGTGCCACAGATGGAGGTCACGGTCATCGGCGGTAGCAACGATGGCTTCGTGCTGCGCAAGGAGAAGGCGTTGTGGTTCGCTTGCGAGGAGACGACTGGCGGCGTGCCGTCGATCAGCTCGCTGAAGGAAGGCTGGAAGCCGGGCCGCTACGACATCTACGCGGTGTCGCGCTACGGCAAGAACGCGACGCACCCGTTCGCGGTCGAGCTCACCGATTCGAGCAAGCCGGCGCCGTGGCCGGAGACGATCAAGAAGATCTCGCTGCCCGGCAAGCTCGCTTCGCCGATGTTCGTCGAGGTCACGACCCAACCGAACCGCCGGATCGCGCGCGAGGCGCGTGCGGGCTACGGCTGTGGCAAGGACGCGTTCGCGAACGATCCGGATATCGCGTTCACGCTCGAGCGGCCGATTCCGGGCCTCGTGATCCGCCCGTTGCCGACCGCAGTGCCGGTCAACCTCCGCAAGGAAGCGCGCGACGCGAAGAAGGCGAACAAGGGCTGCCCGACGTTCAACCACGATAGCTACGCGGTGGGACCGAGCTATCACGCCGAGCACGAGATCCACTTCGACAAGGAAGACGAGGGCACGTTCGGGATCTCGGTCGGCACCGCCGATGCGGCCAAGCCGACGACCGTCACGCTGATGATCTACGACGCCTCGACGAAGCTCGAAGGGCTCGCGCCGTTCGCTGCACCTTCGGCGGCGACGCTCGAGGATCGCTGGCTCGGCCACACGTTTCCGCAGCTCGATCTCAAGGAGCTCGATCAGCACACGTACGCGCATCAGGAGCTGACTGCGAAGGCGTTCGCACTCGCGCCGAAGTCGACGTTCGTCTACGCCAAGCTCGACTTCGACAAGGACATCGCGAGCGGCGACTCGGATGCGTATCCGGTCAAGAACGAGGCGCTGCTCGTCACCGGCTTCGACCGCGGCAGTGTCACGGTGTTGACCGCGGATGGCCTCAGCTTCCGGGTCAAGGACACCCACGTGTTGCTCGCGCCGGAAGGAACCGCGGTCGTGCCGTCGGCGCCGCGCGCGCTGCGCAAGCTCGACCTCGGTGCGGCGATCACCGCGCTGCCGCCGAGCGCGAAGAACCTCGGCACGGCGCACGAGAAGCGGATCACCGCGCACGAGCAGTGCGTCGACCGCGTGTGGGAGCCGTACGGGCGCCAGCTGCCGACCTACACGCACCCGGCAGGTGTCGAGATCGTGACGTACGAGAGCCCGCGCGAGCGCTCGATCAAGGAAGCGGGCAACCGCGCGGTCGATCAGAAGTGCGGCACGGCCGACTCGGTCGACAAGGCGAGCGAGAAGGAGCGCGTGCAAATGGTCGCGGCGATCGAGAAAGCGCGCGCCAAGTTGCTCGCCGACGCGACCGCGGCCTGGCATTGATCGCGGGATGATTCGCGACCTCCACCGGACCAAAGATCGCAAGGGCGTCGAAGCGATCGACACGGCATTCGAGACCTCGACCGTGTTCGACCTCAAGCTGACGCCTCGCGCGATCGAGCTCGTCGAGCGCACGCTCGCCAAGCCGCTGGTCAAGCGCTACTCGATCAGCGAGGTGTTCCAGCACTGGGCGAGCTGGGATCGCGGATGGGTTTACGACGACGGTGAGATTCGCGGCTTCGCGACGGTGGAGCACGAGGCGTGGAATCGGCGGCTCAAGCTCTGGTTCCTCTACATCTCGCCCGAATATCGCGGCAAAGGCGTGGGGCGCGGACTCCTCGAACGCGTCGAGCAGCACGGCCGCGACGTCGGCGCGCACCACGTCTGGGTCGAGACCAGCAACGTGAACGTTCCAGGTGTCGGGTTCTATAACCGCGTCGGCTACGAGCTGTGTGGCGCGGATCGGTTTCTGTACGGTCCTTACATGCCGGGCGAGACGGCGCTGTATCTCGCGAAGGTGCTTTAGTGGCTACTCCAGCTTCCAGCGTGAACGCACAGCTCACCTGCTCGTCAGGCAATCGGACACTTGCGAGTGGAACGACGCATGCTTTAACGCGCGACGCCATGTTGACCGAATCGCGCACCGACGAGCTCGTGCTCAGTGCGCTGGCTGAATTTGCCGAGAATGCACCGCCTTCAGTTGCGGGGACCGACAGCTACTTCAAGATCGAAGTGATCCGCGAAGAGGAGCTCGATCTCGATATCGCCGTGACCGGCCGGTTCCTGCGCTGGTCGATGCCCTACGAGCGCGTCGACCTCGATGCCGAGCTCGGTTCGCCCGCGTTCGTCCAGCCCGCCGAGACCGTCGCGTTCGACAAGCAGTGGTTCGACGATGCCGACGACGCGATCGCCGCCATCGAAGAGCCGGCCGCGGACAAGAGCTCGTGGTTGTGGCTCCCGATCTCGATCGCGGCAGCTGGCCTCGCGGTCGCGATCGTCTACGCGCTCTGACCCAAAGCGGCTCTCTCCGCTGACCCTTCGCGCGAGCGCGCGAGCGGGTTATCCGTCGAGGATGGAGATTTCGACCGATCCTCGGCGCATCCAGCTCGACGTTGTTTACCCGTGGCTGCGCGGCAGCTACTGGTCGCCGAACATTCGCCGCGAGATCGTCGAGCGCGCGTTCGCGAACAGCGTGGTCGCCGGCGCGTATGAAGGGGGCGTACAGATCGGCGTCGCGCGCGCCGCTACAGATCGCGCGACGTTCGCGTGGCTGTGCGACGTGTTCGTCGCCGAGTCCGCGCGTGGCCGCGGCATCGCGCGCACGCTCGTCAAGACGCTGTTCGAGCATCCGGAGCTGCAGACGCTGCGCCGCTGGCTACTCGGCACGCGCGACGCGCACGAGGTGTACCGCCCGTTTGGCTTCCAATCTGTAGATCCGAAAGTGTTCATGGCCTGCATGCCCGACCCGGCACGGTGGACGTAGAGGACGTAGAGTTCCGGCATGACGACAACCTCCAAGCGCGCCGCGTTTCGCGCCCTCCACGAGTCCGGTTGTTTCGTGATCCCGAATCCGTGGGACGCCGGTAGCGGCCGGCTGTTCCAGCACATGGGCTTCAAGGCGCTCGCATCGACGAGCGCGGGGCTCGCGTGGTCGCTCGGCCGTCCCGACAACGCGATCACGCGCGACGATGTCCTCGCGCATCTGACAACGCTGTGCGCCGCGGTCGACCTACCGGTCAACGCCGACTTCGAGTCCGGGTTCGCGAAGGAGCCGGAAGGCGTCGCCGAGAGTGTGCGCCTCGCGGTCGCGACCGGGGTCGCGGGTCTGTCGATCGAGGATCGCGAGGTCGATGCGCCGCACGGCCTGTACGAGCCTGCGTTCGCCGTCGAACGGATCCGCGCCGCGAAGGCCGCGATCAAGGCGACCGGTCAGGACGTGATGCTCGTCGCGCGGACCGAAGGACTGCTGCGCGACGCGACCGCCGTGAAGCCGGCGATCGACAAGCTCGTCGCGTTCGCCGAGGCCGGCGCCGACGTGCTGTTCGCACCCGGCGTGCGCGACAAAGGCGACATCGCGACGATGGTCCGCGCCGTCGCACCGAAGCCGCTGAACGTCGTGATCAGCTGGCCCGGGATCACGGTCGCGGAGCTCGCCGAGCTCGGCGTGCGCCGGATCAGCGTCGGCGGCTCGCTCGCGCGGGTCGCCTGGAATGCGGTGATCGGCGCGGCGGAGCAGCTGCTCGCGGGTTCGTTCGACGCGTTCGCTGCTCCGCCGAGCAAGAAGCTCAACGACATCTTCGCCAAGCGCTGAGAGCCTACTGCGTGATCTCCGGCTCGAAGTCGGGATCGTTGATGTCCTCGATCGAGATGTCACGCGGATCTTCCTCGTCGGGCCCGATCTCGCGCGACGCGCCTGCGAACGCGTTGTAGACCTGCGTCGCGTACTTGATCCGCTTCGCTTGATCGCACGTGCCGCACTTCTCGAAGTCGCGCTCGAACGTCGTCGTCGCGGACGCGATCGTCTTCGTCTTGCGCAGCGCGGTCAGGCCGTAGCCGCCGACGTTGTGCAGCTCGTACCAGGTGAACGCGAGCTGGGTGTGGAGTGCCCAACGCGATTCCTTGTTACGCGCCGCGTACCACGTGACGTTGTCGCTGTGGCTCTTGTTCCAGCGACCGCCGACGCTCCACTGCGCGATGCCACGACCGGGACCGCCGCCGAACTCGATCGCCGTCGGAATGACACTCGACTCCTGGATCAGGTTGCCGACGATGCCGGCCGATTGCCGCTTCGAGAGTCCGCGCGCGACGAAGTACTGGAACGCTGCCTTCTGGTTGCTCGACAGATCCTGCTCCGTCGACGACGTTTCGCTCGGGAGATCGCTCTCGTCGTCGTCGTCGGTTGCGCAGCCCGCGACGAACGCGAGTGCGATGGAGAACAACGCGATGACGACCGTATGATGACTAGTTCGCATGCGGCGCCGTTTTGCAACGGGTGCGCCATGCGCAGATCGCGCAAACGCGCGCGTTACGCGGGTGCGACCTGCAATCGGTCGTTTGCAATGCACACGGGAGTCATTTCGGAACGTCCGTCAGTCCCCAGGACATTTGATCTGCGAACGTTCTGCGCGGCAGTGGCAGGTTACGGGCATGGACCGCGACCCGACCAGCGAACAGCTCATGGCCGAGATGGCCTGGGTTCGCAGGCTCGCGCGGGCCTTGCTTCGCGATCCGGCGGCGGCCGAGGACATCGCGCAGGACGTCTGGATCGTCGCGCACGAGCAGCGGCCGGATATCGATCGGCCGCTGCGCCCGTGGCTCGCGCGCGTCGTCGGCAATCTGGCCCATACCCGCAAGCGATCGCAGGCGCGCAGGGCGGCGCGAGAGATCGCGGTCGAAGAAGGGCGCGCGGTGATGACGCCTGCGGAGCTCGTCGAGCGCGTCGAGCTCCAGCGCGTCGTTGCCGAAGAGGTGCTCGCGCTCGGCGAGCCCTATCGCTCGACCGTGCTGTTGCATTTCTTCGAGGGCATCTCGAGCGCGGATCTCGCGCAGCGGCTCGGGATCCCGGCGGGCACGGTGCGCCGCCGGTTGAAGGTCGGGCTCGATCAACTGCGCGATGCGCTGCGCCGCCGCAAAGATCCGCCGGAACGCGGCTGGCTCGCCGCGCTCGCGCCGATCGCGGTTCCGCCGTCGCACGCGCCCGTCGCCGTAGGAGCGATCGTCATGAAGAAGCTGATCGTCGTCGTGATCGCATTGCTCGTCATGCTCGGAGCCGGGCTGTGGTGGAAGCATCGCCGCGCCGACAACCCCGCCGAGGTGGCGCGCAGCGCGGCGCACGCCACACCGATGTTCGCGCACGGCCGCGCGCAGACCCTGCCGGCATGGCTCGCCCAGGACGGTGCGCCCGATCGCGTCGTCGCCGGTCATGTCGTCGCCGCAGGTGCACCGGTTCCCGGCGCCACCGTGAAGCTCGCGCTCCGCCTCGGCATGGTGCTCGAACCGATCGCGGAGACCACTTCGGGGCCCGATGGCGCGTTCTCTTTCGGTTCACAACCAGCCGCGCTCGTCGCGGTCAGCGCTGCGGCGCCGAAGCACGCACCGGTGTCGATCGCGGTCGCGCTCGCAGATCCGCACGTGCACTCCGATCAGCTGGTGCTCGAGCTCGCCGATTGCCGCACGCGGATCAGCGGCACCGTGATGGACGCGGGGCACGGACCGATCGAGCACGCCCGGGTGGCGTCTGCAGGGCTCGGCGGTACCGAGACCGATGCGACGGGCCACTACGAGGCGTGCATCGCGCCGGTCGACGAGCCGGGCACGGCATCTGCAAAGGTGCACGTCGAAGCGGATGGCTACGGGACGGTCGAAGAGCACGTGATCGTCGTCGCCGATCTCCATCACGACTTCGTGCTCGCGCCCGAAGCGGTGCTCGTCGGCACGGTGGTGGCCAGCGGCCATCCGGTCGCGGGCGCGCGCGTGATCGCGGTGCCGGTTCCGCCCAGCTGGTACGGCTATTCGGCGGCGAGCTCCGCCGTGTCGGCCGCGGACGGCACGTTCCGGATCGCCGGTCTCGCGCCCGCAAAGTTCCAGCTCTCGGCGATCGCGGATCGTCTCGCGAGCAGTGCAACGATCAATGCCACTGCGCGGCCGGCGAAGACCTCGCCGATGTTGCGCATCGAGCTCGTCGCGACCGGACGCGTGCGAGGCCGGGTCGTCAGCGCGGGCGCACCAGTCGCTGCCGTGAAGATCGGCATCGCACAGCACGCCGAGGCCTCGGCGATCTCGCAAGCCGATGGCAGCTTCGTCCTCGATCACGTGCCGTACGGCACCGCGACGCTCGTGGCTCCGCCGTACAAGGTCGTCGCGCCGAAGACGATCGCGGTGCTCGCGTCGACGCTCGACAACGTCGAGGTCGAGCTCGGCAAGCTCGGGCGACTGCACGGCCGCGTCACGCGCCATGGCCATCCGATCGCGAACGCGAACGTGAAGTGCACGGGCGACGCCGGTGCGTACGCGACGCACTCCGGCGGCGATGGCGCGTACGTGCTCGACGGTCTGCCGGCGGCGATGCTCGGCTGCACGGCGTGGGGCACCGACGAGCGCGCGTTCACGGTGCCGCCACCGTTCACGCTCGGCGCCGACGAGGACAAGCTGTTCGATCTCGACCTCGACTCGGCAGGGCGGATTCAAGGCACGGTCGTCGACGAGGCGGGTGCCGCGGTCGCAGGCGTCTACGTACGCTTCGATCTCGTCAACCACGGCGACGATGTCTGCGAGGCGACGACCGATACGCACGGCGCGTTCGATTGCGATTCGCTCGCGGGCGGCGACTACGCTGGGATGGTCGCGCCGTCGCCCGGCTCGCGTCAGGCGTTCGCGCCGGCCGGAGAGCCATTCCCACTCGTCCACGTTCCGAAGGACAGCACGGTCACCGGCATCACGCTCGCGATCCGGAATCGGAGGCTCGCGATTCGCGGCAGTGTCGTCGACGACACCGGCGCGACGCTCGCCGATGTCCACGTGCGAGCGATCGGTCGCGGTCTCAACGGCATGGGCTTGCCATCGGCGCTCAGCGACGGCGAAGGCCACTTCGAGATCACCGATCTCGCGCCCGGCTCGTACAACCTCGACGCGTGGGGCGCGGATGGCCAAGAGACCGAGGTGCTCGCGGTCGCGGCCGGCAGCGATGGCGTCACGATCACGCTTCCGCGCGTGGGCGCGGTCGCCGGCACGCTCGTCGGCTTCACCTCGCAGCCGACGATTCGCGCGATCACCGCGCTGACCGACATGCGGATCGGTGCGGAAGCGATCGTCGACGGCGCGACGTTCTCGATCGGCGGCCTCTCGCCGGGCCACTACATGGTCGAGGCGCAGGCCGGTGCGCAGACCGACGCGATCGCCGTCGACGTTCACCCGGGCGAGACCGCGCGCGTCACGCTGACGAGCCGCGCGGTCGGCAAGGTCGCCGCGCATGTCACCGACTTCGCGTCGCATGCGCCGCTCGCAAACATGCGCTGCGATGCGGATCTCTCGATCGACGGCCAGATGGGTGCGGCGCCGCAGGATCCGTCGCGGATCGCGTACACCGACGCATCGGGCCATGCCTCGATCGACGCACCACTCGGGCGCGTGCGCGTCTACTGCTTCTATCCGACGGGCGGCCCGATGAGTCAGGCCGGCGCCGATGTCGAGGTCGCGGCCACGGGGGCAAGCGTCGAGCTCGTCGCGGTTCGCGCGACGTTCGGGGGCTCGCCGAGCGATCCTGGCTTCACGCTGATCCCCCTCACGCTGCCGCCGACGGTCGGCCAGGTGGATCCGCACGGTCCTGCAACCGCGCTCGCGCCCGGCGATCAGCTCGTCACCGTCGATGGTGCCTCGCTCCAGGGCATGATGCCGTCGGGCGTGCTGACGCTGCTGATGAATCACGCACACGGCTCGACCGCTGTGCTCGGAATTACCCGCGCAGGCAGCTCGCGCACGGTCTCGATCGAATTTCGCACCAACTGATCCGCAGTTCGCGCGACACGGCAACGGAGCGGTAAGCTGAAGGCCTAACCATGATGCGTACTTTGGTGGCGGTCTCGGTCTCTCTCTTCGTCGCGTGCGGAAGCAACGACAACCACACGTCGAGCGATGCGGCGCACCAGATCGATGGAGCCGGTAGCGGCAGCGGCAATTGCACGGCGCATCGCACGGTGTTCCTCGCGACCAACGGCGGCCACTACGCGCCGGGCGCAGACGACTCGCGCGCGAACACGAGCCAGATCCTTTCGGGCCCGACGGATCTTGCCGCATACCCGGGCAGTGATTTCGCCGCGGTGAAGACGTGCATCGTCGCCGGCCTCGCGGGCTTCCCGATCGATGTCACCGATGTCGATCCGGGCACGACCGATCACATCGAGCTCGTGTTCACGACCACCGTTCCGAATCTCGCGTCCCAAGTCGGAGCGACCTCGGTCAGTTGCACGGCGCAGCACAATCCCGTCGCATTCGTCGAGGGTTCGAACCTCCACAACACGGCGTCCGTGTGTGGCGTCGCGCTCGGCCTGCTCGGCGTCACGCAGGGCCTCGACTACACGAGCGCCGGGAACGACTACATGAGCTTCAACGTGTGCGGGTCGGGTTGCTCGTTCGCCGACGCGCAGGAGACCTGCGATAGCGGCAATCCGGGGATGTGCCTCTGCAGCACAGGCACGACCGAGGATCCGGCGACGAAGCTGCGCGCCGCGCTCTGCAACTAGTTGCGGCCGCGCTTGCCCGTCGCGTACTCGTCCCACATCGCGAACGTCTTCATCTGCTGGTCGAGCCCGGTCGCCTTCAGCGTGGCCTGGACCTGCGCGCGCGTCTGACGCGGCGCGGGCGGGCCATCCGCGTCGGCGAGCCCCCACACGAGCGCGCCCGCGATCGCGGCGTTCGCCTTGAGCTCGCGCTGATCGACTTTGTCGAACGTGTCGGACTCGGCGTGGTAGTCCGGCAGATACGGCGGGCCATCCTGGTTCGCGACGAGGTTCGGCACGCCCTCGAGCAAATAATCGTAGTTGTCCGTGCCGACGAACGCATCGGTCGTGTGGACGAACGGGCCAAAGCCGGCGACCGGCGCGAGCGCGCGATCGACGACGGGACCGAGCTCGCCGCGGCCGCCGAGCGAGAACCCGGTCGTGCGCCCGGTGCCTTCGTCGTAGATGACGACGGCGCGCAGCTTGTCGAGATCGGCGCGGTGAACGCGAGCGTCCTGCCACGATCCATAGAGGCCGAGCTCCTCACCGCTGAACAGCACGACCCGGATCGTGCGACGCGGGCGCTGGCCGGCCTTCGCGAGCACCGCGAGCTGACGGAGGACGTCGATCGCGAGCGCGGCGTTGCAGCCATTGTCGAGCGCGCCGCGGCCGAGGTCCCAACTGTCGAGGTGGGCGCCGAGCAGGATCACTTCGTCGGGCTTCTCGCGGCCGGTGATCTCGGCGACGACGTTGCGATCCTGTGCGTGCTCCTGAACGTCTACGGCTAGCGTGATCCGGACGGTGACGCGCTTGCCGGCCTCGATCAGCCGCACGAGCCGCTCGGCGCCTTCTCGCTCGATCATCGCAGCGGGCACCGGGCTCATCGAGCCGTCGAGCGTCGCGTTGTGGCGATAGAGCAGGCGATGCGAGCGGTTCGACATCCACAGGATGCCCGCCGCACCCGCTTTCTTCGCGTTCGCGACGATCGGCGGGGTCGCGAGATATTCGGCGAATAGGTCGTCGACCGAGCGCATCGGTTCGGTGTGGACGAGCGCCCACTTGCCCTTCGCCTTCGCGAAGCCCTTCGCGTCGCCTTTGCCGACATCGACGACCTCGGCATCGAGCCCCGCGGTCGGTGTCGACGGAGAGAACGGCATCGCCGCGACGCGAAGCTGGTTGCGCTCGGCGGGTTGCGCGTCGTAGCGCGGCGACGTCACGTCCGCGGTCTCGACGCGTGCGATCCAGTTGCGCGGCGCCGTGTAGGTCTCCGCGCGGACCGCATCGGCACCGGCTGCCTTGAGGCGGGTCATCGCCCAATCGATCGCCTTGTCCATCGCGGGTGATCCGGTCGGGCGACCGCCGACCGAGTCGGTGAGCTCGCGCAGATCGTCGAGCACCGGGGTCGGTCCGAGCAGCTTCGCGATCAGCGTGTCGGTCGGCGACGCGATCGCGGCGGTCGAGACGAGGAGAAGCGCGAACGGGAGGAGGCGGCGCATCGCCGCATGCTACTAGTGCTTTTCGTTATAGATCTGGCGGCTGGTGCGATTCTCTTCGCGATTGAGCTGGCGCTGCTCGCCCTTGGTGATGTGGCCACCGTTCGCGGCCGCATCCGCGCGCTCCTGGGTGCGGATCGCGTGGTCCTCGCGATGGAGCTGATGCGCCTGTTGCGGCGTGAGCTTGCCGGTCTTCTCGCCGTTGTCGATCCGGCGGTTCTGGTTCGCGAGTCGACTGTTGACCTGCTCGCGCCGCGGGTGATTGGCGGCCCAGGTGCCGTCGGCGAAGCTAGGCGTGGCAGACGACAGGAGCGCGAGAGCGAGCAGGGTCTTCATCATCGTGGAGATTGGAAGCGCTCGCCCAGTGGAACGTTAAATCCGCGCGTGCTGCTTCACCCACGTGTCGGCATCGCGAAATTGCTGCTGTTTCGCCTCGCCGAGTGCCGCGAAGCCATCGCGCGCCTTCTTGCCGAGCTCGCCCGCGCGCCTCCTGTCGCCCGCGGCCCACAGCGCCTGCGCGTCGAGGAGCTCGACCGCGTGGAGGTCTGCCGGATCTGGCGTGCCGAGCGCGAGCGCTTGATCGAACATCGCGACCGCGTCGCGCGCGCGCTTCGAGTCGAGGAGGATCTCGCCGGTGTGCGCGTAGAACAGGAACAGCAGCGGGCTGGTCTTGCCGAGCGCCTTCTCGCCGGTTGCGAGCGTGCGCTTGCACAGCTCGAGTGCGGCCGGCAGTTGGCCGCTCGAATGGAGCACCTCGCACTTCGTCAGCATCAGCGTGAGGACCTGGACGTTGCTCGGGCCGAGCTTCGCGGTCTCGATCTCGAGCGCGCGATCGAGGTACGGCACGGCCTCCTTCGCGCGACCTAGTGCGATCAGCGAGTCGGCGACCTGGCCGAGCATGAACGCGTACAGCTCGTCGGACTTGCCGACCGTGCGCTCCGCGATCTCGAGCGCGCGCTGGTTCGTCGCGAGGCCGCCGGCAAGATCGCCCTTCTGACCTTGCGCCGCTGCCAGCGTGCTGAGGCCGCGCGCGAACTCCGGGTTGTCGGCGCCGTAGATCGCCTGCGAGATGTCGAGCGCATCGCTCAGGTGCGCGATCGCATCGTCGGTCTTACCGGTGACGAGCTCCGCGCCCGCGAGGTTCTGGAGTGTGACGACGACATCGATCCGGTGATGGCCGAAGCTGTCCTGGATCTGGAGCACGCGCTTGAACGTCTCGACCGCGTCCTGTGCGTGGCCCGATGACGTCAGGATGCTGGCCTCGACGAGCAGCGCGTACGCGAGGCCCGCCTGATCGGTGTGCGCCTCGGCGATCTCGCGCGCCTCCGTCGCGGTCTTGACCGCATCGGCGAAGCGGTTCTGGCGCGATGCGAGCAGCGCCTGTGCGGCCATCACGCGGACCTTGAAGTCCCAGTTCGTACCGACGCGCGCGAGCGCCGCCGCCGCATCTTGCAAGCGCTCCGCAGCGACGTCGAAGTGACTCGCTTCGTTCGCGAGGTTCGTGAGCTGCAACCACGCCTCGAGCTTCACCATATCGGCCTTACCGGCCTCGGCGGTCCACACTGCCTTCAACAGCTCCGGCTCGCCCTGCGCGCCGCCTTGCAGCACCCACAGGGTCTGGCCGGTGAGCAAGTGGAGCTGCGCTTCGGTCGGTAGGTGACCGAGCCGCATCACGTCGGGTGTGATCCGCTGGAGCACTGCGAGCGTGTCGGCCAGGCGCGACGTCTTGTAGATCGCGCGCGCCTCGGCGAGCTTCGCGCGCAGCGCCGATGCGGTGACCCGCGCGCCGAGATCTTTCGGCAGCGGCTCCGGCGCGAGCAAGCCGGGAACGTCCGCGCACGGCGCGAGCGAGCTCAGCTTCTGCGCCGCGCCAACGGCGCTCTGCGCGAGCTTCGCGTCGGCGCTGCCGAACAACCCGGCGAGCGTCTGGAGCTCGACGAGGCGATCGTCGAGGCATGCCATGCGGAGCGTCAGCACCTCCTCGGATTGCGAGCCGTGCACGCGGGTCGCACGACACGCTTCGGTTCGCATGTCGACCCACTTCTGCGCGTATGCGTCGAGTGCCTTCTCGGTTCCCGCGATCGCATCGCTGGGGATCGCGAGCGCCTTGAACTTCGCTTCGACAGCGCGATGTCCAGCCGGATCCCACGCGCCGGCGAGCTTGTCGGCCGCATCGGTGCACGGTGCGGCTGCCGCGCGGCGATCGTGTACCGCGAGCGCGGCGATCGCGATCGCGCCGGCGGCGAGCCCGAGCGTCGCACCGATCGCGATCCGCTTGCGCAGCGCCGCAGGATCGTGCGCGAGCGCCGCGAGCAGTGCGGTCATCGACGGATAGCGCTGCGCCGGATCGATCGCGATCGCTCGCAAGACGATTCGCTCGAGCCACGCCGGCACCCGTGCAGACGCCGGTGGTTTCGGCAGCTCCGCGCGCTGCTCGACGAGGTCCCTGCGATCGTACGGTCGGACCCGATATAGCGCCTCGTACAGCGCGACGCCGAACGCGAACTGATCCGCGCGCGCATCCGCGGTTCCGCCCGCGTAGATCTCCGGACCCATGTACGCCGGCGTGCCGAGCATCGCGCCGGTCGCCGTCAATCGCTCCGACAGCGGGCTGCGCCTCTCGATCGAGACATCCGAGGTGCGCGCCGCCAGATCTTCCTTGCCGCGCAGGCGCGCCAGCCCGAAGTCCATGACCCGGACTCGACCGTCGTTGCCGACGAGCACGTTGTCGGGCTTGAAGTCGCGATGGATCAGGTCGGCCGCGTGCGCTGCGGCAAGGCCGGCACCCGCGGCGCGCATCACCGGCAGGATCTCGCGCCACGTCCGCTGGCGTTGCTTCGACCACGCGCGCAGCGTCACGCCATCGACCAGCTCCATCGCGACGAACACCAGGTCGCCGCGGATCGCGCCGACGTCGTAGACCGCGACCACGTTCGGATGAGCGAGCCGCGCCATCGCCTGCGCTTCGCGCAACAACCACGTCTGGCCACCGCTCTCCGATCCGCCCGGCCGCGCCTGGAGCACCTTGATCGCGACCTTGCGATCGAGCTCCGGATCGAACGCCGAATACACGATGCCCATGCCGCCGGCACCCAGGACGTCGATGATCACGTAGCGGCCGATCAGCGCGCCGCGCGCGAACGCGTCGTCGTGCTCGGTATCCGGCCTCGCGCGACCCGCGCCTTCGCGCCGGGTCTCGCCGGTGTCGACGCTGGTCGCGACTGGATCGTCACGATCACCCACTTCTCCCAGTGTCGCACGAACGAACCCTCGTCACTTGCCACGCGGTGTCGACACACGTGTCGACCGTGTCGGCCTCCGTCCGACCCTGGCGATGGAATCACGCCGAGTTAGTCGCGATGAGAGCTGGCCTCGTGCTTGCTGAATGCCGCCGCCATGCTCAGGACGCTCTTGTTGATCGGGCTCGCGACCGCGGGCTGCATCCAACCCAAGCACTCGCCCGGTGGTGACGACTCGTCGCCCGACGGTTCGACCGGTAGCGGCAGTGGCAGCGCGCCGGTGCCGGATCTCGGTCCGCACTCGCACGGCTTCAGCGCTGCCGGTCGGCAGAGCAGCTCGGCTCACTTCACGCTGGTCTCGGTCACCGGTCAGCCGACGCCCGTCGGCAACGGCCGCTCGAACAGCGCGCACTTCGTTCACGTTCCCGGAATTCTTGGAGGCCAATAATGCGGAAGCTACTTGCAGCACTTTCTCTGTTCGGGCTGGTCACGTTGGCGAATGCCGACAGTGGTCCGCCGCTCAAGATCAATCACCAAGGTCGGTTGTTCGATTCGGCGATGGCGCCCGTCACGGGCATGCACACGATGAAATTCGCCGTCTACGGGATGGCGACCGGCGGCACCGCGCTGTGGACCGAGAGTCAGACGCTCGCGTTCGACGGCGGCTACTACGCGACGACGCTCGGTGCGGTCACGCCATTCGCGCACGATCTGTTCGCGGGCCAGACCATGTACCTCGGCATCACCGTCGATAACGACGCCGAGATGACGCCGCGCGAGCCCGTCGATAGCGTTCCGTACTCGATGGTCGCGAACAACGCGACCGGCGATATCACGCCGCACAGTATCTCGGTCAATGGCAACCCGATCGTCGATGCCACGGGCAAGTGGGTCGGCCCGGCGACCGGCCTCGTCGGCCCACAGGGCCCGCAAGGTGCCACCGGTGCGACCGGTCCGGCGGGTCCGACGGGCGCGACGGGCGCGACCGGTCAAACCGGCTCGACGGGCGCGATGGGGCCGCAAGGTGCGCAGGGACCGCAAGGCGCGACGGGCCCGCAAGGTCCGCAAGGCGCGACCGGTCCCGCGGGTCCGCAGGGCTTCCGCTCGTGCGTGATTCGCTACAACCAGCCCGGTGTCGCCTGCGCGGCCGGCGAGATCATCACCGGTGGCGGCTGCATCTCGGCCGGCACCGTGAAGTCGAGCTACCCGACGCCGTACACGTCGCAAGGCGCCGTGCCGACGAGCTGGCAGTGCGACGGCACGCTGCCGATCACGGCGTACGCGATCTGCTGCAACTGATCGCTGCACCCGCGATCGATTACACTGCGCCGCATGAGAAGTACGGTGTTGGTGTGGGTCGCTGCGGGCGTGGCGTGGTCGGCTGTTGCCTTCGGAGATCCGCTCGATAAGCCCGCGTTCACGGCGACCCCGGCAGAGCTGCTAGCGGCCGCAAAGCAAGCGCCAGCGAGCACCGCGAACGAGGACGCGACGGTCCTCAGGATCGACGAGGAACTCCGGTTCGACGAACACGCGCGGATGACCGACCGCTGGCACATGGTCGTCGTGATCCGGACGAAGGCGGGTGTCGATCGCTGGGATTCTCTTGGCTACCAGTATCGACCTTCGTACCAGAACGTTCCGCAATCTCGCGCACGTGTCATCGCGCCGGATGGAACCGTCGCAGAGCCCGATCCGAAACGGCTCCGCGAGGATCCTCTGGCGACGACCGCCGACAGCACGAACGGGACTGTCCCGCTGCCGCGGCTCGTCGTGGGTAGCGTGGTCGAACAAGAGGTCGTGACCTCGGACCGAGAAGCGATGTCGTCCGCAGGTTCGTCGAACACGGTTCCGATCTCTGGCTCGCTCTCGACGAGGGTCACCGTCGTCGCGCCGGCATCCCTCAAGGTCCACACGTTCCTTCACGGCTTCGCGGCGCTACGGCCGACTCATTCGACCAGCGGTGGCACGGAGACCTGGCAGTACGCGTTCGGAACCACGACGATGCCGGTGGTCGAGCGCAACGTCCCGCCGGACTACAACGATTGGCCGCGACTCACGGCCACTTCCATTCCGAGCTGGGCTGCGCTCGCGAAAGCGCTCGGTGCACGCGTCGATGCGCAGATCGCGGCAGGTCCGATCACGCTCGCTGCAGACCTTCCACACTCGCCGACGGTCGCAAGTGCCCGCGCGATCCTGACCTGGTTGCAAGCCCACGTGGAGTCCGATCGTGTGACGGTTTCCGAGGCGTCGATCGTTCCTAAGTCACCTGCCGAGACTCTGAAGGCCGGCCGCGCAGACAAGCTAGCGATGGCCGTCGCGTACACGGCGCTCTTGCGCCAGGCGGGGATCACCGCCGCGGTCGCACTGATCGACCCTGGCCCCGGAACCGATCTCGCAACGGATATTCCCGAGCTTGGCGATCTCGATCACGCACTCGTTCGCGCGCGTCTCGATGGCCACGACGTGTGGATCGATCCGACGTCCGATGCGCTCGGTCTGTTGACGATGCCGTCGACCGATCGCCATCGTCGCGCGCTCGTGCTCGATGCGGCCACGACGGCACTCGTCGATACGCCCTCGATCGCGGCGACCGACAACGTGCTCCGTGACGTTCGCACGTATGAGCTCGCCGAGTCCGGCCGTGCGCGGATCACAGAGGTTCGTCGGTTCGGTGGTCTTTGGGAGCTCGGTACGCGAACGCAGAAACGCGACGACCCGAACCAGTTCGAGAAGGATCTCGGCGAGGACGCAAAGTTTCGGTACGCGATCGATGCCGTCGATCGGATGACCACGACCAATCCCACCGCACTCGATATCCCGTTCGAGGTCACATCGGTCATGACCTCGCGGCGAGGATTCACGGCGCGCAAACAAGCGGACGTCATCCTCTACCCGAACGACTTGACCTGGGCACTGCCGGATGCCTTCGTCAAGGCAGACCAGCCGGCGCGCAAGCTCGACTACCAGTGGTCGACGCCGCACATCTACGAGATCGAATCTCGAATCGTCGTTCCCGACGGCTATGCGATGCCGGCGATCGCGGATCGCACGCGCGACCTGGGCACGATCAAGCTGACCGAGACACAACGCATCGCCGGCAATGTGCTGACGGTGATGATGCGGCTCGATACCGGCAAGATCAGGATCACGGCAGCCGAGCTCGAAGCGACTCGCAAGGCGCTACATGGGCTTGTCGACGAGAACGTCCATCTCGCCTTCCCGAACACCGCGCACCAGGCATTCGAGAAGGGTGCGTGGAAAAACGCGATCAGTGAGGCGAACCGAGTCATCGCTGCACATCCCAAGGACGGGAAGCATCACGCCGCGCTCGCAGAACTCCTCGTCCAGATGGGGCTCGGCGAGGCCGGCCGGCGCGAAGCGCGACTCGCGGTGCAGCTCGACCCGAACGACGCCGACAATCACGTCATGCTGGGCTGGGCGCTCGCGCACGATCTATTTGGTCGAGCGTACGCGCCGGGTCACGATCACGCGGGTGCGCGCGCAGAGCTCGAGAAAGCTCGCAAGCTCGACCCGAAGCATGTCGGTGCTGCAGTCGAGCTCGGCAACCTTCTCGCGCGCGACGAGCGCGGCCGGATCTGGGACCGAGGTGCAGATCCAAAGGCGTCGGTGATCGCGAGGCGGGCAGCGAATGAAATCGAACCATCGACTGCGCACGCGCTCGATCTCGCACGCGCACTGCTGGCCGCTGGCGATTATTCCGAAGCCGAGAGGGTCATGCGGGCGGAGACTTCATCCGACGACCGCGACGTGTTGCTGATCTGTGCGGTCGCTGTTCGATCGGGAACTGCGGCGGCGATCCGTGCAGCCGACGACATTGGATCGACAGACGCGCGCAAGCACGCCATCACAGGTGCTGGTGGGGCATTGATGCTGTTGCGTCACTATGACGAAGCACGCGCCTTGTATGCAGAGGCCAATGTGTTCGGGCCGAACACGCAACAGGGACAGTCCTTCGCGAGACTCGCGGTCGTCGATCACCCGCTCGATATCAAGACACCTGCAGGCGCAGTGATCGAGGCCGAGCTCACGGTGATGCGCGACGACAAGCCTTCTGGATTTTGGGATGCCAAGACCGCCGACGAGACTTCGGTCCAGGTCAAATCCGTGTTGCGCGCAGCGAACAAAGCGAGCTGGCTCTCGCGCGAGTTCTACGGCGACATCGCGCGTACGATGGCCACCAACAAGGTCGAAGGCGACAAGCGCGCGTGGCGGATCGAGTACGCCTCCGGCGCCAAGGTCGAAGTTGCGTACGCGGCCGACGACCGAGGAACGATCAAAGTGATCGGCGACTCGAGCGTGCCGCGAGGCCTCGGGCGCCATGCGCTCCGCTTGCTCGCCAAAGACGACGTCGAGGCGGCGACGCGCGTGCTCGATTGGGCTGCCAAAGATGCGAAGCGTTCGCCCCTAATGGATATGGTCTGGGGGCCTAATCACGGCACCGATCGCGACGCGGTCGCACTCGCGGCGGCGGTGCTCACGGGACCGTCTGATCCGGACCACGCGTTGCCGATCTTGAAGAAATGCGCGGCCGCTCCGCCGAAGGGCGATCTGGCATGTCTTCTCGTGGTCTCTGAGATCAACGACGTGCGCGGTACCGAAGACGACACGATCGCCCATCTCACAACGTACCTCAGCACGCATCCCAAAGATCCAGGAGCGTCGCGGATCCTCGCCGACACGCTTGCGCGTGCGGGGCGGGGAAGAGAAGCCGAGGCGCTCTTGCCCGATCTCGTCGCTCCGTTCGATCGCGACATCGACGAGATCCGGTTTCACGTCGCACTCGCCGACAACGACGTGCCCCGCGCGGTCAAGATCCTCGAAGCTGAAACCAAGGCAGCCTCAGGGGCGCGCCACTCCTTTAACGAGCTCGCGTGGCTCGAGGTCACCACGAACACAAACTTGCAGGGCGCGTTGCCGGCCGCAACCGAAGCGGTACGTCTCGACTCGAACGACTCGACGCTGCAGACCAAGGCTGTCGTCGAAGCGGAGGTCGGTGACCTACGTGCTGCGATGGATGACGATCGCAAGGCGATCGAGCTGCGTCCTCGCAATGAGCCAGATGGCAACGATTGGTACGTTCTCGGACGCGTGGCGGAGCTGATCGGGCAACGCGAGGACGCGATCGAGGCCTACCGCAAGGTCAAGCCAACGCATCCACCGCGCCAGGTAGCCGATAGCGCCACCTTGGCGCAGCGCCGCCTGACGGCACTTGGACGCCCCTGAACCGCCGGTTTCTTGGATCGCGGCGGCGGGGTTTCTAAAATATTTTCCATGAACCTTCTCGACGCACGCCGGCGAGCACCGCGGATCTCGGTCGATGGGTTTTGTGGCGTCGCTTCCGACGACGATTTGACCCACGCGTCGATGAGCAATCTGTCGACGCTCGGGCTCCGGCTCGAGCGTCCATTCGATCCGGCGAAGGCGCGCTCGATCGTCCAGCTCGAGATCGAGCTACCTGGGCTCGATGAAGTTGTATGGGCGAGCGCAGTCGTAACGCACGCTTATTTAACTCCGATGCCGGGGCGGCGCGCCGATGGCCAGCCGCGGTTCTGGTGCAAGGCGGGGCTGCGGATCGCGGATGCGTCGCGACGCGAGCGTCAGCTGTTGAAGGACTACGTGGTCGAGCACCTCGTCCGCCGCGAAGCGGTGCACGACCGGCGCCTTCTCACATGATCGGGCATGCGACATCCGCGCGGCGGATGTCGACGTCGTAGTGGATCGTGACGGGCGCGGCCTGATCGAGGCGGCGCACGAACAGGCTACCGTAGATCGTGGTGGTGCCGGAGAGCGCGATCGCGGCGCGCGGCGCGTAGATGTTCGACGCGATGCTGGAGTCGCCGCTGAGATCGATCGTGCCGGTGCCACCGATGTAGACGCGCGTGCGCGACGGATGATCGGCGCGGCCGATCGTCATCGCCTGGTTGCTCGAGAGCAGGCCCGAGACCATGAGGTCGAGCTCGGCATCGTCGGTCGCGAGCTCGACGGTGAATGGAGCGGACAGCGCCATGTCGCCGGAGACGAGCAGCGCGACGCGGCCGGTGATCCGCAGCGTGAGCGCGCCGTTGCCGTGGACGGGGCCGAGGTAGTAGATGCCGCACGGCAGATCGAGCGTCTGGTCACCTTGAAACCCGGTGAGGCGATCGGGCGAGAGGCCGATCAGCGCGTCCTGATTGTCGGTCGAGTGATCGGAGACGAACATCGGAATGTCGACGAGATCCGAGGCGCCACACGCGCACGGCGGTGTGACCGTGACGGGAGCGCGGACGGTCGATGACGCGGTGACGGTACCGGCGATCGTCGATGAAGACGGCACCGTCAGCGTGCCGGCGACCGTGAGGCTCGCGAGGTCGATGTTGCCGGCGATCTGCGCATCGCCGCCGGCGGTGACCGCGACGCCGCTGCCGAGGTGGCCACCGACGGCGAGGTCGTGCGCGACGTGAAGATCGGCGAGCAGGGCGGCACCTGCGGCGCCGGCGATCACGAACGCGCCGCCGATCTGGAGCTGCGCGCTCGCTTGGACGAGATCGTCGATGCCGACATCGCCGGTCGTGCCACCCGGCATGTACGGACCGGCGGCGCTGTCGTACGAATCCGTGACGAGCGGCGTCGACGCGACGTACGCCTCGCACGTGCACAGCGCGCGCACGAACGTGCGGACCGCGATCGTGCCGGTGCAGATGTTCTCGCCGCTGCCGTCGCTCTCGCCGACGGTGATGCCATCGCCGACGAGGATCGGTGGGCCAGTGCCCGTGCAATACGTGGGCACGTCACCGCTGCCGCCTGCGGCATTCGACGCGACGATGTCGCGCGCGGAGCACGCACCGATCGCGGCGAGCAGGACCAGCGCGCGGATCACGGTGCCAGCTCGGCCAATCTCGCACGCGCGCGTGGTGCGATCGCGGAGCTCGCGTGATGCGCGAGGAAGTCGTCGAGCGCGCGCTTCTCTCCTGCGGTATCGCCGCGCGCACGCTCGCATTCGGCGATGCCCCAGCGCGCGTCTTCGGCGAGCCCACCGGGATGCGCGAGCACGCGGCGGAACTTGCGCTCCGCACCGGCCGCGTCGTTCAGATGCTCGAGGTGGAGCGTCGCAGATGCGACGAGCGCAGTCTGGCCGGCGAGCCCGGTCGGCGACTTCGCGACGACGCGAGCGTAGAGCGCATCGGCGGCTTTCCAGTCATGCGCGGCGCGCTTCGCGTTCGCTTCGGCGAGCAGATCGTCGAGTTGCGAAGCAGTCGCCGCGTGGTGCGGCTTCGCGTGCGGCTTGTCGGGCGTCACGTCGATCGGATCCGGCTCTTCGACTTGTTCTGGCGGAGCCGGCGCGGGCGGCGGAGCGACGACCGGAGGTGGCGCAGGTGGCTCGACGGGCGTCGGTGCGAGCGCGGCGATGGGCGCAGCAGGCGGTGGTTCCGGCTTGTCGCGCAGCGCGAACCACGCGACGGCGGCGATCGTCGCGAGTCCACCCGTCACGATCGCGAGCTTGACCGCGAGCGCCTTCGTTCCAGTCGCGGCGGCGCCACCGGTCGTGCCACCACCGTTCGCCGGCGACGGAAAGCCCGCGCCTCCGAGTGCACCGGCGATGATCGCGCTCGCGCGGCGATCGTCGATCGGCCGTGCGGGCCCAGCCGTGGCGTCGAGCGCGAACATTCGTTCGAGCTCCTGATCAGATTGTTCGCGCATCGCTCCCTCCCAGGCACTCGCGCAGCGCCGCTTTGCCGAGCCGCAGTCGACTGCGCACCGTCTCGAACGGTGCCGCGATTGCTTCGGCGATCTCTGGAACCGTCATCCCGACGGCAAAGTGCAGGACCAGCGACTCGCGCTGTTCTGCCGGTAATTTGTCGAGCGCCGCGGCGAGCTCGCGCCGCAACGCGAACGTGCTCGGTGCGGCATCGTCTTCGCGCTCGGCGACATCGCTCGCGCCCGGTTGGGTCTCGGCGCGCAACCGGCGCAGCGCCGCGAACGTCGTGCGCGCGACGATCCGGTCGACCCACGATTCGAACTTGCCGTCGCCGCGATACGAACCGAGCCCACGCAACACCGCGATCAGTGCTTCCTGCGCGATGTCATCGACGTGCGAGTCGCCGCGCACGAGGTAGCGCACGAGGTTACGCACGCGCGGCAAGAGCTCCTTGCACAGCGCCTCGGCCGCCGCGCGATCGCCGGATGCAGCGGCCCCGATCCGTGGATCGGGCCGCAGCGGCGCAGCGAGGGGCAGGGCGACCATGTTTCCCGAGATAGAGTCGTCCGGCGTGCGTTCCGGGTCACGGCTCATGTGACCTCGCAAACAGCCCAAGCATGACGCGGGGTTGCACGCTCCAAAGATGGCCGAGCGAGTCGATCTCGGTGCCGCGCATGACCGCGAGCTCGGGCGCACCGGCGACCACATCGACGCCGGCGGTGAGCTCGAGGCCGATCGGGAGGTGACCGAATTGCCAGCGATAATGGAGCTCGGGCCCGGCGGCGAACGCGACGGTCGTGCTCGCGCGCGTTGCCGAGAGATCCGTCGGCGTGGCGACGGTCGAGCGGCGATAGATCGCGCCACCGAGCTCGATGCCGATCGCGAACGAGCCGAAGCGACGCTCGATGCCGGCCATGCCGCTCGATCGCGCGAGCTCGACCTCGGTCGTGCCGGCGCGCGTCCCGGGAAAGCCGAGCGCGAGTGCGAGCGAGCCGGCCCATGCACCGCGCGCGAGCGACGTGCGCTGTGCGACTGCATGCGCGCCGCGATCCGCGCCATTGTCGAACGCGACCTGCCAGCCGAGCGCGGCTTCGAGTGCGAGGCCAGGGCCGGTCACCACGGGCGCGACCGGCGGAGGCGGAGGCGGCGGCGTCACGACGGGCGCGGGCTCGACGGTGATGCCGATCGTGCCACCGGCCGCGATCGCCTGGAGTGCACCGCGCGCGGCGACGGCTTCGGCTTCGGCGAGCGCCGAGGAATTCGCGCGCGGCAGCTCGCGCACGAACAACCGCCGATCCGCGGGCATCGCGATCGCGACGGCACCTCCACCATTCGAACGCGCGACGAACCACACGACGACCCGGGCAGCGTTGGCCTCGGCGAGTCGCGCCGCGGTCGCGAGCTGGGCGTCGAGCGTCGGCTCGAGCACACCCGGTGCGGTCGTGAGCTCGACCTCGAGATCCGCGATCTGTCCGCGCAAACGCACGACCGCGACGTCATCGGCATTGCCGCGCACGACGATGTGCAGCGGAGACGCGAAAGCGGAGCTCGCCGCGATCACGAGGATCGCCAGAGCTCCGCCGATCGACCGTGCGTGCACGGCGACCAAAATACCACTCGTACCGAGCGGCTGCTGTCAGTGCATGCCGTCGGCGAGAGCGCGCTTCAGAAACCCGTGCGTGCCGGCGCCGCCGAGCGAGTTGCACGTCGGCGAGGCAGATCCGACCGGGCAATCGACATCGCGGTCATACGACCAGTAGTGATAGCCGGCGAGGCTGTGCGAGATCGCGAAGCTCGCGACCGCGTCGACGTCGTTCAGCGTGAAGTGCTCGCTCTGGACATCGTTGCCGCCGATCATCGGCGTGATCTCGATGTTGCCGTACGGGATGCCGAACTTGTCGTGCAGGTTGTACGCGGCCTGGATCGCGGACTGGCCCATGTCGCACAGGCCACCGCTGACGACGCACACGCCGGCGCTCGGCGAGCCGTAGTCCATCGTCATGAGGTTGACGGTGACGTAGCTCGGCCAGGTCGAGCCGAACGTGCTGCGCACCGCCGCGACGGTCCAGTCGCCGTAGACGTTGAAGCTATCCGGCGCGTTCGCCCCGAGCGATTGCGCCGTCGACGCGCCGTTGTTGTTCGCGAGCGTCGCGAGCGTGAGGCTGAACCGCAGGCCGGGATACGCGTTGTGCGCGGTCTGGATCCGACGCACGAGGTCACCGATCACGGCCTGCGATTGACCGGCCTCGATGTCGAAGTCGACGCCGATCAGATGAGGCGTCGCCCACCGCGAGATGAACGTCGCGAACCCCGCGTCGGAGCCGCACGTGAACGAACCGGCCGCGCCGCCCGTCGACAAGATGTAGTCGATGTTCGCGCTCGCGAGCATGCTCGCATTCGCGCTCGCCATCGCGGCACCTTGCACGCCGCCCCAGTTCTCGCTGCCGCACTCGCCGGTCGCGAACGCGAGCGTGATCGATTTGCCGCCGGCGCCGACGAGATCCGTTGCGAGCGGCGTCGCAGTTCCCGATACCGACGTCGAGATGACGTTGGTGTTCCAGTTCATGTTGATGCTCGTGTCTTTGTAGGCGCTGAAGATCAGCCCGGCCGGCGCCGTGCCGCCGGTTCCGCCACCACCCGAGCCCGAGCCCGAGCCCGATCCCGATCCGCCGCCACCGCCACTACCGGGACACGTCTGACCTACCG
>Ga0207687_10000048_pt1 | contig 96215 bp, 79 predicted proteins | sample KBSM54metaG_FD_184399 | JGI IMG/M metagenome (GOLD analysis project Ga0207687, IMG submission 184399) | Miscanthus rhizosphere microbial communities from Kellogg Biological Station, Michigan, USA - KBS M5-4 metaG (SPAdes) (version 2) | ecosystem: Host-associated > Plants > Roots > Rhizosphere >...
CTCGCGCTCGAATATATTTATGGAATGTCGCTGCGCGATCTGATGCAGACCGACGTCACCGGCGGTCAGGTCCGCGCGCTGCCGCTCGAGGTCGCGCTCGGCATCGTGATCGACATCTCGCGCGGGCTTCACGACGCGCACCAGCTGGTCGACGAGCGCGGCGAACCGCTCGGCCTCGTCCATCGCGATATCTCGCCGGGCAACGTGCTGCTCGGGCTCGACGGCGCGGTCAAGGTCGCCGACTTCGGCATCGCGAAGGAGACCCGGGTCTCGACGCTGTCGGGCTCGATGCACGGCACGGTCACGTACATGGCGCCCGAGCAGTGCCGCGGCCACGCGTTCGATCGCCGGGCCGACATCTGGGCGGTCGGCGTGATCCTCTACGAGCTCGCGACCCACCAGCGGTTGTTCTGGGCGGACAACGACGTCGCGTCGCTCCACCGCGTGCTGTCGGGACAGATCACGCGACCGCGCAAGCTCGTGCCGACGCTGCCCGGCTCGCTCGAGGACATCATCATGACCGCGATCGCGCAGGATCCCGCGGGCCGGTTCGCGACGGCGCGCGAGCTCGGCGATGCGCTCGAGACGTTCGCCGCGATCGAAGGCCGCGTCGTCGGAGCGCGCTGGATCGCGCGCACGGTCGAAGAAGTGGTCGGCGCGCGGTCAGCGCCGTGGGTGCCCGCGACGACCGTCGTCACGCCGGCGATCGCAGCGGAGCACGAGCCTTCGCTCGTCCAGGTGATCGCGCGCGACATCGAGCCCGAAGCCGACGTGATGCCGACGTTCGGGCCGAACGATGGTCCCGTCGAGGACGAAGCGGCACCACCGCTGGCGACCATGCGACGCGCGCGCACGCGCTGGTTGCCGTACGCGATCGGCGGAGCACTGCTCGGCATCGGCATCGGTGCCGTACTCGCGCTGCACGGCGGAGACGAACCACCGCGCCACGCGAGCGCGCCTCCTCCTGCAGCGCCGGCCGCAGCGCCGCCCGTCGCACGTCCGGCCGAAACCGCCGCACCCGTCGAGCCACCCTCGGCAGAGGTCGAAGCTGCCGACATCAGCGCCGCACCGATGACTCCCGCGACCGGCCGCCCCGTCTCGCGTGCGCATCATCACCATCTAACCAATCCACCCGCGGCAGGGTCGAATGCGGTGGTCAGCGCGCCCGTCGTCCCCGAAGTGCAACCTCCCGTGAGCGGATCTGGTTCAGGTAGCGGATCTGCTACGCGCCCCGCAAACGTCGAATGGAAGCCGTCCATGCTGCTCCCGACCGACAAAGGTTCCGGTACAACGAAGTCACCGTGATCCGCGCGCTGGGTTTCGCTGTCGTGCTCGCGTGGGCAATGCCCGCGCGGGCGGACGATCAAGCAGCCACGCACCTCGCGCGCGGGCGCCAGCTCTACGCGGCCGGCGACTTCGTCCACGCGCGCGAGGAGCTGCTCGCCGCGTACAAGCTCGACCCCGCTCCCGATCTCCTGTTCGCGCTCGGTCAGGTCGAGTTCAACCTGAAGCACTACCGTGCCGCGATCTCGTACTACGAGCAGTTCACCGCGACGAACCCGTCCGCGGAACAGATCGCGCTCGCACAGCAAGCGATCGGCGCCGCACGGATCGAGCTCGCACGCCCCGCATCACCGCCGCCTCCGCCGCCGCTCCATCGCCAGTGGGACGGCCCCGACAATCTGCTCGTCGTCGGCGCGGGCGTCACGAGCGCCGTCGGTGGTGGCCTCTTGTGGTACGCGCACCACCTCTCGCAGAATCGCGCCGGCACGCTCGACCAGTACGACAGCCACATCCACCACGCGCGGCTCGCGCAGTGGGCCGCGGCCGGCTGCTTCACCGCCGCGGCGGCATCCGCGATCACCGTCGTGCTGCGGTATCGCTATCACCTCGTCGATACCGTCGAGATCCAACCGGTCGACGGCAACCACGGTGTCGCCGTGATGTGGGGACGGCCGCTGTGATCCGCCTGCTCGCGCTCGCGCTCGCGCTCGGCGCCTGCGTCCAGGATCACTACGAGTGCGTTCGCGATACCGATTGCAACCTCGGCGACGGCGGCCGCTGCGAGGCCGAGTCGCATCGCTGCACGCAGTACGATCCGGGTTGTCCGATCACGCAGCGCGCCTACTCCGCGCACTCCGCGGAGCTCTCGGGCACGTGCTTCGTCGGCACCGCCACGCCGCAGAACTACTGTGCCGCCGGCCAACCGCCAGCGCCGAGCGAAGGTTGCGCCGCGACGGTGTGCGGCAAGCTCCCCGCGTGCTGCACGACCGGCTGGAGCGAAGCGTGCGTGCTCGAGGCGCAACAGGCATGCCCCGATGTCACGTGCGATACGCGGATCGCGATCACCGCGCAGCGCGGCGCGCGCCCCGCCGAGATGTGGGACCTCCGCTACGACGGGACGAAGTGGACCGCGAAGCTCCACGACGAATTCATCAACATGGTCGCGTATCTCGCGCCACAGGCCGAAGGCAAGGAGCCGCGGTTCGCCGGGTTCGCGAACGCGGGCGAGCTCGTGATCGAGAGCTCTACTGGTCGTCAGGTCCTCGAGCTCGATCCGACACGCGACTACCACGACATGCTGTCGCTCGACTTCGATCGCGATCTGCGTGACACGCTGCTATTCGACTATCAGGATGCCGCCGCTCGCGTGCTCGGCATCGAGGTCGTGAAGCTCGATCTCGTCGACCTACCGCGCGACCTCGATATCAACGTGTCGACCCGGATGTCGTTCGGCGCGTTGACCGATGAGCACGGCCTGGTCGACGGCTATCCCGACGCGGTCGTCACGCAGTCCTCGAGCTACAAGGTGATGACGAACGGCCCGGGGGTCGATCGTCGGTTCCGCGAGCTCGACGACGATGTCGATGGCTCGTTCGACGCGAACAACACGCCCGGCGCGTCCGGCCCCGTGCGGACGTTCCAGTGGGCGGACATCGACGGCGACAAGAAGCTCGACCTGATCGGCTTCGGCAACTCGATCCGCGTCCACACCGGCACGATCACGGCGACGCCGCTCGTCGATCTCGATTGCGATCCGCCGTCGACGAACCACACGTGCGATCCGACGAACACGATGTACAACGGCGCGATCCTGCCGACCGCGACCGGCGGACGCATCCTCGCCGCGCCGTTCGACTATCCGACCCAGGTCCGCAAGCTCTACGCGATCGACGTCAAGGCGGATCACACGATCAAGACCGAGGTCTTGCCGCTCTCGACGAGCACCTGTACGACCTGCACGATCCTCGCGGTGATCGTCCGCGACCTCGACGGTGATCACCTGCCCGATATCGTGACGATCGATAGCCAGCTCGAGCTCGATGTCGCGCTGTCGTCGGTGGATCCCACCTACAAGACGTTCCAGCACTTCACGCCGATGGCGCCGCTCACCGGCGACACGCCGATGAACAACATCCGCGTCTCGGTCTCTGGCGAACCGCGCTAACAACCGTCGAGGCGTAGGCGTAAGCGTAGGCGTAGGCGATTCGGATCGAACGATCACGCGCTCCGCGTGGATCGCGAAGAGCGCCCCCCTAATCTCGCGATCCTTCGAACGACGCGATGTCGATCCGCAAATCGATCAGATCCGACAGCGATCGGATCGGGACCGTCGATCTGGCCCTCTCTGCCGAACCGATCATCGGAATCGCCTACGCCTACGCCTACGCTTACGCCTACGATTTCAGCTGATGTCTGCGCAGGAGATCGATCAGGTGCGAGCGATCCATCTTCGCGATCCGCGCGGCCTGAGACACGTTCCCATTCGTCTCGGCCATCAAGCGGGTCAGATACTCGAGCTCGAACTCGCCGACGACGCGCGCGCGGGAGTCCTTGTACGCGCCGAGCGGCTCGCGCGCACCGGGCTCGGCGACGTGCTCCTCGTGCGCTGCGGGCATCGTGCCGACGACGATCATCGCCTCGACCGCGTTGCGCAGCTCGCGGATGTTGCCCGGCCACGGGTGCTTCGCCCACCGGCCGAGCGTGTCGGCATCGAACACGGTCTCGATCGGGCCTTCCGCGCCGAGCTCCTTCGCGAAGTGCTCGATCAAGAGCGAGATGTCCTCGCGGCGCTCGCGCAGCGGCGGCAGGCGCAGCACGACGACGGCGAGCCGGTGATAGAGGTCGTGGCGGAACCGACCGTTGTTGACCTCGGTGCGCAGGTCGCGGTTCGTCGCAGCGATCACGCGCGCGTCGACCGGGATATCGACCGTGCCGCCGACCCGGCGGAACCGCTTGCGCTCGAGGACGCCGAGCAGCGCGACCTGATCGGCCTGGGGCAGCTCGCCGATCTCGTCGAGGAAGATCGTGCCGCCCTGGGCGCGCTCGAACGCGCCGGTGTGGACGCGATCGGCGCCGGTGAACGCACCGCGCTCGTGGCCGAACAGCTCGCTCGCGAGCAGCGTCGACGCGAGCGCACCACAGTCGATCGTGACGAGTGGACCGGACGCGCGGGGTGATCTCGCGTGGATCGCCTCGGCGACGCGCTCCTTGCCGGTCCCAGACTCGCCGACCACGAGCACCGACGTCGGCGTCGCCGCGACGCGCTCGATATCGCCGAACAACCGGACCATCTGCGTCGATCGCGCGAGCATGCCCGCGAGCTCGTGGCTGCGGCCGTCGTGCCGCACGGTCTGCTTGCCGGCGTCGTCGAGGCGAATCGTCGTGCCGCCGAGCTTCACGAGCGTGCCCGGCGCGACGATCGCGCGCTCGATCCGGACCGGCCCAGCGTACGTGCCGTTCGTCGAGCCGAGGTCGGTCAGCGCGATCCCGCCCGGCTTGACGGTCAGCTCGAGGTGATAGCGCGACACGGTGAAGTCACCGATCGCGAGCCCGTTGTCCTTCGCGGTGCCGATCGACAGCGTGTCGTTCGTCGTCGCCTGCTTGCCCTTGTCCGGACCGTCTACGACCTCGACGCGCAGGGTCGTGACGACCTGCTCGAAGGTGCGCTCTTGCAGCTGGGTCGCATCCGACATTGCACGAAGGGGTCGCACGAGTCTTGGACCCGCGTGCGACCCCGTCAGTTAAGCATGCTTTAGAACACGAACGGGTAGCTGAACGAACCACCGTTCTGGGTCTTCGCGAACGAGGCCTTCGACACCGCCGCCTGGACGCACGCGCCGAGCGCCGCATCCGGAGAGCTCTCGACCGAGACGTTGCCGACATGGCCATCGCCGCCGACCTTCACGTGAACCTTGACCTTGCCCTTCGCCGACGACTTGTCGCCGCACGAGGTCACGCGCGCCTTCACGTTCGCGATGCCCGACGAGATCATGCCGCGATCGAGGCTGTCCGGGAGGTCCGCACCGCCACCACCGGCGGGCTTCGCCGCACCGCCACCACCGCCGGCCGGCTTGCTGCCACCGCCGCCCTTGCGGAACTTCGAGCAGCACGCGCCTTCGTAGTTGTTGAGCACGCACGACACTTCGTCACAGCCGCCACCACCGCTGGTGTCCGGCTTCGCCGCGGCCGTCGCCGTCGTGTCCGGCTTCTTGTCCGGCTTGGTCGTCGCGACCGCGTTGTGCGTCACCGGCGGCGACGAGCTCGTCGTAGCGGCGTTGTGATGCGTCGTGTCCGGCTTCTTTGCCGCCGTGTCCGGCTTCTTCGTATCCGCCGTCGTGTCCGGCTTCTTGGTGTCCGCCGTCGTGTCCGGCTTCTTGGTATCCGCCGTCGTGTCCGGCTTCGCCGTGTCCGAGCCCGCGCCCGCGGCCGTGTCCGGCTTCGCCGAGTCCGAGCCCTTCGTATCGGCGACGACATCCGGCTTGGCCGCGCTGCCGTTGTCGGCCATCGCGACCGTGTTCGATCCGCTCGACGCGGCCGGCTGCTTGTTGCCGCCCTTCATCAGGATCACGACCATGATGATGGCGACGACGGCGAGCAGGCTCACCGCGGCGATCATCATGTACATCATCTTGTTGTTCGCGCCGCGCGCGACGGTCGGCACGAGGACGGCGGGCTCCGAGAAGCCGCCACCGCCGAACACCGGCAGGTCATCGATCGAGCCGATCGCCGACGCGGTCTGGGGCTTGCCCATCGCCGCGCCGCCGCCACCCATGTACGCGCTCGCCATCGAGCGAATGTCGATGAGGCCCGAGCCTTCGCCACCAGCCGCGCCGGTCGCGTGACCCGCGTTGCTCGACGCCGACGACGGTGCAGAGATCGCCGGCTTGTCGCTCGCGAGCTGCGCGAGGTTGTTGAGCGAGAACAGCACCGAGTTTTCGTTGCGCTCGCCGCGCAGCTTCGAGCTCGCTGCAGAAGATGCCGCGCTCGATGCCGACGCCGCTGCCGGCTTCGAGCCGAACAGATCGCCGCCGTCATCATCATCGCGTGCGGGCTGGCGCGACGAAGCGCTGCTCGCCGCGGCGAACAGATCGCCCGGATCGCTGCGCGTCGTGCCGCCGGCGTCATCGCCGGAGCCGAACATCGCGCCGATCGCCGCGGCACCGCCGCCGCCACCGATCGCGTTCGTGGTCGAGCCCGAAGCGACGAGGCCGGCGAACGCATCGACTTGCGACAGCGGCAACCAATCCGCGAAGCCCTCGCGCCACGTGAACGACTCGCCATCGACTTCACCCGCAGCGAACCGCTGCTGGACCTCGGCGACCGTCATCGGGCCGACCTGGTCCTGGTTGATCACGAGGTGCCAAACGGCATCGTCGCCGCCGGCGGCTTCACCGCCCGGCGCGCCGTCGTAACCGTAGTCGTAGACGCGAGTGTCTTTCTCCTGCGCGACCGGTGCGGGCTCGGAGGCTCCAGCACCGCCGCGAACGACGATGATGTTGCTGCACTTCTTGCAGCGGATCTTGAAGACCTTGCCTTGGACCTTGTCGTCAGAGATCGAGTACTTGGCCTGGCAGGCATCACAGACGATCTTCATGGGCGTTTCCTATGGGCGCGAAAAGCTGCGTCCGCCAGCTATGACCCCCAGCTGCGCGGCACCTTGGAGAAAAATCGTATCATGTGGTCAGGCAAAAGGATCATGTAGGCGGATGGTCTCGCTGCGGTCGGGTCCGACCGACACGAGACAGAACGGCACCCCGGCCATCCGCTCGATCGTCTCGACGTACGCGCGCGCCGACGCCGGCAGATCGGTGACATCCCGAGCATCGCTCGGCAGCGCCCCCCAGCCAGGCAGCCGCGCATATATAGGTTCCGCGCGCGACAGGTCATCAGGATCTGTCGGAGGCTCGTCGAGCTCCTTGCCGTCGAGCTTGTAGGCGACACAGACCTGGACCTCGCCCATGTTCGCGAGCACGTCGAGCTTCGTGAGAGCGAGCGACTGCATCCCCGACAGGCGCACACCCATCCGCAGCGCCGGCAGATCGAGCCAGCCGCAGCGCCGCGGCCGGCCGGTCGTCGCACCGTATTCGCCCCCGGCCTTGCGCAGACGCTCGCCGGCGTCGCCGTGGAGCTCGGTCGGGAATGGACCTTCGCCGACGCGCGTCGCGTAGGCCTTCGTGATGCCGACGACGTGATCGATCGCGGTCGGGCCGATGCCCGCGCTCTGGCATGCGCCGGCCGCGATCGTCGACGACGACGTCACGTACGGATACGTGCCGTGATCGAGATCGAGAAGGCAGCCCTGCGCGCCTTCGAACAACACGTGACGACCCTCGTGGATCGCGTTCGCGACGTGGCGGCCGGCGTCGCCGGTGTATGCGGCGAGCTTCTCGCCCGCCGCGATCGCATCGCGGGTCCAGGTCCGAATCTCGTCGGCGGTCGGCCGCGTGCCGCCGAGGTGCTCGATCACCGGCGCGAGGTCGTCGACGTTCGCTTCGACGAGCGCGGCGAGCCGTTCCGGCCTCAGTAGATCTCTCATCCGCACGCCGCGGCGCGCGGCCTTCATCTCGTACGCCGGACCGATGCCTCGGCGCGTCGTTCCGATCGCCTTGCCGCGCTTCGCGCCGTGGTCCTCGCGGAGGCCATCGACGAGCTTGTGGTACGGCAGGATCACGTGTGCACCGAGCCCGATCAGGAGCTCGTTCCGCATGAGGAGGCCGCGCTTCTGGCAGTCCGCGATCTCCTCGAGCAACGTGTACGGGTCGATCACCATGCCGTCGCCGAGGACGCACGCCTTGCCGGGATGGCAAACGCCGCTCGGCACGAGGTGAGTGACGAGCTTCTGCCCGTCGATCACCAGCGTGTGACCTGCATTCGCGCCACCGCCGTAGCGGCAGACGACGTCTGCACGCTCGGTGAACAGATCTACGACCTTGCCCTTGCCCTCATCGCCCCACTGGGCGCCGACGACGATGACGACCGACATCAGGCCTTTAATAGCGCGATCAGCGACGCGGTGTCCCCTGCCCGGGCAGCTTGGATCGCACCATTGTCGATTGCTTCGCGCGCGTCGGCAAAGACGATCCGATCGCCAGAAATCGCCGCATCCAGGCCGGCACCGCGAAGCCACTCCGGCGCCACGGAATTTTGGACGACGGTACGGACGCCGGCGGCGCGAAGCGCCTTCGCGAGCACGGGATCGGGTGTCGCGACGCCGAGCGCGACCGCCGGCAGTGCGACTCCCGCCGCGCGCTGCGCCTCGGCCACCGCCTCGAGGTCGATCGCGAACCCGGTCGCCCGCGCCGGCCTGCCGTAGCGGCCGATCAGCTCGTCGTAGCGGCCGCCGCGGAGGATCGCATCCGGCGCGCCGGTCGCGAACGCGGCGAATCGCATTCCGGTGTAGTAGTCGAACCCGCGCAGGTCGCCGAGATCGATCGTGAGATCGCGCGCACCGGTCAACGACTCGAGGCTCGCGAGCGTGTGCTCGATCTGATCGAACGCCGCGCGGACGTCCGCAGGCCACGCGAGCGCGCGTGCACGAGCGAGTGTCGTTGCCGCGGGTCCCCACAATTGAACGAGCTCGCCCGCGAGCGGCGCGATCGCCGGTGGCAACGCGCGCGCTGCGACTCGCACGCCCGCGCGATCCTTGCGCGAGATCGCGGCGACGAGCGCCTCGCGCGTCGCCGGATCGGGTGCGGCCGCGAGCACGTAGTGCGCCGGCGCGACGTGACCGAGATCGAGGTGTGTCTCGAGCCCGAGCCGCTCGAGCACCGCGGTCGCGACCGCGAGCACTTCGGCATCGCCGGCATCTGCATCGTCGATCAGCTCGATGCCCGCCTGGAGGATCTCGCGCTGGCCGCGCTCGCCGGCGAGCCGGGTGACCGCGCCTTCGTAGCAGAGCCGGATCGGCCCCGGCACGTCGGCCATCCGCGTTGCGACGACGCGCGCGATCTGCGGCGTGATGTCGGGACGCAGCGCGACGATCTCGCCGGTGCCCGGCTCGACGAAGCGAATCGCCGCGGCCTTCGCGTCGGCGCCGAGGCCGCGCTCGAGGACATCGGCGCACTCGAACATCGGCGTGATCAGGCGGGCGTAGCCCCAGGCTTCGAACACGTCGAGCACGCGCTCCGCGAGGTCGCGGCGGCGCGCGGCCGCGCGCGGGAGAAAGTCGCGCACGCCCGACGGCAGGCGAATGGGAGGCACGGTCGTCACGCGCGCAAGATACGACGTCGGAGAAGAGGGAACAGGGGAACCGGAACCGAGAATTCGAGTTACAGGGGGTTCGGGATCCCGATGAACTCGGCATGGAGGCCGGGGAACTTCATTCGCAGCTCGTCGGCGAGCCGCATCGGTCCGAACACCTCGGTCGCGACGTGACCGGCCGCGACGAGCGTGATCTGGAGCTCGCGCGCGAGATCGCCGGCGCGCTCCGCGAGCTCACCGGTCAGATACAGATCGCAACCAGCCGCCGCGGCGTCTTCGAGCAGATCCGACGCCGCACCCGAGCACACGCCGACCTTGCGCACGACGTTCGGTCCGTACGGAAACACGAACCGCGGCGTCTGACCGCGCAGCACGCCACCCGCGATCCGATGGATCGCCTCGTCGCGCGACAGCGGCTGCGGCCACGATCCGGCGACGCCGAGCGCGACGCCCTTGACCTCGCCGAACGCCTCGCGTTGCGGGCCGAGCGCGAGCGCATCGCACAGCCCGGTGTTGTTGCCGAGCCGGGCATGCTTGTCGAGCGGGAGGTGATACGCCGCGAGCGAGACGTCGTTGCCGAGCAGGAGCTTCAGGCGCCGGGCGGTGGGTCCGGAGATCTTGGAGATGCCGCCGCCCCAGACCAGGCCGTGGTGGACGACGATCAGATCGGCGTCGACCTCGACCGCGCGGCTGATCAGCTCGGCCGAGGCAGACACGCCCGTCACCACGCGCTCGACCTCGAGCGCACCCTCGACCTGGAGGCCGTTCGGCGCGTAGTCACGGAACCGGTCGATCTCGAGAGTGGCATCGAGATATCCGACGACATCGCGGAGATGGAAAGGCACGGCGCGAGCCTACCGCACACCGTCGCGCCAGCGCTCGGCGTGGGGATCGAGCCCTGGCCCACCGCATGCTTTAGGACTCGGCATGACCAGGCCGCAGATCTCCGAAACCTTGGGGAGCGCGCCGGCGCTCTCGTCAAATCTCCGGTTCTTCTCGAGCGAGCTCCGGATCCTGCCCGGCGTCGTGATCCCGCTGCACTCGATGCTCGTCGAGACCGCGACGAAGGCGGTGCTCGTGTCGCCGGTGGGTACACCGGCCGAGCTCACCGCGTGCGAAGGCAAGCAGGTGATCCTCGTCGAGCCGAGCCTCCTGCACCACAAGCGGCTCGCGAAGGCCGTGCAACGGCTCGAGCCGACGGAGCTGTGGGGCCCGGATGGCTTTGCCGACAAGCTGCCCGAGTTCAAGGACGCGCGGGTGTTCGGCCGCGATCCGTGGCCGCACGATGATGCGCTGTCGTTCGCGGTGATCGAGGGCGTGCCACTGCGCAACGAGGTCGTGTTCTTCCATCACCCTTCGCGCACGCTGTACACGGCCGACCTCGCATTCGCGATCATGGAGCCGAAGGGCTTGCTCGCGCCCATCGCGCTGCGCGCGCTCGGCGTGTATCGCCAGTTCGCGGTGCCGAAGATGTGGAACCGCTGGGTCAAGGACAAGCCGGCGTTCCAGCGCTCGATCGAGCGCGTGCTGGCGTGGCCGATCGAGAACATCGCGATGGCGCACGGCGACGTCGTGACCGGCAACGCGCGCGAGAAGCTGTTCAACGCGCTGCGCGCGCGCGAGCTAGTGTAGGCCCGCGATCGGCAGCAGATCGATCTCGTCGGTCGCGACCCGGCGCATCTCGCCGTCGATCAGCACGAGCTCGGCGATGTTCGGCCCGCGCGCGATCGGGAACGGCGCACCCGCGGTGACGAGATCGTACGTGACCTGATCGTTGTCGACGATCAGCGTGCGGACGCCGCCGTGCTTGCGCGCGCGCGCCGCCGGCGTGACCCAGTCGCCGAGCTCGTACACGCACTTCGCGTGGCCGGAGTGGCCGGCGATCTGGGTGAGCCCGCGAGGCAGCGTACGCGGATCGAACCGGCGCGGCCGCTGTTGATCGAACAGCGAGCCGGTCGCGGGGTTCGACGGCCGATGATAGAGGAGCCCGCCCCCTTCGAAGCCGTCGCCACCGGCGACATGGAGCGGCGCGAGATCGAGCGGAACGAGCTCGCCGCGCTGCCACGCGGGTCGCACGCGTTCGAGCGCGGCAGCCAGGAACTCGCGAAGCGCGAGCGAGATCGCGTGCGCGTCGGTCAGGCCCGCGAGGCCGAGCAGCGCGAGCTCGCGATCGCTGACGGCCGCATGCGAGATCAGAACATCCGTGCGATTCGCCAGCGCGCCGACGGTCGCGAGCGCGAACCGGCCTGCGAGCAACAGCTCGATCACGAGCGCGCGTTGCTCCGCGTGAAACGACGCGTAGTCGCGACCGATCACGCCGGGTGGCGGGAGCTGCGGATAGGCCGCGCGGAACTCGGCGACCGTGCGCGTCGCGCCTTCGATCTCGCGCGCGAACATCCGCGCGGTCGTGAAGCCGGTGTCGTCGAACCCGATCAGCTCCATCACGCGGGAGGCGTCGTGGTTGCCGAGGACGATTCGGACCTGAGCGGGATCGTGGCTCGCGAGCCAGCGGAGCAGCTTCACGCCTTCTTTACCGGCGGTCTCCGGATCGAGCAGGTCGTAGTCGAAGTGATCGCCGATCGACACCAGCTCGACATCCGGCGCGAGGCGATCGCCGGACAACAGGTGATGGCGATCGAGCACGGCGAGGATCTTCGCGAACGGCGCTTGCGGGTCGCCCATCACGAACGCACGGGTGCTCACGTCCGGCGATGTTAGCCGGAATTCGGACCGCACCGTCCGCCAGGCGGTCGGCTCGGACACTCGCGACGCGTAACTCGCCGGGATCGCGATGCCGCACCGCTGGCGCGCGACGTGAAGAACCGCGGCGGATGCGACGAACCACTCTCGATCATCACCCTGCCTTTCGTGCCGTGATCGCCGCGGCGCCGTTCATCTTCGAGCTCGCGCGCGCGACCTCGGACGACGCGCTGTTCGGACACCTCGCGCTTGCCGCCGGCGAGCTGGTCTCGGGATTTCGGGCGCCGCTCGGCACCCCGCAGCGCGCCGGCGCGCATCACCGCGCCTGGGTCATGGTGAGAGAAATGGACCGATCCATTCGAGCGCATCGCGTCAATCGCCGCGCGCCGAGGCAGATCCTCGAGCGGGCGCAGCGCGCCGTCGACCGAGCCGACGTCATGATCGGCGCCCTCCCCGGCGTGATCTCGACGAGTTAGCGCTGGCCCAACCAAGGGACAAAGTCTTTCTCCGTCGGCGATGCGACATGTCTGCGACGGGACCCTCTAGGGGCTATGCGAATCGCAAGTGTTCTGTTGTGCAGCGCCGCGGCGCTCGCCGGTTGTAAGAAGGGCACCACGACCACCGGAGGCGGTGGAGGTGGTGGTGGCGGCGGTGGCGGTGGTGGCTGGCTCGTCGGCAGCTCGGGGATGATGGTCAACATCCATCCCGACGACACGACGTCGGGCTACACCACCAACTCGACCGCGCGGCTCTCGGGCATCGCGTGCCGCAACGAAGGTGAAGCGTGGGTCGTCGGCGATGCCGGCACCGTGCTCTACACCGCGGACGCCGGCGCGACCTGGACGCCGCAGAAGGTGCCGACGACGGCAGCACTGCGCTCGCTCGCGACGCAGGACGACGGCCCGGTGTTCCTCGCGGGCGCCGGCACGCTCCTCGAGTCGGATGACACCGGCGTGACGTGGCGCGAGATCGGCGACGGTCACAGCGCGTACCTCGCGGTCGCCGCGGCGACCGACTCCGATACCGTGCTCGCGATCTCGGACGACGGCACGCTGTGGGCGTACGACGGCGCGACGCTCCAGCCGCGCACGCAGCTCCCCGGTGCGCGCACGGTCGCGGTCTCGACCGACGGTCAGATCGCGATCGCGGCAGGCGCGGGCCTGTGGCGCTCGACGGATCGCGGCGCGACGTGGCAGGCGTTGTCGACCGCACCTGGCCTCGCGTTCGAGGACGTCCGGCTCGGCGGTGACGACAGCGCGATCGCGGTCGGCGCGAACGGCGCGATCGCGATGATCGACACGACCGGCCACGTGATCTCGCAGCACGTCGCCGCGGCGGACCTCCACACGGTGCGATTCGGCGGCACCGGCTGGGGCGACGCGATCAGCTACGCCGCGGGCGAAGACGGCCAGGTGTGGGAGAGCAAGGACGCGGGCTGGACGTGGACGAAGGGTCCGAACGTCGGTCGCGCGGTCTATGGCATCGACGAGATCGGCCTAGGCCACCGCTAGAAGCTGGTCGCGCAGCTCGCTTCGCTGTCGTCGAGTGGCACGCGCATCGTCACGACATTCCCGACCTGAGCGAGCTCGATCCGCGCGAGCACCTTCGCCGCCTTGTCCTTGCACGCCGCCGGCAACGGCAGCTGCTCCGGGCGCAACGCGCGGAGGTCGTGGATCAACTGATAGGCTTTCGCGACGTCGCCGGCCTCGACGCGCGCTTCGAACACCGCGCCCTTCGCCGTGCGCAGGCCCCAGAACGCGCCACTCTTGATCGCCTTCGCCTCGCGGATCGTGCGCGGCGCGATCGCGCCGAAGAATTCGGCATCGCCGGGGACGCGCTCGAGGTTGTCGCGCAGCGCCGCGGGCAGCGCACCGGGTGCAGGCTCGACCTTGCCCTTCCACTTGTCGCTCGCGGCGATCGTGATGTCGCGATCGATCACCATCGCGATCGGATCGAGCATCAAGAGGTGCTGGCCTTTGAAGAACTCGTTGATGTGGCGGATCATGTCGTCGTCGCGGAGCATGTCGCCCTCGCCCGCCGCGACCAGATCGTGATTGTTGAACGCGAGCACGCCTTCACCGTGAACGTCGTGCGGCGCCCACACGACCACGCCTTCGGCATCGCTCGGCACCCGCTTCAGCAGCGGCTCGATCCGCGACAGATCGCGATGCGTATCGCTGCCGAGCATGCCGAGCCCCGGCTCGAACGCGGGGATCATCCACGTCGCGTGGCGCTTCACCGCGCCGATCACGCCGAACTTCTGCATGTAGATCATCGGCCCGACGATCACCGCCGCAACGACGACGAACCGGACCCAGAACCGGTCGTAACCGGTCAGCGACGACTTCGCGGGCTTCTTGCCCGGCTTGACCGGCTCGGCATCCTTGCGCTTGCGGGCGCGCTCGGCCCAGATGTGCCACGCGACGGGCAGCACCGGGAACGCGAGCCCGCCGACGATGCCGGCGAGGACCTTCGGATAGCCCCGATCGACGATGAACGCCGAGGCGATCAGGAACAACAACGCGCCGAGCACCACGACGAGACCGCCGAAGATGCTGCGCTGGCGGAGCTTGCTCACGTAGAAACCGTAGCACCGCCCCGGCGAGGATCACGTGGTTTTACTTGGAGACGGGCATGCCGTACAGGTCGCGCGTTTCGGCCTCACCGAGGTTCAGCTTGTCGAGATCCGCGCGAACTTTTGCCATATCGCCGACCACCGCAAACACCATCTGCTTCGACGGGATCGCCGACTTCGCCACAGCGCGCACGTCCTTCGCCGTCACCTTGCGGATCTGGTCGGAGTAATGCGCGTACCAGGAGTCCGGCAGGCCGTGGAGTGCGAGCTCCGAGAACGCCGCGGCGGTCGCCGCGTTGGTCTCGAACTGCGCGGGCAGCGCGCGGATCAGGTTCTGCTTCGACTTCTCGAGCTCCGCATCGGGCACGTCGGTCGTCGCGAGGTCATCGACGATCTTGAGCGTCTCGGTCAGGCCGTGCGCGGTCTCCGCGGTGACGAGCGCGCTCGAGATCGTGAACGGGCCACGATCGAGGCGCCAATCCTGCGACGCGCGGATGCCGTACGTGATGCCGAGCTGCTCGCGCAGCTTCTGGTTGAGCCGGCTCGTGAAGCCGCCGCCGAGCGTCGTGGTCAGGACCTCGAACGCGTAGAACCGCGGGTCCTTGCGATCGAGTCCGACGAGGCCGAGCCGAACGTCCGACTGCTGCGAGCCCGGGCGATCGACGACGATCAGGCGATGCGCGATCTTCGCGATCGGCGTCGTCGTGATCTTGCTGACGTGCTTGCCCGGGTGTTTCCACGCGCCGAGCGTCGCATCGAGCTTCTTCTGCAGCGCGATCGGATCGACGTCGCCGGCGACGACGAGCGTCATGCCCTTCGGATCCCAGCGCTCCTTGAAGTAGGCCGTGACGTCGGCGAGCGCGATCGACTTGAACGACTCGCGGAAGCCCGAGCCGGGATGGCCGTACGGCGAATCGAGACCGTAGAGCGCGCCGCCGAGCAGGATCGACGCGACCTCGCGCGGACGATCGCGACGGAGCTCGAGCGCGGTCGCGCGATCGCCCTGAACGCGATCGAAGTCCTTCTGATCGAACGCCGGCGCGGTCAGGATCTTCGCGACCAGATCGATCGTCGGGTCGAGCGTCTTGGTCAGCGTGCCGACCGAGACGCCGGCGCTGTCGATGCCGGCGTAGATGCCGATGCCGGCGCCGAGCCGATCTTCTTCCTCGGCGATCTGGATCGCGGTCAGGCCGCCCGCGCCTTCGTCGAGCAGGTCTGCGGTGAACGACGCGAGCCCCGGCTTGCCCTTCGGATCGGTCGCCGAGCCGGCGTTCGGCACGACGAGCGACATCGATACGATCGGCAGCTTGTGGTTCTCGATCACGAGCAGCGCCATGCCGTTCGCGAGCCGCATGCGATGCGGCGTCGGCGGCGTGAACGTCGGCTCCGCGGCCTGCGCGGGCGCCTTCGTCCAGTCGGCGATGCCGGACTTGTCGTACGGCGCTGCAACAGCAGCCGCGCTCAATGCGAGAAATGCGACGAGGGTCTTCATTTGTGATCCTTGCCCTGGAGCTGGTCCTGGGTCGGCTTCTTGCCCGGGCGAATCGTCAGCGTGACCCGCGCGTTCGGCTTCAGGTACTTCGCGACCGAGGCCTTGACCTGGTCGGGTTTGACCGCGCGATAGCGCGCGAGGTCCTTCGAGAAATAGTCCGGGTCGTGCGCCATCACGTCGTAGTTCGCGAGCAGGATCGCGCGCTGGAGCACCGGCTCGAGCCCGTCGAGGAAGCCCGACTCGTGCGAGTTGATCGCGCGTTCGACCTCACCCGCGTCGGGCGCGGTCGCGGCCATCTTCGCGACCTCTTCGTCGATCTCCTTCACGAGGAGCTTCGGATCCGTGCCCGGCTTCGCGGTCACGGTGATCTCGAAGTCGCCGGCGAGCTCCTGGCCGCCGAACCCGGCGCGGACGCTCTGCGCGATCTTCTCGTCGAACACGAGCCGCTTGTAGAGCCGGCTCGACTTGCCGTCGCCGAGGATCGCCGCGGCCATGTCGAGAGAGGGCTCCTCGGCCGTGAACGCCGCCGGCCCGCGCCACGTGATGTAGACGCGCGGGACCTGCACGTCGTCGGTCGAGTCGACGACGATGTCCTTCGTCAGCGGCGCGGGCGCCGCGTAGTGCGGGCGCACCGGCGTCGGTGCCTTCGGGATCCATGCGAAGTACTTCTCGACGAGGCGCTTGACCTCCTCGGGCTTGACGTCGCCGGCGATCACCATCGTCGCGTTGTTCGGCACGTAGTACTTCGCGAAGAACGCCTTCACGTCGGGCGCGACGGCGGCCTTCAAGTCCGAGACGTAGCCGATCGTGTCCCAGTGGTAGCCGAAGTCCTTCGGCCACAGGTTCTCGGCGATCAGCAGATGCGCGAGGCCATACGGCTGGTTCTCGTAGCTCTGGCGGCGCTCGTTGAGGACGACGTCGCGCTGGTTATCGAGCTTGGCCTGGTCGAGCGTGTCGGTCAGACCGGCGAGGCGATCGGCCTCGATCCACAGCATCTGCTCGAGGAAGTTCGAGCCTGCGACGTTCTGGTAGACGGTCTGATCGCTCGACGTGAACGCGTTCGACCAGCCGCCCGCGGCCTCGAGGAGCTTGTCCATCAGACCGTCGGGCAGGTGGGCCGAGCCCTTGAACATCAGGTGCTCGAACAGGTGGGCGAATCCGGTCCGGTTCGTGACCTCGTCCTTCGACCCGACCTTCATCCACATTACTTCATAAACGGTCGGGGCCTTGTGATCCTCGATCACGTAGACCTTGAGGCCGTTTGCGAGCTCGAACTTCGTAAAGTCGATCTTGGGCTCGTCCGCGCGGGCCACAGGCGCCGCGAGCGCGAGCATTAGAGGAATCAGCCATCTCATGGCGCGGACGCTAACACGGAAGGTTGCAAGCCCAGGCCGGACCCTTTAGGGTGCGCGCAAAGTCGTTGTCCTTCTCGTCCGCCCATCCAGCTCTCGGGCGCGCCCTCGCCGCCCGGAGCTACGTCGATCCCACGCCCGTCCAGGCCGCGGTGCTCGCCGAAGGCGCGACCGAGCGAGACCTGCTGGTTTCGGCCCAGACCGGCTCGGGAAAGACCGTTGCATTCGGGCTCGCGCTCGCACCTCGCCTTCTCGGTGAAGCCGATCGGCTCGGCCCAGCGGGAGCGCCGCGCGCGCTGGTGGTGACCCCGACCCGCGAGCTCGCGCTCCAGGTCCATCGCGAGCTTCAGTGGCTCTACGCCGAGACCGGCGCGCGGATCACGACCTGCGTCGGCGGCATGGATCCGCGCCGCGAGCAACAGCTCCTCTCGCGCGGCGTCCACATCGTGGTCGGGACTCCCGGCCGGCTGTGCGACCACCTCGAGCGCGGCGCGCTCGTCCTCGCACGGCTCGAAGCGATCGTGCTCGACGAGGCCGACGAGATGCTCGACATGGGCTTCCGCGAGGACCTCGAGCGGATCCTCGATGCCGCGCCGGCCGAGCGGCGCACCCTGATGTTCTCGGCGACGATCCCGAAGCCGATCGCCCAGATGGCGAAGCGCTATCAGAAGGACGCGCTCCGGATCTCGACGACGAGCGAGGGCGATCGCCATCGCGACATCGAGTACCACGCAGTGCCGATCGTGCCGCGCGAGCGCGACCTCGTGGTCGTGAACCTCCTGCGTTACTACGACGCGCCCGGCGCGCTCGTGTTCTGCGCGACCCGCGACGGCGTCACCCACCTCGCCGCGAATCTCGGCGAGCGCGGGTTCTCGGTCGCCGCGCTGTCGGGCGAGCTCAGCCAGCGCGAGCGCAACACGGCGCTTCAGGCGCTCCGCGATCGCCGCGCCCGCGTGTGCGTCGCGACCGACGTCGCCGCCCGCGGCCTCGATCTGCCCGACCTCGGGCTCGTGATCCACGCCGATCTGCCGCAGAACGCGCAGGTGCTCGTCCATCGCAGCGGCCGGACCGGTCGCGCGGGCAAGCACGGCCTCGCCGTCGTCGTCGTGCCGGATCCGGCGCGGCGCTACGTCGAGCGCATGCTCGCGACCGCCCACATCAAGCCGACCTGGCAGCTGCCGCCGTCGTCGGAGCAGATCGCGGTGAAGGATCGCGAGCAGCTCGGCGTCGAGATCAAGGCGCTCGTCGCCGAGAACAGCGACGAGGATCGCGAGGTCGCGGCCGCGCTGTTGCGCGATGTCTCGGCCGGCGATCTCGCGGCGGCACTGGTCCGGATCCGCCGCGAAGCGCGCCCGGCTCCCGAGGAGCTGACGATGCCGCCGTCGATGCGGCCGCGCCGCGAAGAGCGCGCGCCGCCAGCGCGTGCAGCGCGCACGCCGCGTGGCACCGATGCCCCCGAGTCGCGCGATGCCCAAGGTCCGCGTGCGCCGCGCCAGGCGCGCTCGCAGCAGCCATCTGGCGACGGCGGCGTGTGGTTCACGGTCAACGTCGGCCGGTCGAAGAACGCCGATCCGAAGTGGTTGATCCCGTTCCTGTGCCGCCGCGGCGACGTGACGAAGCGCTCGATCGGCAAGATCCAGATCCTCGCGCGCGAGACCCGCGTCGAGATCGCGCCGAACGATGCGCGCCACTTCGCAGAAGCGATCAAGCGTCCCGATACGAAGGACAAGCACCTTCATATCGAGCCGGTCGATTCCGAGTAGCTCAGCCCGTCGGGATCGCGGAGAGCTCTTCCCACCGCGCGTACAGCCGGCTGACTTCGATCCGCGCGGCATCGAGCTGCTTGACGAGCTCCGGCACCTCGGCCGCGCGCTCCTTGAACACGCCGGGATCCTGGAGCGTCGCCTCGAGCGTGCCGACCTTGGCTTCGGCCGCGAGGATCGTCTCCTCCATCGCCGCGAGCTCGGCCTTCTCTTTGAACGTCAGCTTGCGCGCGGCGGGCGCCTTCACGCGCGTGTCGCCTTTCGGCTCCTTCGCGACCGGGGCGCCCGTCGTCGCCGGTGACTTCGTCGCTCGGCGCTCCGCGTAGAACGAGTAGCTGCCCTCGTAGAACGTGACCTCGCCATCGCCCTCGAACGCGAGGATGCCGGTCGCGACGCGGTCGAGGAACCAGCGATCGTGCGACACGATCAACGCGCAGCCTGGAAACGCGAGCAGGCCGTCTTCGAGCGCGCCGAGCGTCGGCAGATCGAGATCGTTCGTCGGCTCGTCGAGCACGAGCAAGTTGCCGCCGCGCCGGAGCAGCCGCGCGAGCTGGACGCGATTGCGTTCGCCGCCGGAGAGCTGGCCGATCTTCGTATCGGCGATCTGATCCGGGAACGCCATCATGCGGAGAAAGCTCCGCACGTGGATCCGCTCGTCGGGCAGCTCGACGTAGTCGTAGCCATCGCCGACCTCTTCGAGCACGGTCAGCTCGTCGCGCAGCTCGCTCCGGCCCTGCTCGAAGTACGCCGGTCGGGTATTCGTGCCGAGAATCACCTTGCCGGTATCCGGTGGGTCGATCCCGAGGATCGTCCGGATCAGCGTCGTCTTGCCTGCGCCGTTCGGCCCGACGATGCCGATCCGATCGCCGGGCTTCATCACGAGCGTGAGGCCTTCGAACAACAACTTGCCGCCGAGCGTCCGCGACGCGTTCGCGAGCTCGACGATCGTGCCGCCGAGCCGCGGTCCGGTCGGCAGCCGCAACTGCAGCACCGCGCCGCGCTTCTCGTCGGTGAGCGGTGCTGCCGCGACGGCCTGGTCGTAGCGATCGATCCGCGCCTTCGCCTTCGTCGTTCGCGCTTTCGGCCGGCGGCGGATCCACTCGATCTCGCGGCGGACGAACGAGCTGCGCTGGTACTCGGTCTCGGCTTCGGTGTGAAGCCGCTCCGCTTGCGACAACAAGAAGGCCTCGTAGTCGCCTTCGTACGTATACGCCTTGCCGCGATCGACCTCGACGATCCGGGTCGCGACGCGATCGAGAAAGTAGCGATCGTGGGTGACGACCAACAGCGCACCCTGAAACTGCGCGAGCCGATTCTCGAGCCACTCGATCGTCCGCGCGTCGAGGTGGTTCGTCGGCTCGTCGAGCGCGAGCACGTCGGGCTTGCCGAGCAACGCGCGCGCGAGCGCCACGCGGCGGCGCTCGCCGAACGACAGCTGGCCGATGATCTTGTCGAGTGGTGGCAACTGGAGCGCCGCCGCGACCGTGTGGATCTCGTGATCCGCGACGCCTTCGCGAGTCAACGCCGCCGCGACCGGCTCGTCGAGCGGCAGCACCGGCTCCTGCGCGACGTACTCGAGCACGAGCCCCTTCTTCCAGGTGATCACGCCCTCGTCGGGGATCAGCGTCGCATCGTCCTTCGGCCCGGCCCCGGCGCCGTAGACCATCATCTTCAACAGCGTCGACTTGCCGGCGCCGTTTGCGCCGATCATGCCGATCCGATCGCGCTCGTGCACCGCGAGCGAGACGCCGCGGAGCACGCGGCGATCGCCGTAGTGCTTCTCGACATCCTGGACGGTGACGACTGCGCTCATCGAGGCCCCGCAGGGGAGCGCGCGCACCTTACACCGCGCCGCTTAGAAGTCGATCCAGGTGCGCAGGAAGTGATCGTTGTAGCCGTTCGGATGCTTCACCAGATAGTCCTGGTGATAGTCCTCGGCGCGAACCCACGACGTCGCCGGCTCGATCTTCGTCACGATCGGCTTGCCCCACTTGCCGGACTTCTCGACCCGCGCCTTGACCTCGGCGGCGATCGCCGCTTGCTCGGGCGTCGTCGTGAAGATCTCGGAGCGGTACTGCGTGCCGTGATCGTTGTTCTGGTGGTTCAGCTGCGTCGGATCGTGGCCGCGGAAGTACCAGTGCGCGAGGAGGTCCGCGTACGAGATCTTCGTCGGGTCGAACACGATTCGCACCGACTCGGCGTAACCGGTCGTGCCCGACGCGACGTCTTCGTAGCCGACCATCCCCTTGCCACCCTCGTAGCCGACCTCGATCGACAGGATGCCGGGCGCCTTGCGCATCACGTTCTCCATGCCCCAGAAGCAACCGCCCGCGACGATCGCGACTTCTTCCCTTTGGGGTTGCGCTCCGGCGGTTCCGGCGGCGGCGAGGACCAGGATGGCAGCCAACGCGTTCTTCATGCTCTTAGTACGAACGAGCGCGGCCGGGGTTACGTGGCGCGCAAGTGCCTGCACAGCGCCAGTTTAACGCCTCGGTCGGCAAGCGGCTGTTGGATTCGTTAAGGGGCAACTCGTGGTTAAGTGCGCGCCATGAAATGGACCTGGCTGATCGCGCTGGACGTCGCCCTTGTCGTCGGCTGCGGTGACAACTTGATCGAAGAACCACAAGCTCCGGCATCGCAACCGTTCGCAGAGAGCGCGCACGGCCCGCCGCCGGTGCTCGTGAGCGCAGGCGGTCCGGTGCTGACCGCGCCGCGCACGCAACCGATCTTCTGGTCGACCGACGCTGCCATCCAAGCGAAGATCGAAGACTTCGACGCGAAGCTCGGGGAGTACGACTACTGGGGCATCGCGACCGCCGAGTACGGCGTCGGCTACATCCACGGTCTGCCGTCGATCGTGACGAGCGATCCGGTGCCGACGACGAACGATGCGCTCGTCGCATGGCTCGCGCAGAAGCTCGACGGCACGCACACGGCCGAGGGCTGGCCCGCGACCGTCGATCCGCAGACGATCTACTCGGTGTTCCTGCCACCTGGCGCGGTGCTCCACGATCCGAGCGGCGATAGCTGTCAGGCGTACGGCGCGTTCCACGATGAAGCGATGGGCGCGCACGGCGAGTCGATCGTCTACGCGCTGATGCCGCGCTGCAATTATGGCGGCGCGCCGATCGACGACCTCACCGCGAGCTACAGCCACGAGCTGATCGAGGCCGCGACCGATCCGCTCGTCGAGACCGACCTCGCCTACGGCGATCCGGATCCCGACAACTACGTGATGGGCTACACGCCCGGTGCCGAGACCGGCGACTACTGCGAGTACCTCGATTCGGCGTACATCCGCATGGAGGGCTACGTGGTCCAGCGCACGTGGTCGAACAAGGCATCGCTCGCCGGCCACGATCCGTGCGTGCCCGCGCCGAAGGACAGCGCGTACATCGCCGCGGTCCCGATGTACATCGCCCAGGCGCCGATCGACGACGTCTACACCGGCGCGAAGCTGATGACGCGCGGTGCGCCGGTCGCGGTCGGCCAGTCGACGACGCTCGAGGTCCAGCTGATCAGCGACGAGCCGACCCAGCCATTCACCGTCGCTGCCCAGGACATCTCGGGTGGCGAGCTGGCCTTCTCGTGGGACGCGACGACCGGCAAGAACGGCGACGTCCTCCACCTCACCGTGACGCGCAAGAAGGCCGGTTCGTTGCCGGGCAGCGAGTTCATGCTCCAGGCCTCCGAGGGGACCGGTACGACCGCGTCGAAGGCGGCGGTCTCGCAGTGGTGGGGTTACATCGGCAACTGATCTACAGTCGGGCCTCGTGCCCGACATCCTCGCCATCGTTTCGAAGGCCATCTTCGAGCGCGACGCACGTGGACTCGACCTCGGCGAGGTCTGGCCCGTCGACCGCTACACGAGCGCGAACAAGGCGCTCCAGACGCTCGCCGACGGCGGCCGGATCTTTCTCGTCACCGTCCGCCCGCCCGACGAGCGCCTGTGGCTCATCGGCCGGATCGACGCGCCCGCGTTCGATGGCACTGCGTGGATCGGCAAGCGCAACACGCTGCCCGCGACCGATATCACCGCGCTGCGCAGCGCGATCAAGTTCGAGTCCGGCAAGGGCATCATGCAGGAGAAGGGCACGCTCGGGATGAGCCTGCAGATGCCGCGCGCGCTCGCGCAAAGCGACGTCGACCAGATCATGGCGAGCGTTCGCGCCGGCGAGCTCGGCGACTCCGCGAAAGACGCGACGGTCGCGGCGCACGGCGTGAAGCCACCTGCCCCGCCCGCGCGCGTGATCGCAGGCAAGTACCGCGTCGTCCGCGAGCTCGGCCGCGGTGGCATGGGCGTCGTCTACGAGGCGATCCACACGACAACCGGCCGCCGCGTCGCGGTCAAAGAGATCGCGATCGGCAACGACGCGCGGCTGGTCGAGCGATTCCAGCGCGAGGCCCGCGCGACCGCCGCGATCGATTCGCGCCACGTGCCTCCCGTGATCGACGCCGGCAGCGAACCCGGAACCGAGCATCCGTTCCTCGTCATGGAGCTGCTCGATGGCGTCGACGTCCAGGCGTATATCGACGAGCGCGGCCCGCTCGCGGAGGATGTCGCGCTGCGGATCGTCGCGCAGGCATGCGCGGGATTGGTGCGCGCGCACGCGGCCGGCGTCGTCCATCGCGACATCAAGCCCGCGAACCTCATGCTCGCGCGGCGCGAGGACGAGCTCGTCGTCCAGTTACTCGACTTCGGCGTCGCGCGCGTGAAAGAAGAGCTCGCGGCGCGCCACAACCCGACGCTGACCGTCACCGGCGTCATGCTCGGCACGCCGCTCTACATGTCGCCCGAGCAAGTCGTCGGTGGTGCGAAGGAGCTCGACGCGCGCACCGATCTGTGGTCGCTCGCGATCGTGCTGTACGAGCTGCTCGCCGGCCAGACGCCGCACGCCGAGTGCGAGACGCTCGGCGGCCTGATGGTCGCGATCTGCGGCAAACCCGCGAAGCCGCTCCGCCAGCTCGCACCGCAGGTCAGCGAAGAGGTCGAGGCGATCGTGCACAAGGCGCTCGCACTCGATCCCGCGCAGCGCTATCCGACCGCCGAGGCGCTGCTCGAGGCAATCGACAAGCAGCTGCCGTTCGGGACGAAGCTCGAGCGCGGCTTGCTCGATCGCTAGCGCGGCGCTAGCAGCGCAGCAGCGTGTACGTGCCGGCAGGGGCCGCGCCGATGCGATGGACGACGAGCTTCTGGTGCGCCGCGTTCGGGCACGTCGTCGGATCGGTGACGAGCTCCCAGCAGCTCGCGCTGCTCGCGCCGCATGGAGGAACCGGCGCATCGACACCGTCGACCTCGTCGACCGCGGTGCAATGATCGAGCGGGACATCGTCCTCGATGCAAGGATCGCCCATCGCGCGGCGCATGTTGATACCCATCGTCGTCGCTGCTGGCGAGACGTCGTCGCTGCAGATCGAGCCAATGGCGCCGCGGTCGCCAAACTGCTGCGCGAACCACGCGAGCCGGAGTGCGGGGTTGGCATCTTCCGTCGAGTTGCTCGAATCGAGCCACCGGCAAGAATGCGCGACTGCCGGCACGGGTACCGAGTTGCCTGACGGTGCACGTGGCTCGATCGCGATATCGCTCGGCGCGATGATCGCCCCGAACGCGACGCGCCGAGGATCGCTTGCCTGACCTCGGACGAGATCGACGAAGTCCGTGGGATCCTCGACGAGCTCGGAGCTGGGATCAGGCTCGCATTGCGTCCTCGGCCCATAGCTCGTCATGTCGGGCTCGGCGCAACGGATCCCGAACCGGGTGCAACGAAAGCTGCTGAGGGGACCAAGAACCGAGGTGTCCGTCGAGAACAGCGAAGGATCGAGTGCCGAGCAGTCCTCTGTATCCGAGAGCACGACGATGCCCAGCGCGGCATCGCTGCGCCGGAACTCTGCATTCAAGGGATTCGTGAAGGCCGCGCGGAGCGCAGCCAGTGGCTGCTGGTAGCCGCACCCAGCACTACCGCGATCGACCGTGCGTGCGAGGTCTCGCAGCAGCGTGTCGGGATGGTTCGTCGCAGCGGGCCCGTCGACCAACACGTGGTCGCTCGCATCCCACGCGAACATCGCGCCGTTGTCTCCGCGACTTGTACATCCGTTGATCGAGCCCCCGATCGCGGGCGCCGGATCTCCATGTGCAGCCGACGTCCCCATGTCGGTCGTGATCGCAGCGACGTGAAGATCCGGTTGGCCATCGATCGAAATTTGCGCCAACCACGCCGGTAGCGCTTCGCCAAGCGCGACCTGGTGGTCGAGCACGCTCACACCGTTGCCGATCACGAACACCACATCGAGCTTCGATGTCGACTCGGCTGGCATCGCAACGACCTCGACCCGCGTATCGACGACCGGTGGCGCGTTATCCCCGCACGCAGCGAGCGCGGCGACGACCAGCCAACGCCTCACGACAACTCCATGGCTAGCAGCGTAGCAACGCATACGTCCCCGCGGGTGGCTTGGCGGATCGATGGACGACGAGCTTCTGGTGCGCCGCGTTCGGGCACGTCGTCGGATCGGTGACGAGCTCCCAGCAGCTCTCGCTGCTCGCGCCGCACGGTGGAATTGGTGTCGCCTTGCCCGCGAGCTCGTCGACCGCGGTGCACTGGTTCAACACGAAATCGCCCTCGACGCACGGATCGCCCATCGCGCGGCGCAGGCCGATGCCGACTGTCTTCTCCGCAGCGGAGAGATCCGCGCTGCAGATCGACCCGAGCGATCCGCGATCGCCGAATTGCTTCGCGAGGGCCCCGAGGCGAACCGCCGGCTCGGCCACGGTGACGCCATCGTAGGCTTGCCACTCGCAGGCCGGTGCGAGCCACGGGATCGGGGACAGCCCGCTTCCGCCGTTGATCTGCTCGATAGCCACAGAATCGGTCGCGACGATCGCGCCGAATGCAACCCGACGAGGATCGCTCGCCTGGACGCGAAACACGTCGACGAAGGCTGCGGGGTCTTCGATTTCGGTCGAGCTCGTATTCGGGCGGCAGTTCGTGCGTGGCCCGACGGCGGTCATGTCGGGCTCGTCGCAAACGACTCCGAACTGCGCGCAGCGAAAATGCGTCTGCGCGCCGAGCTCCGGGCTCGCCGGTCCGAAGATCGAGGGGTCGAGCACGGAACAGTCGTCCTGGTCGGCGAGCACGACGATTCCGAGCGCAGCATCCGATCTGCGAAACCCAGCATTGTAAGGATTGAGAAAAGCCGCACGCGCGGCGGACAGGTGCTGTTGAAACGCGCATCCGGTGTCGCTCATCTCGAGAATCCAAAAAATGTCGGTTTCGAGCGCGAGCGGGTGATTCGAGGCTTCGGCGCTATCGATCAGGTACGGGTCCGGAATCGATGTGTTGGACATCTGGAGTCGTCCCGCGTCGCCGGCTTGCGAACAAGCTGTCGGAACGCCTTGCTTGCCGCTCGCGGTGGTCACGCCGAGGTCGGGCGTGATCGCGCCGATATGCAGATCGGGTCGCCCGTCGATCGAGATCTGAACGAGCAGCGATCGGAATGCGTCGCGAAGCGCCAACCGATGCTCCACGGTGGTGTTTTCGTTATCGAGCACGAATAACAGATCGAGCTTCGAGGTCGTCTCGGCAGGTAACGCGACCATCTCGACACCGGTCGCGGCATCGACCGCTGGCGGCGCGTTATCCCCGCACCCGGCAAGCACCGCTAGAACCAGCCAGCGCCTCATGAAAACCCCATGACGGTGAGTGCCGGCTGGGGCACGGTTCCGTGGCCAGATCGGCGGCTGGCTAGCCGACTAGCCACCTGTTGGCATGGCCACCTCAACCGGCCGAAAGTCGGCCGCCGGTAGCTGGTCCACCCCATGCACAGTGCGGGACCGATGTCGTCGAAGATCGAGTGCACGGCCGTCAACGAGCTGATCGATCTGGTCCAACAGAAGCCCTTGGACCGCGATTCGGCTGCCGAGCTGCTGTTCCAGCCGCCCCGCGAGGCGAACCTGCGTCGCCAGGTGGACGGGACTCCCGCACCCAGAGGCCTGTGGGCCGTCGAGTTGCCGGTCGAACCGACCGAGGCGCGGGCGACGATGCCGAAGATTCCGGCCCGCCGGAATCAGTTCGAGCCGACCCCGCGGCCGAGCATCACGGACCGGATGGCGGGAGCGCCGGACATGCGCGCGATGCTGAAGAAGCTCGCGGTACCGGCGGGCATCCTCGTCATGGTCGGCATCGGCGTCGGCGCGGCGATCTCGTTGACCCGCCACCACGCGAGCGGCACGCCGCTCGACTACGTCGCCGCGTTCACGCCGCCGAAGATCACGATGCCCGCACCGCCGCCGCCGGCGCCCGCGAAGGCGCAGCTCGTGGACGTGATGCTCGCATCGACGCCGCCCGGCGCGACCGCGACGCTGCTCGACAACACGACCGGCGCGTCGACGCCGCTCGGCTCGACGCCGGTCGAAGCCTCGCTCGATCCGACGAAGCAGTACGACGTCCGGTTCGAGCTCGCCGGCCATCGCGCGACGACGCAGCACCTCGATCCGGCGACGAGCAAGAAGCTCGAGGTCGCGCTCGCGGAGCCTGACGCGGAACCGGTGGCAGCTGCGCCCGCGCCGGCGAAGACCAGCCATCGCCATCACCAGGCGAAGAAGGCCGCCGCGAAGCGGATCGCGACCGCGCCGACGGCGCGCCACGGCGATGACGACGGTATCGCGTCGCTCGCAGCCGCGAGCACGGGCAAGCATAGGGTTTCCGCGGATCAGAGCGGGAAGATGATCGACGCGAAGCCGAGCGACGCACCCGGCATCCTCGCGATCACGACGTCGGTGCCGTGCGCGATCCTCGTCGATGGTGCGAACACCGGTAAGACCACGCCCGCGAAGATCTCGGTGCCCGCTGGCCATCACAGCGTGCGTTTGATCGCCGCGGCGCAGCACGTCAACAAGCAGATCAGCGTCGACGTCACGCCGAAGAAGACGACGAAACTGTTCCAGTCGTTCTGATATAGATGCCGCGATGAGGCTCGCGGCTCTGGTCCTGGTTTGCGCGGCGGCGTGTGGCGATAACGGAGCGGTCACCGCGGTACCGCTAATCTCGGGCGCCGCGACGATCACGCTCGCGCCGGATCACACGACGCTGGTGTTTTCGCGTGGCGATCAGACGCTGCTGACGTTCCACGCCGACGCATTCCAGGTCGGCACCGTTGCGGATCTCGATAGCGGCGAGAGCTTCGATCCGTACTGGCTGTTCGTCGACTCGCCGATCACCCCACCCACGCTCGTGTGGCACGCCCTCGACGCGACGAGCAGCTTCGATCTTCGCGCGTCGACGCCGACCCACATGGTGATCGCGGCGGGCGATGCGCTCGTCACGCTCGACGCGGCGGCGAGCGATTGCTTCACGCTGAAGCTCGAATCGAAGGATGAAAACGTCGCGTACCTCCGCGTTCGCCCCGATGCCGACCCGAGCGAGGGCTTCTACGGCCTCGGCGAGTGGGGCGATAGCGCGAACCATCGCGGCAAACTCCGGCCGATGCAGATGGAAGGCGACTTCACGATGGAGGGTGCCGACGACGAGAACCATGTTCCGGTGCCACTCGTGATCGGCACGCGCGGCTGGGGTCTGTTCGCGATGAGCGATCGCGCGGGTGCGTTCGATGTCGCGCGCCAGAGCGATACGAAGATCGATGCGACGTTCGGCACCGGTGATGCGAGCCCGAACGGGCTGCTCGTCCACCTGTTCTCCGCCGCGGCACCGCTCGACGTGCTCGCGCACTACTACGACGTCACCGGCTATCCCGGCGTGCCGGCACCGTGGGCGTACGGCCCGCTGCTGTGGCGCGACGGCAACGCGAGCCAGGCGCAGGTGATCGACGACATCGCGCAGATCCGCACGCGCCACCTCGCGACGACCGGCATCTGGTTCGATCGGCCGTTCGCGACCGGCGTCGAGACGTTCGACTTCGATCCCGCGAAGTTTCCCGACGCACCCACGATGCTCGGCGCGCTCCACGACGCGGGGCTCCGCTACGGCGTCTGGCACACGCCGTACACCGCACCCGCGGGCGCGAGCGAAGATCCGGCGCCGACCCAACACGACTACGCGGCCGCCCACGACTTCTTTCCGCCAGTCACCGGCGTGCTCGTCAACCAGTGGGGCAAGCCGATCGATTTCACGAACACCGACGCGTACGCGTGGTGGCAGCAGCAGCTGTCGGCGTACACGCTGCCGCTCGGCGGCGGTGGCCTCGGCGTCGAGGGCTTCAAGCTCGACTACGGCGAGGACATCGTCGTCGGCATCAACGGCCAACGCACGCCGTGGCTGTTCGCCGACGGCAGCGACGAGCGGACGATGCACCGTGACTACACCCTGCTCTATCACCAGATCTATCGCGATCAACTCGCGCACGACGGCGCGTTTCTCCTGACGCGCACCGGTCGGTGGGGCGATCAGACGAAGGGCATGATCATCTGGCCCGGCGATCTCGACGCGACGTTCGATCGCGCCGGCGCGATGGCGGGCTCGACGAAGCTCGTCGGAGGCTTGCCGGCGGCGGTGATCAAGGGGCTGTCGCTCGCGGCGTCGGGGTTTCCGTTCTACGCGTCGGATACGGCGGGTTATCGCCACTCGCCGGCGACGAACGAGTGCTGGCTGCGCTGGGTCGAGGCGAACGCGGTCGCGACTGCGATGGAGGTCGGCGATGCGTCGAGCGACCAGCCGTGGGAATTCACGGCCGCCAACGGCCGGACCCAGCACTCGCTCGACGTCTATCAGAAGTACGCGGCGCTCCACCTGCGCCTGTTCCCGTACGCGTGGACCGCGGCGCAGGCGATCGCGACGACGGGACGCTCGCCGGTGCGGCCGTTCGGCCTCGCGTTCCCCGAGGTCGGGATCCAGCTCGACGACGAATTCGCGTTCGGTGATGACCTGCTCGTCGCGCCGATCGTGACCGAAGGCGCGACGTCGCGCGATGTCACGTTTCCCGCCGGCACGTGGATCGATTGGTGGACCGGGGAGAAGATCGTCGGCCCGACGACGAAGATGGTCGCGGCGGATCTCGACACGCTGCCGCTCTACGTGCGCGCTGGAAGCCTCGTGCCGATGCTGCGCGACTCGATCGATACGCTGTCACCGGCGGCCGTCTCGATCGATTCGTTCGCGAACGATCCGGGGCGGCTGTGGGTGCGCACGTCGTGGGGAGCGGGCGAGGCGACCGTCTACGACGGCACCCACCTGAGCGAGACCGACGGCGCGTTCCAGTTCGCGCCCGGCTCGGTGTTCACCGAGGGCGTGATGTTCGAGGTCATCGCGACACCGCAACCGACCGGTGTCGACGATGGCTCCGGCCCGCTCGCACGAGCCGGATCGCTCGCGGCGCTGAAGGCCGGCACGAGCGGCTGGTTCTGGGAACCGACCGCGGGCGGCACGCTGTGGATCGAGCTCCCCGGAGCGGGGACCGCGACCGTCAATCCGTAGCGCCGCTCCCCATCAGTCGTTCCTTGTTGCGCTGCTCGCGCATCTGCTCGCGGCGCGCCTCCATGCCGGCCTGGAGCTCGTCGACGGAGATGTCGCCGTCGTGGTTCGTATCGAGCGCGGCCGGATCGTCGAAGTGCATCCGGCCGGTCGTGTTCGCGAGCTCGTCGGGGGTGAGCTTGCCGTCGCCGTTCGTGTCGAGGCGCTGGCGCATCTTCTCGGTCCGATCCTTCATCATCGCGGCGCGCTCTTCATCGCTGAGCTTGCCGTCGCCATCCTTGTCGAACCGCGCCATCCGGTCGCGATGGCCCCACGCGTGATCGCCGGGCGGTAGCTGCGGGCGGTCCGAGCCATCGGGGATCGCCGTCGGTGCCGCGGGCAACGCCGGTGCCGGCCGAGCGGCGCGCGCGGTCGGCGTCGGCTCGCTCGGCGTTGGTTGCGGCGTCGGCTGCGAGTCCGTCGTCTTGCAGGCGCCGACGATCAGGAGCAACAGAGCGATGCGCTTCATACCGAGAGCCTAACCATATCTGTGCGCACGCGCAGGCGGACTACACACATTGACACGTCCGCGCAATCAAACGCCGCAAGCTGCGAGGAAGTCGAGCTGTTCGGCCCCGAGCTGCACCGACACGCTCGCGAGATCGAGGCGCATGTGGTCGGCACTCGTCGTGCCGGTCAGTGGAAGCATGCCCCGGAGCCGCGCGAACGCGAACACGAGCTGCGCGGTCGTGATGTCGAGCTCCTTCGCGAGCGCGCGGACCTCGCGGTGGTGCTGGACGACATCGCGATTCGCGGTGAGCAGCGAGAAGCCCTGATAGACGATGCCGTGGCGCGCGCACGCCGCGCGGACATCGCGATCCCAGCCCGTGCTCGCGTAGCAGCGGTTCTGGACGAATGCGGGCGGCACGCGCGCGAGCGCGACGAGCTCTTCGACCTGGTTCACGCTGACGTTGCTGATCCCGACGAGCGCGACCGGCAGCGCTTCGATCGCGCGCCACGCCTCGACGTCTTCCGGTGCGAGGCGGTCGCGCAAGCTCGGACCGTGGAGCACGTAGCTATCGATCTTGCCGAGGTGCTCGATCGAGCTCGCGTACGACTGGGCGACCTGGGTCGCGATCGGCGCGTCCTCGTCGTACGGCAGGCGCTCGTCCTGGCCCGCACGATGAGTGAACTTCGTCTGGATGAACAGCTGGTCGAGCGGTAGCCCACTCGCGCGGATCCCGTCGCCGACCGCCTGCTCGAAGTAATGCTTGCGCTGGTTTGCGGTGTCGATCGCGCGGAAGCCCTCGCGGAGCGCGAGCTCGACGAGCGGCTGAGTCCGGCTCTCCTTCCACGCGGTGCCGTACACGAGATCTGGGACGGAGATGCCGCGAACCTTCACGCTCGGAGCATGTCATGTCCTCGTGGTACGAGGCGGTATGGTGATCGGAACTCCCAAGACCGCGCATGCCACGAGGGTGTTGATGCTGGGCTCCGGAGAGCTCGGCAAAGAAGTCGTGATCGAGCTCCAGCGCTTCGGCGTCGAGGTGATCGCGTGCGATCGCTACGCCGATGCGCCGGCGATGCAGGTCGCGCATCGCAGCCACGTGCTCGACATGCTCGATCGCGCGGCGCTGCGCGCGGTGATCGAGCAGGAGAAGCCGCACCTGATCGTGCCGGAGATCGAAGCGATCGCGACGGCGGAGCTGATCGCGCTGGAGGCCGAGGGCTGGACCGTGATCCCGACCGCCGATGCCGCGCGGCTGACGATGGACCGCGAGCGGATCCGCCGGGTCGCCGCCGAAGAGCTCGACGTGCCGACCGCGCGCTACAAGTTCGCCGATACGTTCGAGGAGCTGCGCGCCGCCGCCGACGAGCTCGGCTGGCCGGTCGTGATCAAGCCGATCATGAGCAGCTCGGGCAAGGGCCAGTCGGTCGCGAAGAGCCCGGTGGATCTCGAGCAGTCGTGGCACTACGCGCAGACCGGTGGGCGCACCGGCGCGGGCCGCGTCATCGTCGAAGAGTTCATCGCGTTCGACAGCGAGATCACGATGCTGACGGTGCGCGCCGTCAACGGGACGATGTTTTGCGATCCGATCGGCCATCGTCAGGTCGGTGGCGACTACATCGAGAGCTGGCAGCCGCACGCGATGTCGGCGAAGCAGGTCGAGCGCTCGCAGGCGATCGCGAAGAAGGTCACCGACCGGCTCGGCGGCCGCGGGATCTTCGGCGTCGAGCTGTTCCTGTGCCCGAACGATCGCGTCGTGTTCAGCGAGGTCAGCCCGCGGCCGCACGACACCGGCATGGTGACGATGGCGACCCAGGTGTGGAGCGAGTTCGCGCTGCACGCGCGCGCGATCCTCGGCTTGCCGATCGCGGCGATCCGCCGGCACTCGGCGGGTGCGTCGGTCGCGTTGCGCGCGACGGCGGCGATGCAGTCGCCGATGATCGAAGGGCTCGATCGCGCGTACGCGCAGCCGGATGTCGACGTGCGTTGGTTCGGCAAGCCGAACGCGGGGCCGCGGAGGCGCATGGGTGTCGTGCTGGCGACGGCCGACTCGGCGGAGGCCGCGCTCGCGAAGGCGACCGAGATCGCCGGCGGAATCACGCTCCGCGACGCGTAACTTCGCGGCCGTCCTTGGCATCGAGCGGCAAGGTGCCGCGCCGGGGCGACGAATCGCACAGTCGCTTGTCTAAGAGGCATGCGGCCGGCGACACGATTCGAAAGGGTTCAGCGCGTCGCGGTCGATGCGATCAAGGCGCACGCCTTGCGCGTTGCCTCGGGATCGAGGCGCGCGCAGGTCTACATCCTCACCGAGTATCTGTGGGGTGAAGAAGGGCCCGAGCAGGCGATGCTCTCGCGCACCGGTGGTGCCGAACCACCGGGCTGGCTGCAGAAGCTGATCGCGGCGCAGCTCGCCGACGAGCACCGGCACGCGCGGATGTTTCGCGAGCGGATCGGCGAGCTCGGCGCGACGCCGCGCGAGGCACCGCCGCTCGTGAAAGCGAAGCTGTGGTGGCTCGATCGGGCGTGTGAGCCGTTCTACACGAGGTTTGCGGCAGGGCCGATCGTCGTGATGCTCGCGGCGGCCGCGCGCTTCGAAGCGACAGGCGTCCGGCTGTTCTCGAGACATGTCGGCGTGCTCGAGGCGAGCGGCGGAGATCCGGATCTGCTCGCGATGCTGCAGTCGATCGTCGGCGACGAGCGCAGGCACGCGCGGAGCTGTGCGGCCGCGGCGCAGCGCCTCGTGCGCGGCGAAGAACAACGCGACTTCGCTGCGCTGACCGAGCGGATCGCGAAGATCGATCGCGCGTTCGGGATCACGCTCGCGGTTCGCTACTGGCTGTTGCTCGCCGCACTGGCGACGCGCGACGGCCTCACCAAGAAACGAGGGTTCGCATGATTCGCGTGTCCGTCATCTCCGACAGCGTCGATCACATCGACGGAATTTCGATCGGCCTGCGCCGCCTGGCCGCTGCATCGCAGCGTGCGGGGCACGCGATGACGCTGGTCGGCCCGGCGGATCTCGAGCCGCGCGTCGACGAGATCGTGCGCGTGCCCGCCGCGATGTCGGCGGCGCTGCCGATGTATCCGCAATACACCTGGAGCGTGCCGGAGCTGCCGGCCCTGACCGCACACCTCGCGCGCAATGCCGACCTGGTCCAGCTGGCGACGCCCGGGCCGATGGGGCTCGCCGGCTTGATCGCCGCGCGGATGCTGGGCCTTCCGGTGCTCGCGCAGTATCACACCGAGGTTCCGGAATACGCGGCACGCCTGACCGGGCTGCCGTTCGTGAAGGACCTGGTCGCGCCGTTCGTCGGCTGGTTCTACCAGCAGGCCGAGCTGTGCCTCGCACCGTCGCAGACGGTCGTCGACCGCCTCGTCGCGTTCGGCGTCGATCCCGCGAACGTCCGGCGGATCCAGCGCGGCGTCGACCTCGCGCTGTTCGATCCGGCGCGCCGCGATCGCACGTGCCTCGCGCGCTATGGCATCGCGGCGGATGCGCCGGTCGCGCTGTACGTCGGCCGGCTGTCGAAAGAGAAGAACCTCGATGGCCTGCGCGCCGCGTGGAAGCTCGTGATCGCGGAGCGCCCCGATGCGCGACTCGTCGTCGCCGGCGACGGTCCCCAACCGACCGCGCTCGACGGCGAAGGCGTCGTACGCACCGGCGTGTTGCACGGTGCGGAGCTCGCGACCGTGTTCGCATCGGCGGACGTGTTCGCGTTCGCGAGCGAGACCGAGACGTTCGGCAACGTCGTCGTCGAAGCGGCGGCGAGTGGCTTGCCCGCGGTCGTCGCAGCGGCCGGCGCAGCGCACGAGCACGTGCTCGCGGGCGAGACCGGCGTGATCGTCGATGGGCGCGACCCTGGGGCGCTCGCGCGCGAGGTCCTCGCGTTGATCGCGGATCGGGCGCGGCGCGCGCGGATGGCGGAGCATGCTCGCGCCCACGCGCGGAGCTACGATCTCGACGCGGCAGTCGCCTCGACGTGGGAGCTCTATCGCGGCGTCGCCGCGAGGCGTGCGCGGGTGGCGTCATGAGGATCAGCAGCAGGCTCGCGCCGAACGGGCTCGAGATCCTGGCGCGCTACTGCGCACGCACCGGGCGCTGGATGGTGATCTATCGCGGCTGCGCGGTGGCGCGGTGATGGTATCGGTTGTCGTCGAGACCTGGAACCTCGACGGCGAGCTCGAGCCGCTGCGCCGGCTGATCGGGTTGCTCGTGCCGCAACTCGGCGCTGCGGAGCTCGTGATCACGCACGCGTGCATTCCGCCGGTGTTGCGCGCCGAGCTCGCCGGCGAGCTCGCGATCACGTGGGTCGAGCTCCCGCTCAGCGCCGGTTACTACGAGCACAAGAACCGCGGCTTCGCGGCCGCGCGCGGGGACGTCGTCGCGTTCATCGATGGCGACTGCGAGCCGGATCCGGCGTGGTTGCGCCACCTGACGTCGCCGATCGTGCGCGGCGACGCCCAGGTCGTCGCCGGCCACACCTCGTACGCCGGCCCGCTCGCGCGGATCGCGAACCGGCTCGACTTCCCGTACTTCACGCACGACCGCACCCGCGGCACGGTCCGCAACTTCTTCGCGAACAACGTCGCGTTCGCGCGCGCCGCGTTCCTCGGCTATCCCGCGATCCCGTGCATGTTCCACGGCCAGTGTCAGGTGCTCGCGCTCCAGCTCCTCGCTGCCGGCATCGCGATTCACTATGCAGACGCGGCGCGCGTGATCCACGCGTGGCCCGCGAACGCGCGATCGTGGCTCGAAGTCCGCCTGCTCCGCGGCGCCGATACGACGTCGCTCTTGCCGCACGTCGTCGCGCACTACGCGCCGCGTGCGCCGAGGCTCGCGACGGGCCGACTCCCTGCCCTCGCGGTGCTCGCGACCCGCGCCGTCACCGCGATCCCGCACGCGCTTCGCCGCGGTCCGCGGATCCGCTCGCTCGCGCTCGTCGCGGCGGTCAGCCTCGTCGATTCGATCGGCTGCATCGCGGCGCCCGCAGTCTATCGCCAGTACGGCATCGCGTGACGCCAGAGGCGCTCGTCGCCGCGCTCGGCATCTACGCCGGGACGTTCGCGGTCGGCGCGATCTCCGCGGTCTTTCCGCTCGCGAGCATCGAGGTGTTCCTCGTCGGTCTCGCGTTCGTCCGCGGCGTCGATCCGGCGAGCGCGACAGCACTCGTCGCGTGTGCGGCCGCGGGCCAGCTCGCCGGTAAGCTGCCGATCTACAGCGCCGCGCGCGGTCTCGGCTCGCTCCAAGAGGTCCGCGTCGCTCGGCTGCGCGCCTGGCTCGGCCGCTTCGCGAACGCGCCGCAGCTCGTCCTCGCGACCAGCGCGGTGCTCGGCTTGCCGCCGTTCTCGATCATGGCGACGGCCGCCGGCGTGCTCGCGGTTCGCATCCGCGCGTTCGCGGCGATCGTGTTCGCGGGGCGCGCGCTGCGCTTCGCGATCCTGATCGCGATCGCGGCGGCGTACGCCAACCACTAACGCGAGATCGGCAGCCCGTTTTCGTCGAGCTGGACGCCGCCCGTCGGCTGCGGCGTCTTCACCGGCGGCGCCTTCACCGGCGGCGTCGTCTTCACCACCTTGGTCACCGTCGGCTTCGCAGGCGCCGCCACCCACCGCGCGCCGCGCACGGGTTCGGTCACGTCCTTGCCGAGCCGCCACGAGACGACGTCATCGCTGCTACCGACCACGCCATCGGGCCCCGGCGAGACCAGACCGACGATCTGATCTCCCGGCTGATCGGTGCACGTGATCTGAAACGGATGGCCCCACGGATCCCTCGCATCGCCGAGCACGGAGGCATCGGGGCACGCCGCACCCGCGTGAGACTTCGACCACGCACCGAACCGCGCGACCGCATCCACCATCCTCGCCGAAATCTCGGCGTTCGGATCCGGAGCCGGCTTCGGTGCCGGTGCGGGTGGAGGTGCCGGCGCGGGCGCGGGTGCAGGCGTAGGCGCTGGCGCTGCTGCCGGCGCCGCATGGTCTCCGCCGCTCTTCATCGCGACGACCGCGATGACACCGCCGACGACCGCGACGCCCGCGAGCACGAGCACGAGCCCGCGACCGGACGACGGTGGCGTCGTGTTCACCCCCGTGCGCGTTCCGACCGCGGCCGACAGCGTCGTCGACTTCGCCGCGACGTACTGCGCGCTCTGTCCTGGCCCGACGAAGCCGAGGCCGGGCGAGGAACCAACCATCGCGCCGATCGCCATCGCGAGCTCGGCACCCGAGGTAAACCGCTCCGCGGGGTTCTTCGCGAGGCAGCGGAGGACGAGCGCGTCGACCTCCGGCGGTAGGCCGGGCCGCAAGCTCGACGGTACGGGCGGCGGCTCCGACATGTGCATGACGAGCAGATGGCCCATGCCATCGGCGATGAACGGCGGGCGTCCCGTCAGCAGCGTGAACAACACGCAGCCGAGCGCGTAGACGTCCGAGCGCTGATCGACCTGACCTGCGCCGCGACATTGCTCGGGCGACATGTACGTCGGCGTTCCCATGATCGCCGAAGCCTGGGTCTTCACGCTGGACCCCGCGTCGCCGGTCAGCTTCGCGATTCCGAAGTCGAGGATCTTCGCGCGTTCGCCGCCCGGCACCTCGGGATCCGGAACGATGTAGATGTTCTCGGGCTTGAGGTCGCGATGGACGATGCCGTGTGCGTGCGCAGCGCCGAGCGTGCTCGCGACCTGGCGCATGATCCGCAGCGCGTCGGGGACCGCGAGCGCCCCCACCCGCTCGAGCCGGCGGTCGAGCGATTCGCCGTCGAGCAGCTCCATCGCGATGTACGCGCTGCCGTCGGTGTGATGACCGAAATCGAAGATCTGGACGATCCCAGGATCGCGGACCGCGGTCGCTGCGCGCGCTTCGTTGAAGAACCGCGCGACGATCTCCTGGCGCTGCGAATACTCCGGGTGCAACACCTTGATCGCGGCACGCCGACCGAGCATCGCGTGCTCGGCGAGCCACACCGCACCCATCCCGCCTTCACCGATCTGACGCAGGACCCGGTAGGCGCCGACCTGCGTACCTTCCAACATGCGCCATCCTAGCTCAGCCCGAGCACCTAGTCAGGCGGAAATCTCGTCAGGAGGCCTTCCCCGAGCGCGCTTCGCCATCGCGGAGCGGCACGAGCAGCGGTCTCGCGACTTTCCCGATCACGGTGCCCTGCTCCTTCGATTCGTCGGCATCCTTGGCATCGACGGTCACCTCTTCGGGCGAGCTCCGCGCGCCGGTCTTGAGCGTCTTCCACCACGCTGTCGCCATCGCCTTGGTCCAAGCGTGCTCCTTCGGGATCTCGATGGCGAGCAACGCATCGGCGAGCGCACGCGCGTCGCGTGGCCGGCGCTCGGGATCCTTCGCGAGGCACTGGATGACGAGCAGCTCGAGCCCGATCGGCAACCAGCCGCGGACCCGCAGCTCCGGCACCGGCTCGGTGATATGCGTGCGGATCAGCTCGTCGCCGCTGACGCCCGGATAGACATCCGCACCGGTCAGCAACCACCACGCGACACAACCGAGCGCATAGAGGTCGCCGCGCGCGTCGAGCTGTGCGCCGGTCGCTTGTTCCGGCGGGATATATCCCGGCGTGCCGATCACCGAGCCCTCGACGGTCAGCGGGCCGGTCGGCGGTGCGGTGATCGGCGGTTCGACACCAGGCTCGGGCAGCGACACCGTCGCGATCGCGGCGACGATCGGATCTTCGAGCAGCTCGCCGACGTTGTGGGCGATGCCAAAGTCGAGCAGCTTCACGATGTCGACCTCGTCCGCCGCGCGCGACAAGAACAAGTTCGCCGGCTTGATGTCGCGATGCAGGAGGCCGGCGTCGTGCGCCTCCGCGAGCGACGAGCACGCCTGCGCGAGGATCGAGATCACGCGCGCCGCGGGTTGCGGACCGTGCTCGCGGACGAGCTGCGAGAGATCGAGCCCGTCGAGCAGCTCCATGACGAAGAAGAACGAGCCATCGTCGGCGACGCCGTAGTCGTACAGCTCGATCGTGTGGCGCGACCGCAGCGATGCGACGGTCTGCGCCTCGCGCTTGAACCGCTCGCGCACGAGCACCGAGTGCTTCGGATCCGCGAGCACCTCGTGGCGGACGAGCTTGATCGCGGCCTGGCGCGCGAGCAGCTGGTGCTCCGCTCGCCAGACCTCGCCCATCCCACCGGCGCCGAGCTTCGAGACCAAGCGGTACGCGCCGAGCTGCTGCGCGCGCTCGCGTGCGGACCTCGCCTCGGCGCGCGCCGCGACGACCGTGCGCCGCATCCGCACCAGGTTCCACGCGAACATCAGCGCGACGCCGAGCGCGATGAACAGTGCCGCCGCCGACGCGATGATCGCCTGGCGGCCGAGCCGCTGGGTCGCGCCGAACAGCACGTGCTCGGGGACGAGCGTCGCGAGTTGCCAGTCGACCGGCGCGGTGGTGCCGGCGCGCTTCGCGCCGAGGTGCGTCGTCGACGCGAAGTAGCGATCGTCGGGCGCGTCGAGCTCGAAGAACCGCTGGTCGCTCGGCAGCGTCTTGGCGAACTTGGCGAACAGCGCGTCGAGCCGTGGATCGTTGTAGTCGCGATAGTGGAGCAAACGATTCTCGTCGATCGCCGCCTTCGGCACCGGCACCGCGGGATAGGCGAGCATCGTGCCGTCCGGCGTGAACACGACGGTGCGTGCGCCCTGGATCGGCGACTCGCCGATCGAGCTCGACAGGCTCTCGACATCGAAGTCGATCGTGATCACCGCGACCAGGCCACTGTCGTCGTAGACCGGCTCGGTCACGGTCAGGCCGGTCTTGTGCGAGGTCGAGAACGTGTGCGGCGGCAACCATACGCGCTTCTTCGCGGCGACCGCCTCGAGGTAGTGCGGTCGGGTCCGGACGTCGTAGTGCGTCGTCTCGGTGCCGATCACGTGGAGCCCACCGGGCGCGGCGAACGAATAGTTCGTGCGCTCGGTGCCGGCGTCGGTGATCCGGCTCTCGGAGACCCGGACGTCTTCGCCTTCCTTGTACGTGCTCCACAACACGCCGATCGGGAACGCGATGCTCGTGTTGTAGATGCCGGGCCGACCGACGACGAGATCGTGAAGGCGCTGCATCGCATCGGGCGTCGCGATCGCGGGTTGCGCGAGCAGGCGCAGACCGGCGAGCACCGGGTCCGCCTGGTCGAGCGTGAAGTCGACATCGCGCTGGACCTGGACGGCTTGCGCCATCAACTGGCGGCGCACGAGCGTCTCCGCCGAATCGCGCGTGGCCTTGCGACCCAACATCAACACGACGACGCCGACCGCGACGACGAGCAGCGGCAAGATCACGAGCACGCTCGCGGGCGATGCGATCCAGCGCCCGAACCGGTCGCGCGACCGGTCACCCAGCGTGCTGGTGTCCCCCATTCATACGAGCTTACTACTGGCTCGCCGCTTGCTCCAACCGCCCCCATGCGAACCAGCGGGGCTATCGTGCACGACATGGTGACGTTGGCCCGGCTCCACGCCGCGCTCGACAGCGTGGTCGAGACGGAGCAGCTGATCGTGACGATCCGCGAGGCATCGCCCGCGCATAGCGTGGCCGTGACGCGACTCGCCGAGGTCGTGGGCGAAGCTCGCGAGCTCCTGCGCTCGTTATTGACCCGCCCGGATCCTCGACAGCTGTCGGGATCCTGAGCAAACGGCTACGCGTCGATCACGCAGTCGCGCGTCGCGTGTGCTTGGCACGCCAGGATGAGCCCCTTTGCCCGGTCGTGCTGCGTCAACGCGTCCTGGACCTCCATGCGGACCTTGCCGGAGATCAGCCGGGTCTTGCACTGACCGCAGATCCCGCTGCGGCACTCGAACGGGATGGCGACGCCGGCTTCCTCGGCGACCTCGAGGATCGATTGCTCGGCGGGTTGCTCTGCGTTGATTCCAGACTTCTGGAAGCTGAGACTCGGCACGACGCCCTCGGGGAGCGCTTCATCTGCGTCACGCAGCTCTGGCGTCATCTCCACCGGCGGCGTCGAGATGAACGCCTCTTGATGGATCTCCTGGTCTGGAATTCCCATCCCGACGAGCAACGATCGCATCGCCGTCATCATCGGATCCGGACCGCACAGCATTACCGGGCCGTGCTCGAGCTTCGGGATGAAGTCCGCGAGCAGCTGCTTCGTGATCTGACCGCGCGCGCCGGTCCACGCGGCATCCGTCTCGTTCGTCAGCGTGATCAGGACGTGGAGGTTCGGGTGGCGCGCCTGGAGATCCTCGAGCTCGTGCGCGAACACGATGTCCTGTTTCGTCCGCACGCTGAACACGAGGTACATCTCGCCGGCCCAGCCGCGATCGGTCAGGCTGCGCACGACCGACATCATCGGCGTGATGCCGATGCCACCGGCGATCAGAACGACGCGATCGGACTCGTGGCCGGCGAAGAAGAACTTGCCGGCAGGCGCCGAGACCTGGACGAGCTGGCCCTGCTGCCACGTGTCGTGGAGGTGCTTCGAGCCGTAGCCGTTCGCGGCGCGTTTCACGCTGATCTCGCAGTACGCGTTGCGCGTCGGCGACGATGCGATCGTGTACGAGCGATTGACGCGCTTACCGTCGATCGTCAATTTGAGGTTGATGTACTGACCCGCGGTGTGCTCGAACGGCAGCGCGCTGCCATCGGGGCTGACGAACCGGAACGTCTTCACATCCGGCGTCTCCTGGAAGATCCGGGCGATCTTCAACGTCCCCGACCAGAACGCCTTCTTCTTCGGCATCGCCGTCTTCGCAGCGGTCAGCTTGTCGTGCGCGAGCTTGAGATCGCGGCGGAGGTCGAGCTCTTTCGCGATGAAGCGATACACGAGCAACAGGCCGATCGCGATCAGGTAGGCGTCGGGCTGGCGCTTGTCGGACTTCGCCTGCAGGTAGTAGTGGTAGCCACCGGCCGCGACCGCGACGTAGGTCAAGCGGTGGAGCAGCTTCCAGCGCTTCGCGCCGAGCCGGCTCACCATCGCGTCGGTCGACGTGATCGCGAGCGGCGTCATGATCAAGAGCGCGCCGAAGCCGTACCACAGGTACTCGCGGTCGATGATCTCGCTCACCGTCGACGCCACGCTGCCGTCGCGGTCCCACCAGAAGAAGATCAGGAAGTGGAACAGGACGTAGAGAAAGCCGATCACGCCGAGGTTGCGGCGGATCGAGATCAGCATCGACCACCCGGTCAGCCGGCGCAGCGGGGTGACCAGGAGTGCGAGCACGAGCAACGACAACCCGACGATGCCGGTCGTCTTGATCGCGAAGTTGACCTCGTTGACGCCGAGGTGGTGGTTGTAGGCGTCGAAGATCAGCAGCGCGAGCGGGACGCACGCGTTGACGATCACGAGCCACTTCGCGTAGCGCGTATCGAGAAACTTAGAAGTCGACATCGAGATCCATCCCGCGATAGAGCGACGCGACCTGGTCGGCGTAGCCATTGAACGGCAGCGTCTTGCGCCGGCCCGTGTCACCGATCCGCTGCTCGGTCGCCTGGCTCCAGCGCGGGTGATCGTGGAGCGGGTTGACGTTCGCGTAGAACCCGTACTCCTTCGAGTTGTAGTTCTGCCACGTCGACGGCGGCTGCTTGTCGACGAGCGTGACCTTCACGATCGACTTGATGCCTTTGAAGCCGTACTTCCACGGCACGACGAGCTTCACCGGCGCGCCGTCCTGCGGCGGTAGCTCCTGGCCGTAGAGCCCGGTCGCGAACAGCGCGAGCGGATGCATCGCCTCGTCGATCCGGAGGCCCTCGACGTACGGCCACTTCAACACGCCGGTCTTCTGGTTCGGCATCCGCTCGGGATCGTGCAGCGTCTCGAACGCGACGAACTTCGCACTGCCCTGCGGCTCGACCGCGGCGAGCAACTTGGCGACCGAGAACCCGGCCCACGGCACGACCATCGACCACGCCTCGACGCAGCGATGGCGATAGACCCGCTCCTCGATCGGCGCGAGCTTCTTGAACGCGTCGAGGTCGAACACGCGCGGCTTGTTGCACAACCCGTCGACCGTGATCTTCCAGCCATCGGTCTTGAAGTTCTTCGCCGCAGCGGCGACGCCGTCCTTGTTCGTCGTGAACTCGTAGAAGTTGTTGTAGTTGAGGATCGACGCACGTGACGTGATCGCTTCGCCTTCGACCCACGTGCTCGGCGAGTGCTCCGGCTTGACGAGCCCGGCGATCCGCACGCCCTCGGTGGTGTCGAGGTCGACGCCGTTGAGCTTGCGGTAGAGCAACGCCGTCCCCGCGGCGGTCGCGGCCATCACGCCGCCCCGCAACACCGTGCGCCGGTTGAAGTAGACCTCCGGCGGCGTGATTTCCCGTTCGAGCTGGTCGGCCATCGTGTTCCCTTACGCGGGCCCCGCCGCGCGGTTACTTAGAATACGAACGGATATGTGAAAGACCCGCCTTTGGCGGTCTTGAGGAACGTCGCGGCGCGTAACGCCTTGGCGACGCACTGGCCCAGCTCCGGCGAGGGAGAGTCCGCGACACTGGCATCCTTGACCGCGCCATCCGGCCCCACGGTCATCGCGATCTTGACCGTGCCCTTCGCGGAGAACTGCTCGCCGCACGAGATGACGCGCGGCTTCACACCTTCGATACCCTCTTTGACCGCGGCCTTGTCGAGCGACTCGGTCTGGCCCGGGAACGCCGGCTTGAACCCGGAATCGGCGGGTTTGTAGCGCGCGCAGCACGGCCGCGCGTACTTCTCGAGCACGCACGAGACTTCGTCGCAGCTCGGATCCTCCGGCGGCACCGATGCGGAACCCGCCGTCGCGACCGCGGATCCAGCACCGGTCGAGCCCGAGCCCGCGCCCGCGCCCGAGCCGGAATGCGTGGCGACCGGAACGTGCGTCGTGCCGGTCGTCGAATGCGTCGGCTTCTTGGCGGCAGCGCTGCCCTGCGCGACGGCACTACCGCTGCCACTGTCGGGCACGTCGATCTCGATCTCGGGAATCGCGGCATCGGGCTCGACCGCGGCAACGTCGGCGGCATCCGCCGGCGCCTCGACGACGCGCGGCCCCGCGGCATCCTTGATCGCGACCTTCTGCGCTTCGTTCTTCGCGAGGAAGAAATGCACGAACGCGATACCCGCGGCGGCCGCGAGCAACGCGGCGATGCCCCACTTCGCGATCGTCTTGCCCGTCGAGCCCTGGCTCACCGGATAGACGAACTTGCCGCGCGGCAGATCGTTCAGCGAGTCGCGCGGCTTCGGTGGCTCGGTCGGCGTACGGTCGCGAGCCGCGGGCTGCTTCTTGTCGGGGACCTTCAGCACCGGCGGCTCGGTCGGCGCGCGCTTCTTCGGCGGCGGAGGTGGCTCGGTCTTCGGCCGCGCACGCTTCTCGACCGGCGCGGGCTCGACCACCTCGGCAGCATCGACGACGGGCTCGTCGGCGGCCTTCTTCGCGTGGATCGTCGCGACCTCGTCGTCGTCGTCGGGAGGCGGAGTCTCGACGACCGCAGCGGGAGGCAGCGCCGCGGCCTTCGTCGTCGGCAGCTCTTCGCTGAGCAGATCGGCCTCGAGCTCCGCGATGTCGCTGGTCGGGATCCGCGCCGGGCGCGATGCAGGTGGCGTCGTCGCGGTCGTGCGGACCGGAATCGCAGGTGTCGGCGTGCGCCGCGCGGCCTGGGCTGGCGTCGGCGTCGGCCGGGTCGCGGGCCTCGCGGGCACGACCTTCGGGATCTGACCCGTATCGGCGTCCTCGCCGGCGGTCTTCGCGAGATCGGCGAGCGACACGATGGTCCCGGCGGGAGGCGTCTTCTTCTGGAGCGCCGGCGGCACGCGATCTTTCGGCGGCGTACTCGCCTTCACCGGCCGCTTCTCGACGGGCTTTTCCGCGACGGGCTCCGCCGGCTTCGCGACCGGTTTGACCTCGTCGGTGACGTCGTCGCTCGGCTTCGCGATCGGCTTCACGAGCGCCGGGATCTGGATCGTCGGCGGCTTGCGCGCGCGCACCGGTTGCACGAGCTTGACCCGCGCGAGTGGCTGCGGCGGCGCGGCGCCGGTGATGTCGGTGTCGTCGCCGACCTCGTCGCTGTCTTCGTCGGCACCCGGTGGGACGCGCGGCAGCAGCGTGCGGATGTCGATCGCCGGCTTCGTCACCGCGTCGTTCGACTCGCTCTTGCGGATCGTCCGCTCGAGCTCGCTGCGATCGATCTGGCGCGTGACATCGGGAATCGGCTCCTTGCGGATCACGTGCGGCCCGGTCTTGCGCTCGGCCCTACCCGCCGGCATGCGCGCCGAGATCCCCGGGCCCGACTCGGTCTTCTCCGATTCGATCCGCTGCGGCACCGCCTCGGGCTTCGCCGCCTCGCGAGGCGCTGCCGCGCGCGCGAGCTCGACGAGCGGAGCGAGCCGCGGAATCTGCTGCACGAGGTTCTTCGGCGTCGTCGCCGGATCGAGCTGCGGCAGGATCAGCTTGTTCATCGCCTCGACGACGGCGCCCTTGACCGCGGGCAGCACGAACACGAACGTGCTCGAGCACTGCGCGGCCTCGGCGTTCGACAGCATCGCCGACGCGCCGATCTCCTGATACGCGAGCCAGCGAAACAGGTCGGTGAAACCCGGCACCGGCTGGGTGACGAGCGGGCGCAGCGCATTCGCCGCCGCGGTGCTCTCGGCGACGCCGGTCGCGATCACGACATCGACGTCCGGATCGCCGATGAACTGCTCGAGCTTCGCGCGGATCTGCTCTTCGACATCCGCCACGATCTCGCGGCCGACGACCGCGAGCCCTTTCGCTTCCGCGCGCTCGGTGATCGAGTCCGCGATCGACTCGTCCGCATGGGCGGGGTCTGTCGCGATCACGAGCTCGGCAATGTGGACGCGAAGCGCTGCCACTGGCGGCCATCTTAACCCAGACGGCGCCACGAGTTAGGCCTGCCGGGGCCCAATGAAAGGTGGTCAGTTCTCGTTGTTGCGGCGTGCGGCGATATCGCTTCGCCTCGTGAACGGCGACGGTGCGAACACCGACGCTGCGTCCTTGCCTTCGACCGCGATCTTCGACTTCACCGGCGTCGGTTTCGGCATCATTCGCGCGACGATCGCGAGGACCTCCTGGACGAGCCCGGGCGACAGGCCGTGGAGGAAGCTCGCGAGCTTCGCCTGGGGGGAGATCACGACGCCGGCGTCGCCGCGACAGAACGCGCGGATGATCTGCTCGACCGCACTCTCGGCGCTGACCGACGACAGCGAGTTGCTGTCGCCGATCGAGAACCACGCGTACTCGGCCTGGACGTGACCCTTGAACCACGCGTGGCGCGGGCTGCCGGTCCGCATCAGCCCGGGGCACACCGTCGTGACGTAGATGCCGTCCTTGACACACTCGGCGCGCATCGCCTCCGAGAGGCCGACCAGCGCGAACTTGCTGGTCGTGTACGGCGCGAGGTGTGGCACCGCGATCTTGCCGCCGATCGAAGCGATGTTGACGATCCGGCCCGCGCCGCGCCGCCGCATCGCGGGCAACACGGCGAGCATCGCGTGGAGCGGACCGCGCAAGTTGATCTGGAGCGCGCGCTCGAAGTCGTGCTCGGTCATGAGCTCGAGCGGGCCGACCTGGATGATCCCCGCGTTGTTGACGAGCACGTCGATCGGACCGAAGTCGTCTTCGACCTCTGCGATGAACCGCAACACGTCATCGCGCTCGGCGACATCGCACACGGACGTGAAGACGTCGCCGCCTAGTTGTTGCAGCTCGGTGCGAGCGCGGTCGAGCTCTGCGGCATCGCGCGCACAGATCGCGACGCGTGCACCGCGCTGGACGAGCGCTCGCGCGAGCACGAGCCCGAGCCCGCGCGAGCCGCCGGTGATCACGACCACGCGTCCCGCGAGCTCGAGCGTGCGTTTGTAGCGCAGCGCACTGCGAACGAGCGCGAGCGATGCACCGACGGATGCGAGCTTGAACCAGGTGCGCGGCTTCATATCCGAACCTCGTGCAAACCTCGGTCCCCCGCTGATCGCGAGATTCGTCGTCGGCGTGACTTTGCCAGACCGCGCTCACCGTGCGCTGGCGCCACAGTGCGAACGTCACCGTGCGCTGCTTGGTATCGACGCCGCCGCTTATTATGATCGAGCGATGTCGAGCCGCGCGACGATGTACTTGCGCGAAGCGACCCTCGAGCACCATCGCGAAGCGGAGCGCCACGTCCGCATCCTCGATCCGGATGCGACGATCGCCACGTACACGCGCTATCTCGTGCGGATGTACGGTTTCCACGCCGCCATCGAACGCGTGTTCGCGGATCACGATGCGCTCTCGCGCGCGGGCTTCGATCCGGCGGCGCGTTGCAAGACTCCGCTGCTCGCCGCGGATCTCCACGAGCTCGGGCTGGATCCGAACTTGCTGGAGCGTTCGGCGTTGCCGGATCTCGATTCGCTCGCTCGCGCGCTCGGCGCCGCCTACGTGATCGAAGGCTCGACACTCGGCGGCACGTTCATTCGTGCGCGCCTCGTGCTCGACGTTCCGCTGCGGTTTCTCGCCGGTTACGGTGCCGCGACCGGTGCGATGTGGAAGGTGTTCGGCGCGATCTGCGATCGCGAGCTCGCGAGCCAGGCGGCGCGTGACGAAGCTGTCGCCGCGGCGCGCGAGACGTTCACCGCGCTGACGACCTGGCTCGACGAGCCCGCGCGCGAAGCGCCGTATCCCAATCCCGCGCTCGAGCGGAGGCTCCACGCATGAGCGTGATCGCGATCGACTTCGCAGGACTCGCGCATCGGTTCGTCGCCGCGCAGCTCGCCGGCGACCGCGCCGAGGCGCTTCGCGTCGTCGTCGACGATGGCGTCCGCCGTGGCGCGCGTGTGATCGATCTCCAAGCCCACGTGATCCGCGCCGCGCAGCAGCAGATCGGCGTGCTGTGGCAGCGCAACCAGATCTCGATCGCGCAGGAGCACCTCGCGACCGGCATCGCGCAAGTCGTCACGGCGCGGCTGTTCGAGCTCGCGCCGCTGGCGAAGCGCAACGGCAAGCGCGTCGCGGTCGCGTGCGTCGAAGGCGAGCGCCACGAGTTTCCTGCACGGCTGATCGCCGACTATCTCGATCAAGCGGGCTTCACCGTTCGCTACTTCGGCGCCGACCTGCCGACCGACCACCTCGTGCGCGAGCTCGCGAAGGATCGTCCGCACGTCGTCGCGCTGTCGGCGACGATGAGCTTTCATCTCCCCGCGCTGCGCGCGACGATCGCTGCCGTTCGCGCCGAGCTCGGCGAGCACGCGCCGATCATCGTCGGCGGCCACGCACTGCGCTGGTCACCGGCGCTCGCCGCGGAGCTCGGCGTCACCACCGCAGCCGCAGAACCCGACGAGGTGGTCGCGACGATCCAGCGGATGGCGGAGGCGACGTGACGTTGAGCGAGCAACTCGCCGAGGCCGGGCCGCGCCTGTCGGAGCGCGTGCTCGCCGAGATGTACGCCGATCCGTTCTGGGCCGCCCGGTTCGGCGATCGCGGCCGTCACCACGCGCGGACCGACGGCGACTTCCACATCAAGTACCTCGCCGAGGCGCTCGACTCGAACAGCGTCGCGGTGTTCGCGAGCTACGCGCACTGGCTGCGCGAGCTGCTCGTATCGCGCGGGATGTGCTCGCGCCACCTCGCGGAGAACTTCACGCTGCTCGCCGCCGCGATCGAAGCCGAACCGTGGACGGATCGCGGGCGCGCGGTCGAGATCCTCCGCGCGGGTGCAGACTCGCTCCGCCACACGACCGGTCCCGCGGCCGAGCTCGAAGCGCTGCGTGCGCTGACGCCAGATACGGCGACCGACACGCTGCTGTCGTACCTCGCCGATGCGCTCGCGTTCGCACAACCGAGCTGGTTCGCGGCGTACACCGCGTTCGCAGCGACGCTGCGCCCCAGCCTCGCCGCAGAGCTCGCCGCGCTGCGCCGGCGGATCGCGAGCGAGGCTGCGAACCCGATGCCGGCGCTCGCCGTGATCGATAGCGCCGTCGCTGCGATGGAGCACGCGCGATGAGCGAGCTCGCCGCAGCGTTCGACGAGCTCGCGAGCGAGAGCCGCGAGGTCTACCTGGCCTGTGACGCCGCGGGTCACATCACGTACGCCGACGCGCGGGCGCAGCGCCTGCTCGGCGTCGACGTCGGCACCCGGCTGTCCGCGATCGCGTGGCCGGGCTCCGAAGACAAGCTCGCCGAGCTGCTCGCGCAGAGCCGCAACGCGGCAGTGTCCGGTTGCGAGATCGCGTTCACGGTGCACGGGCGCCCGATGACGGTCGCGCTCGCGTCGCGTCCGCGCGGCGACGCGATCTTGATGATCGGCCACGTCATCCCCGAGGTGTTCTCGTCCGCGCTCGATCAGGTCAACTCGATGATCGCGGAGGTCGTCGATCTCAACCGCCAGCTCGCGCGGACGAACGGCGAGCTGCGCGAATCGAACCAGGGCATCCAGACGCTGCTCGCCGAGCTCCAGGACAAGAGCGATCAGACGCTCAAGGATAGCGAGATCAAGAACCGGCTCGTCGCGAACCTGTCGCACGAGCTGCGCACGCCGCTTCACTCGATCCTCGGGCTCACCGAGCTGCTGGGATCGGAGCGCGATGGCGCGCTCGTCCCCGAGCAGGCGAAGCAGATCCGGTTCATCCGATCGAGCGCCGAGGAGCTGCTCGCGCTGGTCAACGACGTGCTCGATCTCGGCCGGCTCGACGCGAACCAGAGCCACCTCCGGATCGAGAAGTTCAGCCTCGGCGACCTGTTGTCGGCGATGCGCGGCGTGCTCCGCCCGCTCCTGCCCGAGGACGCGCCGGTCGAGCTCGTGATCGAGGACGCGAGCGAGGACGTCGAGCTCGAGACCGATCGGACCAAGCTCGCGCAGATCGTCCGCAACGTGGTGTCGAACGCGCTGAAGTTCACCGAGCGCGGCAGCGTTCGCCTGACGTGTGAGGTCCGCAAAGGCCGCCTGGTCGTCGAGGTCACCGACACCGGCATCGGCATCGCCGAAGCCGACCGCGAGAAGATCTTCGAGGAGTACGGCCAGATCGACAGTCACATCCAGAAGCGGCTGAAGGGCACGGGCCTCGGCCTGCCGCTGTCGCGCAAGCTCGCCCAGCGCCTCGGCGGCCAGTTATCCGTGAAGTCGGAGCTCGGCAAGGGCTCGACGTTCACGCTCGCCATCCCGCTCCGCCACGAGGAAGCGCAGGTGATGCGCGAGATGGTCGAGCGCAGCCGCGCGAAGGATCCCGGTGCGACTTCGATCCTCGTCGTGGAGGACGATCGCCACTCGCTGTTCCTCTACGAGAAGTACCTCGTGATGGCGGGCTTCCACGTCTTGCCCGCGCGCACGATCGCGGACGCGCTCGAGCTGATGAAGCTGCATCGGCCGGCGGCGATCGTGCTCGACGTCATGCTCGAGGGCGACTCGTCGTGGAACTTCCTCGCGCAGCTCAAGAAGGATCCTGCGACCTCCGACATCCCGGTGCTGGTCGTCACGGTCACGAACCGCGAGGACAAGGCGCGCGCCCTCGGCGCCGACGAGTTCTGGCTCAAGCCGATCGATCAAGATCGGCTTCTCCGCAAGCTCCGCGAGATCGCGAACCATTCCGCGATGGCGCGCGTGCTCGTGATCGACGACGACGAGACCGCGCGCTACATCATCCGCCAGCACTTGCGCGACACGTCCTACGAGCTGTTCGAAGCCTCGACCGGCCCCGATGGCGTCAAGGCTGCACGCGAGCACCACCCGAACGTGATCCTCCTCGACTTCTTGCTCGGCGGCTCGACCGCGTTCGACGTGATCGACGACCTCAAGGCCGACCCTCGCACGCGCGGCATCCCGGTGATCGTCGTGACGTCGCACGTGCTCGACGAGCTCGATCGCAAGCGCCTACTCGAGGAGGCCGAGGCCGTGATCTCGAAGCAAAACCTGTCGCGCGAGCTCGCGATCAACCGGATCCGCGACGCCCTCAAGAAGCACACGCAGGAGCCAGCGAAGTGACGCGCGTCCTCAACGTCAACGATCGCGAGATCCCGCGTTACCTCAACGAGGAGATGCTCAAGCGCGAGGGCTTCGAGGTCGTGTCCGCGGGGTCTGGCCTCGAGGCGCTCGCGAAGGCGAAGCAGGGCGACTTCGATATCGCGCTGCTCGATGTCCAGCTGCCCGACCTCGACGGTTTCCACGTCTGCCAAGAGCTGCGCAAGACGCCCGAGACCGCGAACATCATCGTGCTGATGACGTCGGCGACATTCGTGACGTCGAAGAACAAGATCGCGGGCCTCGAAGCCGGCGCCGATGGCTATCTCGTCCAACCGTTCGAGACCGCCGAGCTGATCGCGACGCTGCGCGCGCTGATCCGCGCCCGCGAGGCCGAGCGCCATGCGTCGCAGCTCGCGAAGCAGCTGCAGAGTGCGATGGACGTGCGCGACCAATTCCTCGCGATGCTCGGCCACGAGCTGCGCAACCCGATCGGCTCGATCACGAACGCGCTCCACTTGCTCAATACGAAGCGCGACCCGAGCGCGTTCGACCACTACCACGCGATCCTCACGCGCCAGACCCGCAACCTCTCGCACATCATCGACGACCTGCTCGACGTCGCCCGGATCACCCAGGGCAAGGTCTCGCTCGAGCGCACGCTCGTCGATCTCCGCGAAGTGGTCCGCCGCTGCGTCGATTCGAACGCGGAGGAGACCCGGATCTCGCAACACCAGCTCGCGCTCGATCTTCCCGCCGGCCCGGTTCGCGTGATGGGCGATGCGGTCCGGCTCGAACAGATCATCTCGAACCTGGTCACGAACGCGAACAAATACACGCCGGCCGGAGGCCACCTCGAGGTCCGGCTCGACGCGACGGCGACCCACGCGACGATCGAGGTAAGCGACGACGGCGTCGGTATGGACCAGGCGATGCAAGTTCGCGTGTTCGACGTGTTCGTTCAGGGTAAGCAGACGATCGACCGCGCGCGCGGCGGCCTCGGGCTCGGCCTCACGGTCGTCCGCGAGCTCGTCGCGCTCCACGACGGCACCGTCACCGCGTTCAGCGATGGCGAAGGCAAGGGCAGCCGATTCGTCGTCGAGATCCCGCTCGCCCCGGCGGACGCGCTCGCCGAACCCGCGCCGGCGGAGACACCGGCGGGCGCGGGCCTCCACATCGTCGTGATCGAGGACAACGAAGATGCGCGGCTGACGCTCGAAGAAGCGCTGACCACGTTCCATCACGAGGTCGCGGCCGCGGGCGACGGTGTCAGCGGGCTCGAGCTCGTGCTGAAGTCTGTCCCCGATGTCGCGCTCGTCGATATCGGCCTCCCCGGGATCGATGGCTACGAGGTCGCGCGCAAGATCCACGAGCGGATGGACGGCACCGCACCGAAGCTGATCGCGATGACCGGCTACGGCCAGCCCGAGGATCGCGCGCGCGCCGAAGCCGCGGGCTTCGACCTCCACATCGTGAAGCCTGTCGTCCTGAAAAAGCTGCAGCAGGTGCTCGCGACGATCTCGCCGCGCGGGCGCTAGACCGTCAGTTCGCGGCGCTGGATCCAGCGTCGAGAACCAGCCGCTGGAGCCGCACTGGATTCGCCGGCTTTTCGAGATACGCATCGAAGCCCGCCGCCGCGGCTCGCTCGCGATCGCCGCGGGTCTCCCAGTTCGTCGTCGCCACGAGCACGAGCGAGCCGCCGAAATTCGAGCGAAGCTCGCGCGCGAGATCGAAGCCGGTGATGTCCGGGAGGACGAGCTCGGTCAACACGACGTCCGGCATGAACTCTTTCGCGCGCGTGATCGCTGCGGTCCCCCGCGACTCGACGACACACGCGTGACCGAGGTCCCGCAACAGCTCGCTGATCATCGCGCCCGCACGCGGTTCGTCATCGATGACGAGGACCCGCAACGACCGTTCATGCATGACCTCTACTCGAACACGGCAGAACGTCGCGATTCAAGCGTGTCGTCGAGCCTGCAGCGTCGGTAGAAATCTGATTTGGGGGAATTTCGGAGGGCCGCGCGACGCGTATCGCGCTTGGCGTGGGTTCCCCACATGGGGCATGGCCGGCGCGATCGCCGTGCTCGTCTAGGCGGGCCTGCACCGACCTACCCTAAAGTACATGTCGAGCGAGAGCCGTCGCGCTCCACGGAGCGTTGGATCGACCTACGAGTCCTTGTCGAAGTAGTCATCCGGTGTCGCGCAGGCGGACCAGTCCGCGGTGCGCTCGGACCCGCGATCTCTGATCGAAATAAATCTCGGATCCGACCCGGCGAGCGGAGCCGGGGGCGGTGAAACCCTCGTTCGATCGCCGCGGCGCTGGGATCCGCGCGCTACTGCTTTTGCTTCGGCCCGTCGTGGAGCCGCGTCACGATCGTCTCGATCAGCTCGAGATCCACGTCGTTGAGGTCGGGCAAGAGCTGCGTGATCGTCTTCGCCGTCTTTCCCCACCGCGCATACGCCTCGGCGTGCTTGCCATCGCCGTCGGCGAGGAGCCGTGCGAGGGAGAGCTGGAGCGCCGACGCGAGCCGGCCGAGGACGTCGAGCGTCGGGTGACGCGAGCCGGTCTCGATCCGCGCGAGGTAGCTCGGCGCGATATCCGCGCGCTCCGCGAGCACCTCTTGCGTCATCTTGCTGTCGGCGCGAAATCGCGCGATCCGTGCGCCGAGCTGCTGATACCAACTCTCATCCATCGAGGCCCTGCACCATGGACGTTGCCAGCCCAAGCGGCTATGTCCTGCTGGTCATCATGGATGCCGATCAGGCATGTCGTCGAGACTTTCCGTCGTAGATGCAAAAATCGGCGGTACTGAAATTCGTCCAATATCGGCCAATACCCACGCACAGTGGAGATCGGCTCGGACCTGCCTACATCACGACAGGGCGAGCGGGATCGTGAAGAAGAACGTCGTCCCGGCGCCGACCCGGCTCTCGACCCAGATCGAGCCGCCGTGCTGCTGGACGATGCCCTTGGAGATTGCGAGGCCGAGGCCCGTCCCGGCGCGCGCGGTGGGCCGTGCCTGCCAGAACCGCTCGAACACGTAGGGCGCCTGATCCGGCTCCAGACCGGGGCCGGTGTCCGAGACTTCGAACCGGATGTTCGACTCGACGCACGCGGCCCGCACCGAGATCTGGCCCGCACCGGGGGTGAACTTCACCGCGTTGCCGAGCAGGTTCGAGAACACCTGGAGTAACCGGACCCGGTCGGCGAGCATCAGCTCCCGCGCCGCGAGCTCGCTCGTCAAGCGGAGGCTCTTCGCTGCCGCGAGCGGCTGGATCGACTCGAGCGCCTCGGCGACGACCTCCTCGACGCTGACCGGCTTGGGCTCGAGCGACAGGTTGCCGCTCTCGATGCTCGCCATGTCGAGTAGGTCGAGGATCAAGCGGTCCATCTTCTTCACCGAGCGCTGGACGAACTGCTGATGGCGCGTGATCGCTTCGGGTGTCGCTGCGAGCGTCTCGCTCGCGAGCAGCAGTGCGTTGAGCGGGCCGCGCAGATCGTGACTGACGGTCGCGAGCACGTTGTCGCGCGTGCGCACCGCGGCCAGGAGCTCCGCTTCGACCCGCTTGCGGTCGTCGATATCGGTGTTCGTTCCGAGCCAGCGAACGACCGTTCCTTCGCCCTCGCGATCCGGCGTCGCGCGGACGAGGTGCCAGCGGTACCGGCCGTCGCGATGGCGCAATCGAAACTCGATGTCGTACGGCGAACCGTCCCTGACCGCGGTGGTCCATCGCGCCTTTGCCTCGGCCGCATCGTCGGGATGGACCAGCGCGAGCCAGCCGGTGCCGAGGAGCGTAGCCGCCGGTTGGCCGAAGTACTCGACGACGACGGGATTGACGTAGTCGAGTAGGCCGTCGGCCGTCGCGCTCCACACCTGTTGCGGGATTCTCTCCGCGAGCATGCGGTACGCGTTCGCGCGCGCGAGCGCCGCGTCCTGGCGATCGAGCAGTCTGCGCGCGCGATGCAGCTCGAGGAAGACGCCGACCTTCGCGCGCAAGATCGTCGGATCGTACGGCTTCATGACGTAGTCGGCCGCCCCGACGTCGTAGCCCCTGAGCGCATCCTCGCGGTCGAGGCTGTTCGCGGTGACGAAGATGATCGGAATCGTCGCCGAGCGACGTCGGCCGCGGATCAGCTTCGCCGTCTCGAAGCCGTCGAGCTCCGGCATCATCACGTCGAGCAGGATCACCGCGAACTCTTGCGCCAGGATCGCGTGGAGCGCGTCCTTGCCGGAGCTCGCCCGCACGATCGGCATGCCGAGCGGCTCGATGACGACCTGGAGCGCATCGAGATTGGGTGCGTGATCGTCGACGATCAACACCCGCGCATCGTCGGGCTCAGCAACAAGCTCGTGCATCACAGGCGTCGCCCAACCTAGCACGGCCGTCATTCGAGCCAGTTGGAAATACGGCCCGAGATTCCGCCCCTAGAAGCTCGCACGAGAACATCGGACGCCGGGGTGCGCTCGCGCACGCTTTGCAGTCAGCTCCGCAGGATGATCTTCATGACCTCGTCGCGCTTGTGCATGAACATGTCGTAGCCCTTCGGCGTGTCGTCGAGGTTCATCTCGTGCGAGACGACGAAGCTCGGGTCCAGGACACCCTGCTCGATCTTCTCGAGCAGCGGCTTCATGTAGCGATGGACGTGGCATTGGCCGGTGCGCAACGTGAGACCGCGGTTCATCAGCGAGCCGAGCGGGAACTTGTCGACGAAGCCGGCGTAGACCCCGAGGATCGAGACGATGCCGCCGCTCCGGCACGCGAGGATCGAGTCGCGCACCGCGATCGGGCGATCCATCGTCAGCTTCGCCGACTGCTTGACCTTGTCGACCGCGTACTGGAGGCCCGTGCCGACCGCCTCGAGGCCGACGCACTCGATGATCGCGTCGGGGCCGCGGCCCGCCGTCAGATCGCGCAACGTCTCCTGGAGCGGGTCATCCTCGAAGTTGATCACGTCGGTCGCGCCGGCCTTCTCGACCGCCATGCGCAGCCGATACGGGACCTTGTCGACCGCGATGATCTTCTCCGCGCCGAGTGCCCGCGCGCTCGCGATCGCGAGCTGGCCGACCGGCCCGCACCCCATCACGCAGATCACCTTCTTCGGTGTGATCTCGCAGAAGTCAGCACCCATGAACGCGGTCGGCAGGATGTCGCTGAGGAACAGCACCTGGTGATCGCTGAGCGCCTTGTCGACCTTCAGCGGCCCGAAGTCCGCGAATGGCACGCGCACGTACTCGGCCTGCCCGCCGGCGAACCCGCCGGTGAGATGGGAGTAGCCGAAGCAGCCGCACGTCGCGTGCCCCATCAGCTTCTCCGGGATCCAGCCGGTCGGGTTGGAGTTCTCGCAGCACGCGAACATCCCCATCTCGCACGACTGGCAGTTGCCGCACGCGATGCAGAACGGCACGACGACGCGATCGCCGGCCACGAGGTTCTTGACGCCCTTGCCGACCTCGACGACCTCGCCCATGAACTCGTGGCCGAGGATGTCGCCCTTCTGCATGCCGGGCATGAACCCGTTGTAGAGGTGGAGGTCGGAGCCGCAGATCGTCGTCGCGGTGACCTTGATGATCGCGTCGCGCGCGTTGAGGATCTCGGGATCGGGGACGCGCTCGACCGCGACCTTCTGCTTGCCCTTGAACACGTTCGCGCGCATCAGGCGACTCCCTTGCCGCCGATCGCGGTCGTGAGCGGATGGCCGAGACCCTTCTCGGCGGTCGGCGGGCTCGGCACGAACCCGGGCGGTGCCTTGTCGGCATCCCGCGACGGTTGCGCCGCGTGTGGCGCGACGTGCGCGCTCGCATCCGAGCGCAAGACCTCGCCGGTCTCGATCACCTGCTTGAACCGGCGCAGGTCGCCCTTGACCTGCGGGGTCGCGAACAGCCGCGCGAGTTGCGATGACGCCGGGATCTTCGAGACGCCGAGCTGCATCTCGACGCGGACCTCGGTGACGTCGCTACCGCCCGGTGCGGCGGCGAACGAGATCCGACCGCGGGTCTGGACCGCGGAGTCGGGCTTGCTCTGCCACACGATCAGCTGGCCCGGGATGTCCTCGAGCGTGACGGCGTCCCAGCTCACTGCTGCGCCCTTGCCGAACGGCTTCGCGGTCCACCGCGTCGTGGTCGCATTGAGCTGCTCGACCGACGCGAGGTACGTCATGAAGTCGGGCAGCCGCGCGAAGTCGCGGAACCGATCGTAGACCTCGAGCGGTGGTTTGTTGATCGTGACGGTCGCGGTGACCGGACCGAGATGCGAGCTGCCGCGCTTCGCGCGATAGACGACGTATCCGATCGCGGCGGCGCCGCCCACTCCGAGGGCGAGGCCGATCCAGCGGCCATCGTGCGTGTGCTTTGCCATGGTCCGGCTCACGGTTGGGGCAAGCGCGCCGCGTGGGCGGTCTCGTTCGGGACGTTCTGCGAAGGGTGCTTCTGCATCAGCTCCTCGAACATCGCGAGGACCTGATTGCCGAGAGCGGCGAGCTGATCGGCATCCATCAGCTTGCGGACCATCGGAAACATCTTGTCTTCCTCTTCCTCGTGCGCGTGATGCGAGAGGTTCTCCTTCATCACGTTCAGCTTCGCGTCGAACTCGTCGCTCTTCGGATCGAGGTGCAACATGTCCGCGAGCGTTCGCTTGATCTCGAGGTGCTCCTCGACGGATTCCTCGAGGAGGTCGTGGGTCTTCTTCGTCATCACGGCCGGGTAGAAGATCTTCTCCTCCACGGTCGCGTGCGCGGCGAGCTTGTCGGCGAGCTGCTGGAACAGAGCCGCTTTGTCGCCCTTTCCGCTCTCGATCTTCGCGATGAGCTGGTCGACTTCCTTGTGCTGATCCGTCAGAAGATCGAGCACGTTGATCGTGTCTTTGGTGTGCTTTGCGGTTCCCATGCGCGCCGGCTTTGCATCCATCGAGCCATCGAGCAGTTAGCGCACGGGCATCGAGCGCGCGATCGCGTGACATGTTGCGGGCGCACGAGCCACAGCGAGCAGGTCGCGCGGGCGTTCGCGTCGGCTGGCGATCCACGATCCTGCCTCCCAGGCAGGACGGCAGTGTGTCGTTTGTGCTCCAAGTTACCGAGAGAGATGCGTGAGACTTCGTTTTGACAAAAGCGCACGTTGTCTCGTCGCACCTAGCTTCGTAGTTTCGGAGGCATGTCGATCGTTGTCCTCCATACAGGGCAGACCGGCGTAGAGCGGGGGGCTGATCGCGCCGCACGCGCCGTCGGGATGCAAGTCGAAGGGTTTTGTTCCTACGAACGCCGCGACGAGCTCGGCGTACTGTCTCCGGAGATCACGGCGAACCTCGTTGCCTGCGAGCAACGCGGCGCACGGTCCGCGCTTCGGGCGACGCTCGCGAGCGCGCACGTCCTCGTGATCGCGGTGCCCTCGGCGGCGCAGGCGAACGCGAACACCGGGATCGAGGCGCTGCGGCGCGCAGCGCGTGCGAGCGGCGTCCCGCACTGGTTGATCGACTCGACGACGGACCTCGATGCGGTCGGCGTGCGCCTCCGCCGGCTCGAACAAACAACGGATCCGCTCCGCATGATGGTGACCGGTCCGCGCTACACCCGCTGGCGCGAGGGCGAGCGACTCGGCTGGCGGTTGGTCGCTCAACTCTCGTTGACCCCGGTCCTCGTGCCGCGCAAGCACCGCGTGCTCGTCGTCGACGATCATCAGGACACTGCCGAGAACATGTGCATGCTGCTGCAAGCACTCGGTCACGAGGCGTTGCCCGCGATGTCCGGTCTCGAGGGCCTCGAGGCCGCCGAGCGCTTCGACCCCGATGTCGGCTTTCTCGATATCGGTCTTCCGGACATCAGCGGCTACGAGCTCGCTCGCAGGTTCCGGTCGTCGCAGTCGCACCCGCTCTTCCTCGCCGCGATCACCGGCATGGACCAGCCCTCAGCTGCCACGCTGGCGATCTCCGCCGGGTTCGACCGCCACGTCGTGAAGCCGACGAACGCGGAGATCATTCGCGAGCTGATCGAGCAAGCGAGCGTGGTGCTGCCGCAGCAGTCGGTCGGCTGAGCCGCCTGGTCTGGTAGCTGGCGCGTTGGCCTCGGCGGCACTACGCTGAAGCGTGCGCGAAGTGGTCGAGCGCGGTGACGTGCGGTTCTTCTGGACGCCCAGCGTCCAACCGGCGGATGCTCGAGAAGTCGTCCTCGGCGTGCAGAGCCTGTTCGCGATCCTGTCGCCCGAGCGCGGCACGCATCGCCGGCTGCGGATCGGCAAGAAGCGGATGCCGGTGTCGCCGCGCGAGCGCTTCTGGGCGCGGATCGAGCGCGTGGGCTCCTTGCAGCGCGTGCTCGGCGGCAAGCTCGAGCCGGAGCGCTATGCGACGAAGACCCGAGGAGAGCGGTTCCAGCCGGCGGCTCGCCCGATCGCCGAGGGAACGTATGCGTTCGAGGCTCACGGTGATCACGTCCACTTTCGCTATGACGTCGAGCCGCTGCCGTTCGAGGATGCGCCGGACGACCTCGCGGTCGCGAGCCATGGCGATCACGTCGTGCTGTGGAAAGCGCCGGGTGGCGAACGCGCGACCTGGACCGCGACGGGCGACGTCGCGACGCTCGACGCCGAGGGCATGCAGATCGTGCTGATCGGTGCGTGCCGCGAGGCGGCGTCAGGTGAGGCGGATCGAGATCCGGCCGACCTCGGGATGAGCAGCCTGGACGGCCTTCTCGAGCCACTCGACTAACTCGCCGAGCTCGCGCGCGGTGACATCCGCATGCGCGTGAATATCGAGATCGACGTGGATGTGATCGGGGCCGAGGTGGAGCGTCCGCGGCTTCTGGACCTCGCCGAGCTCGCTGCGCTGGCTCGCGATCCGCTGGATGTCGTCGACCAGCGCCGGCGACGCGCTCTCGCCGATCATCAGGCTCCAGGTCTCGCGGCCGAGCACGATGCCGCTGGTCACCAGCAAGAGGCCGATCAGGATCGAGCCGGCCGCGTCGAACCGCGGTTCGTGGGTGAGCTTCGTGATCGTCAGGCCCGCCGCCGCGATCAAGATCCCGATCAGCGCGGCGGAGTCCTCGAGCACGACCACGAAGGTCGTCGGATCTTTGCTCTGCTTGATCGCGGTCCACAGCGACTTGCGGCCGCGCACCCGACCGAACGCCTTCATCGAGATCAGCCACGAGATGCCCTCGAACACGAACGAGCACGCGAGCACCGCATAGCCCAAGGTCGCCGAGCCGAGGTGCTGCGGGTGGACCATCCGCGAGATGCCCTCGTAGATCGACACGACGCCACCCATCCCGAAGATGCTCATCGCGACGACCATCGACCAGAAGTAGACCTCGAGCCCGTGGCCGTACGGATGGCGGGGCGACGGCGGCCGGTGGCTGAGCCGGAGCCCGAGCAAGACGAGCAGGCCGTCGCCGGTATCGACGACGGAGTGGAGCGCCTCGGAGAACATCGACGCCGACCCGGTGATCGCAGCCGCGATGAACTTCGTCACCGCGATCGCGACGTTCGCGACGACCGCGGCGTACAGCGTGAAGTCTCGCGCCTTCACCGCACTGAGCTCGGCATGCGGAAGAACCGAAGCAGATCCGATGCCATCGGCCATACCCGCGCGGCAAGACACGAGCGCGAACGCACGGCTGCGCCGCCCCGCACGGATCGCACGTGCACAGGCGCGCGGTGACGCGGATTTCAACGGCACATCCGTTGCTTTACCCGGCAGCCGAACATGACGACAGAGCGATTGTTCCGCCGCTCCCGCTGTACTCCCGCCGAGGGCAAGGACTGGACGATCGCCCTGGCAGGTGGCGAAGGCAATCGTCTGGCCGACTACGTTCAGCGCCGGTTCGGCCAGCGGATGCCGAAGCAGTTCTGCAAACTGCTCGGCCAGCGCTCGATGCTCGAGCACACGCTCGACCGCTTGAACCTCCAGATCCCTGCGTCGCGCACGCTCACGATCATCGGCCCGGATCACCAGCGCTGGGCGACGCCACAGCTCGAAGGCCGCAGCGATCACGTGTTCCGCCAGCCGTCGTCGCGCGAGACCGGCACCGCGCTCTACGTCGCGCTCGCGATGCTCCAGCGCTGGTCGCCCGACGCGATCGTCACGGTGACGCCGACCGATCACTACGTCGCGCCGGCGTCGCGTTACCTCGCCGAGATCGAGCGCGCCCGCGATCTCGCGGCGAGAAACCGCGACAAGGTCGTCCTGACCGGCGCGCAGCCGAACGAGGCCGACCCCGAGCTCGGCTACGTCGTTCCCGGTGTGACGGTCGAGCCCGGCGTCCAACGGGTCGCCGCTTTCGTCGAGAAGCCGAACCAGCAGCGCGCGAGCGAGCTCCTCTCCGAGGGCGCGCTGTGGAACACGATGGTGTGCTGTGGCAGCGTCCAGGCATTCTGGGAGCTCGGCCGCGCCGGCGCACCGCAGCTGATCGAGCTCCTCGAGCACCTGGTCCCGCTGATCGAGACCGACGACGAAGACGCGGCGCTGACCGCGATCTACAGCATGGCGCCGGTGGTCGGGTTTTCGCGCGAGATCCTCGAGCGTTCGCCGGAGCGGCTGCTCGCGGTCGCGCTCGAAGGCGTCGAGTGGAACGATTGGGGTCGCGCCGATCGGATCGAGGCGACCCTGTCGCGCCGCCGCGCTCGCGCGATGCCTGCGCTCCAAGCGGTGCCGCAGATCGCCAACGCCTCGTGACCGCCGACCGCAAGATCTGGCCCGGTCGTCCGTATCCCCTCGGTGCGAGCTTCGACGGCACGGGCACGAACTTCGCGGTCTATTCGAGCGTCGCCGAGAAGGTCGAGCTCTGTCTGTTCGATGGCGAGCACGAGCAGCACTACGCGCTCGAGCCCGGTATCGGCTCGGTGTGGCACGCGTACCTGCCCGAGGTCGGCCCCGGCCAAGCGTACGGCTATCGCGTTCACGGCGCGTGGGATCCGGCGCATGGCCTGCGCAGCAATCCGGCGAAGCTGCTCGTCGATCCGTATGCGCGCGCGATCAGCCGCGGCCTCGAATGGAACCGTGCGCTGCGCGGCGATGCGGAGGACGGCAGCGCGTCGACGGTGGACTCCGCGCCGTTCACGTTCCGCTCCGTCGTTGCGCAGCCGTTCTTCGACTGGGGCAACGATCGCCCGCTCGAGACGCCGTGGAACGAGACCGTGATCTACGAGGTCCACGTCAAGGGCTTCACCCAGCGCGATCCGCGCGTGCCGGCGGAGATCCGCGGCACGTACGCGGGCCTCGCGCACCCCGCATCGATCCGCTACTTGAAGAAGCTCGGCATCACCGCGGTCGAGCTGCTGCCGGTCCACGCGTTCGCCCATGACGGGTTCCTGCTCGACCGCGGGCTGTCGAACTACTGGGGCTACCACACGATCGGCTACTTCGCGCCGCAGCCGACGTACGCGAGCGTCGCGTCGACCACCGGCGTCGTCGCCGAGTTCAAGCAGATGGTGAAGGCGCTGCACAAGGCGGGCATCGAGGTAATCCTCGACGTCGTCTACAACCACACGGCCGAGGGCAACCACGAGGGCCCGGTGCTGTCGATGCGCGGGCTCGACAACCAGGCGTACTACCGGCTCGTCGCGGACAACCCGGCGTTCTACATGGACTACACGGGCACGGGGAACACGCTCAACATGCGTCACCCGCACGTGCTCCAGCTCGTGATGGATTCCTTGCGCTACTGGATCCAGGAGATGCACGTCGACGGGTTCCGGTTCGATCTCGCATCGTCGCTCGCGCGCGGCCTCCACGAGGTCGATCGGCTCGGTGCGTTCTTCGACCTGATCCAGCAGGACCCCGTGGTGTCGCGGGTGAAGCTGATCGCGGAGCCGTGGGATGTCGGCGAAGGCGGCTATCAGGTCGGCAACTTCCCGCCGCTGTGGTCGGAGTGGAACGGCAAATACCGCGACTGGATCCGCGACTATTGGCGGAGCGAGCCCGGATCGCTGCCGGAGCTCGGCTCGCGCTTCACCGGCTCCGGAGATCTGTACGAAGCGGGCACGCGGTTCCCGCATGCGTCGATCAACTTCGTCACCGCCCACGACGGGTTCACGCTGCGCGACCTCGTCTCGTACAACGAGAAGCACAACGAGGCGAACGGCGAGGACAACCGCGACGGCGAGAGCCACAACCGGTCCTACAACTGCGGTGTCGAAGGCCCGAGCGACGATGCCGCGGTCAACCGCCTGCGCGCGCGCCAGCAGCGCAACATGCTCGCGACGCTGTTCCTGTCGCAAGGCGTGCCGATGCTGGTCGCCGGCGACGAGATCGGTCGAACCCAGGGCGGCAATAACAACGCCTACTGCCAGGACAACGAGGTTTCGTGGCTCGACTGGGCGCACGCGGACAAGGATCTACTCGAGTTCGTGCGCGGGTTGACGAAGCTGCGCCGCGACCACCCGACGTTCCGCCGCCGCAACTGGTTTCAGGGCAAGTCGATCCGCCCGCGCAAGGACGGCAAGGCGCGGCCCGACATCGCGTGGCTCGATCCCGATGGCAAGGAGATGACCGACGAGCGGTGGGCGGCGGACCTTTCTCGAACCGTCCAGGTCGTGCTCGACGGTCACGGGATCGCGGTGCCCGACATGCGCGGCTCGCCGATCCTCGACGACACGTTTCTGATCGTGTTCCACGCGAACCCCGAAGATCGCAAGCTCCGCCTGCCCGGGTCCGAGTGGGGCACCGCGTGGCATCGCGTGCTCGACACCGAGCGCGGGTTCGCGACGGGCGTCGAGCGGTTCGAGCCCGGCGCCGAGATCGACGTGCTCGGCCGATCGCTGTGGGTATTTCGCGAGGCGCCATGACCGCGACGTATCGGCTGCAACTGCACGCGGGCTTCACGTTCGAGCACGCGCGCGCGGTCGTGCCGTACCTCGCCGAGCTCGGCATCACGCATTTGTATCTGTCGCCGATCCTCCAGGCAGCGCCGGGCTCGACGCACGGCTACGACGTCGTCGATCCGTATCGGATCAGCGAGCAGCTGGGGGGCGAGGCCGGATTCGCGGCGCTCGTCGCCGCTGCGAAGGATCACGGGCTGGGAATCCTGCTCGATATCGTGCCGAACCACATGTCGATCGCCGGCACTGCGAACGCGTGGTGGATGGACGTGCTCGCGAACGGACCGGCGAGCTACTACGCGCACTACTTCGATGTCGACTGGCCGGCGGGCGACGACCGCGTGACGCTGCCGGTGCTCGGCGAGCGCTACGGGCGCGCGCTCGCGAACGGCGGGCTCGGTATGATCTACGACGACCGCGGCTTCGCGATCCGCGCTGGGGAGACGCGCTATCCGATCGCGCCCGAGTCGCTCGGCGGGATCGTCCGGCGCGCCGGCGAGAAAGCGCGTGTCGCCGAGCTCGCGTTCGTCGGCGATGCGCTCGCGGCGTTGCCTCGCGCAACCCAACCAGAAGCGCGACGGCGCCGGCATCGCGATCAAGGCGTGCTCGCGAGCCGCCTCGCCGAGCTCGCGCGCGATCCGGCGTGCAAGGCCGCGCTCGAAGCGGAGGTCGCCGCGGTCAACGCCGACAAGGTCGAGCTCGATGGCTTGCTCGAAGCGCAGGCGTATCGCCTGGTCCACTGGTCGGTCGCGTCGAGCGAGCTCGGCTATCGCCGGTTCTTCGACATCAACACGCTCGTCGGGTTGCGGATGGAAGACCGCGACGTGTTCGAGGAGCGTCACGCGAAGGTGTTCGAGTGGCTCGCGGACGGGACGATCGCGGGGATCCGGATCGATCACGTCGATGGCTTGCACGACCCGGCCCAGTATCTCGCGCGGATCCGCGAGCGCGCACCGCAGGCGTGGGTCGTCGTCGAGAAGATCCTGATCGGCGACGAGAAGCTTCCGCCGTGGCCGATCGACGGCACCACCGGCTACGACTTCGCGGAGAACATCGGCACGCTGCTGGTCGACGCCGCCGGCGAGGCGCCGCTGACCGGCGCGTTCGAAGGCTACGTCGGCGCGACGTGGGATCCGGTCGCGGCGAGACGGCGCGCGCGCCGCGAGATCGCGGGAGCGACCCTGCACAGCGAGATGGCGCGGCTGGTCGAGCTCGCCGCCCGCGCATGCGCCTCGAGCGCGGCGACCCGCGACTACACCCGCGCGGAGATCGAGCGCGCTCTCGTCGAGATCTTCGCGGGCTATCCGGTCTATCGCACGTATCTCGGCGAGCCCGACCCACAGCCGGCGATGACACCACCGAGCGTCGATGTCGCGGCGCTCGCGGCTCGTGCGCCCTACGATCAAGCGCTCGCACTCGCGACCACGGAGCTCCACATCGTCGCGACGAGCGGCCATCACTACACGGCGACCGCGCACCAGCTCGTGCCGGCGCCCGCGACGCCACCTCCGAACCTCGCGGATGGCTCGCAGCGGCTGGTGTTCGAGCAGACCCAGGCCGAGCTCGACCGCGATCGGATCGCGCAGGCAGTGCACGCCGCGCGCGACTTCGGTGTCGACACCGACCTCGCCGCATTCCTCGAGCTCGCGCTCGCCGGCGAGCTCGCGCATGCCGATGCGCGGGCCCTCGCACGCGCGGCGCAACAAGTCACCGGTGCGCTCGTCGCGAAGGGCGACGAGGACACCGCCAGCTATCGCTTGGTCCGGCTCCTCTCGCGCTGCGAGGTCGGCTCCGATCTCGCGACGTTCGCGCGCACGCCCGCCGAGATCCATCACGCGCTCGCACGTGGCGGCGCCCGCGCACTCCTCGCGACCGCGACCCACGATACGAAGCGCGGCGAGGATGTCCGCGCGCGGATCGCGGTGCTCTCCGAGGTCGCGGATGAATGGACCGTGTTCGCCCGGCGCTGGCGCGATCGCGCCGCCGCGCACTGGGGCGACGTCGCGCCCGATCGCGCATTCGAGTATCTGATGTGGCAGACGTTCGTCGGTGCGTGGCCGCTCGAGGCGGAGCGCGCCGTCGAGTACGGCCGCAAGGCCGCGCGCGAGGCGAAGCAGCGGACCACGTGGACCGCACCCGACGAGGCCTACGAACAGGCGATCGAGCGCTGGATTCGCGGCGTGCTCGCGGATGCCGAGCTATGCGGTGAGATCGCGACGTTCGTCGCCCGACTCGCGCACCGCGCGCGCGCGAATTCGCTGGCGCAGCTACTCGTCAAGCTGTGCGCACCCGGCGTCCCCGACTTCTACCAGGGCAGCGAGCTCGCCGATGGCACGCTCGTCGATCCCGACAATCGCCGGCCGGTCGACTACGAGCTGAGGCGCGGCGCGCTCCATGCGGTCCGCGACGGCCAGGTCGGAGACGACCTCGGCTACAGCAAGCTGTGGACGATCCATCGCGTCTTGAAGCTGCGGCGCGAGCGCCCTGCCCTGTTCGACGCGCCGTATGTCGCGCTCGCTGCGACGGGTCCGCATGCCGACCGTGCATTCGTGTTCGCACGCGGCGCGGATCTCGTGATCGCCGTGCCGCGCGCAGGTGCGATCGATCCCGAGACGGTGCTCGAGCTGCCTCCCGGCAGGTGGTGCAACGTCCTCACCGACGAGCGCGTCCGCGATGCCGTTGCCGACGACCGCTTCACCGGCGCGGTGTCGCTCGCAGCGCTGTGGGCGAAGTTCCCGATCGCGTTGCTCGTCCGCGAGTGCTAGGCCGCGCGGCGGTCGCGCTCGAGAAAGGCGCGCAGGTACGGTGCGGTCTGCGAGCCCTTCGCGGCGGCGACAACCGCCGGTGGGCCCGCGGCGACGATCCTGCCACCCTTGTCGCCCGCGCCGGGGCCGAGGTCGATCACCCAGTCGCTCGCAGCGACGACGCGCATCTCGTGCTCGACGACGATCACCGTGTTCCCCGCGGTGACGAGGCTGGCGAGCTGGACGAGCAGCTTCGCCACGTCGCTCGGATGGAGCCCCGTCGTCGGCTCGTCGAGCACGTACAGCGCGTTGCCGCGCGAGGCCCGCTGGAGCTCGGTCGCGAGCTTGATCCGCTGCGCTTCACCGCCCGAGAGCTCCGTCGCGGGTTGACCGAGCCGGAGATAGCCGAGCCCGACTTGGCGGACGACGTCGAGCGCGCGGTGGATCGCGGGCTCGTCCGCGAAGAACGCCCACGCGGTGTCGACCGTCATCGCGAGCACGTCCGCGATCGTGTGATCGCGATACGTGATCTCGAGCGTCTTCGCGTTGTAGCGCGCGCCGTGACATACCGGGCAAGGCGCGTAGACGGACGGCAAGAACAGCATCTCGACGAACACGAAGCCCTCTCCCTCGCACTTCTCGCAGCGGCCCTTCGCGACGTTGAACGAGAACCTCCCCGCGTCGTACTTGCGTGCGCGCGCCGCCTTCGTCGCTGCAAACAGCTTGCGCACGTGATCGAACAGTCCGGTGTAGGTCGCGAGGTTCGAGCGCGGCGTGCGCCCGATCGGCTTCTGATCGACGACGACCAAGCGCTTGATCCCTTCGAGGCCCGCCTCGATCGCGCCGCCGGTCGGCGCGAGCACCGCGTCGTCGGCATCGTCGACCTCGTCGAGCTGCTCGGCCTCGGGACCGCCCAGCGCCGACGCCACGAGCTCGACGAGCGCCTGGCTGACGAGCGAAGACTTGCCCGAGCCCGATACGCCGGTGACGCTGGTCAAGAGGCCGAGCGGAAACGCGACATCGAGATGCGCGAGGTTGTTGCGCGTGACCCCCGCGAGCTCCAGCCACGCGCTCGGAATGCGAGGCACGTGCGGCGGCTGCGGATCCTGATCGAACAGGTGGACCCGGGTCTGCGAGGCCTCGATGGTCGCGAGGCCGGCGGGCGGCCCGCTGTACAAGATCTGGCCACCGTGTTGCCCCGCCGCAGGACCGACGTCGACGATCCAGTCGGCGTGGCGGATCACGTCGAGGTCGTGCTCGACGACGAACAGCGAGTTCCCCGCCGCCTTCAACCGATCGAGCGCGGCGAGCAACGCCTCGGTATCCGCGGGATGAAGGCCGGCCGATGGTTCGTCGAGGACATAGACGACGCCGAACAGGTTCGAATAGACCTGGGTCGCGAGCCGCAACCGCTGGAGCTCGCCGGGCGACAGGCTCGGCGTGCCGCGCTCGAGCGTCAGGTAACCGAGCCCCAGCCGCATCAGCACGTCGAGCCGCGCGACCACGTCCTCGCACACGCGCTGGACCACGACCGCGCGCGCATCGGAACCCGGCTCCGCGCAATGGATATCGGCCTTCGCCGCGTTCGCAGTCGCACGCGTGCGCTTCGCGTGGCCCTCGGCGAACGGCTGGAGCAGCTCGCCGAGTCGCTCGAGCGGCAACCGCGAAATCTCCGTGATGTCGAGCCCCGCGAACGTCACCGCGAGCGCCTCCTGGCGCAGCCGCTTGCCGTCGCATAAAGGGCACGCGCGGCTCAGCATGTACTGCGCGACCCTGCGCTTCATCATCGCGCTCTGGGTCGAGCCGAACGTGTGCATGACGTGGCGGCGCGCGCTCGAGAACGTGCCCATGTAGCTGGGCTCTTCCTTGCGCTTCTGCGCGCGGCGCGTCTCCTCCGGCGTGAGGCCGGCGTAGACCGGCACCGTCGGCTGTTCCTCGGTAAACAGGATCCAATCGCGCTGCTTCTTCGGCAGCTCGCGCCACGGCACGTCGACGTCGTAGTGGAGCGCGACCAGGATGTCGCGCAGGTTCTGGCCGCCCCAGGCCATCGGCCACGCCGCGATCGCGCGCTCGCGAATCGTCTTTCCCGGATCCGGAACCATCGACGCTTCGCTGACCTCGTAGAGCTTGCCCGCACCCTGGCACTTCGGGCACGCGCCCTCGGGCGTGTTTGGCGAGAACGCCTCGGCATAGAGGATCCCGGCGCCTTCCGGATAATCGCCCGCGCGCGAGTACAGCATCCGCAACAGGTTCGACAGCGTCGTCACGCTGCCCACGGACGAACGCGTCGTCGGGGACCCGCGTTGTTGTTGGAGCGCGATCGCCGGCGGTAAGCCCTCGATCGAATCGACCTCCGGCACCGGCATCTGATCGAACAACCGCCGCGCGTACGGCGAGACCGACTCGAGGTAGCGGCGTTGCGCCTCGGCGTACAGCGTCGAGAACGCGAGCGAGGACTTGCCCGATCCCGACACACCCGTGAACACGACCAGCGCATCGCGCGGCACGTCGACCGAGATATCGGCGAGGTTGTGCTCGCGAGCGCCGCGCACGCGGACGAACCGGTCCATCCCCCAACGCATAGCACTCCGAGCGCCATGCGCGCCGCGGCACGGCGAGCGCTCGTGCACGCGGCTTTGTCTCCCGGTGGCACGGCTCTTCGCCCGGCACGGCCACTGCACCGCCGAAGCATTCTGATGACCTCACGGATCCGGCGAAACGCCCTCGGCGCCGAGCTCGCCACGACTCCCGAGGCGGGCGTCGATTTTCGCGTGTGGGCACCGAACGCGAAGAAGGTCCGGGTCGTGATCGCGAATCCGACCGGCCAGCCGCGCGAGGTCTTGCTCGCGTCCGAACCGGGCGGCTATGCCGCGGGCTTCGTCGCCGGTGTGAGCGCAGGCGCGCGATATCAATTCCGTCTCGACGACGGCGATCTGCTCGCCGACCCCGCGTCTAGGTATCAGCCCGAAGGTCCATCCGGTCCCTCGCAGGTGATCGATCCGTCGCGGTTTCAGTGGACCGACGGCGCGTGGACCGGCCTCGCACCGAACGCGCACGTCGTCTACGAGCTTCACGTCGGCACGTTCACGCCCGTAGGGACGTTCGCGGCCGCGGCGAACGAGCTCGCTTATCTCGCGCAGCTCGGGATCACGACGATCGAGCTGATGCCGATCGCCCAGTGGTCGGGCGCGCACAACTGGGGCTACGACGGTGTGGATCTGTTCGCGCCGCATCATCGCTACGGCACGCCCGATGATCTGCGCCGGTTCGTCGATCGCGCACACGCCCTCGGGCTCGCCGTGATCCTCGACGTCGTGTGGAACCACCTCGGGCCCGCCGGCAACGTGCTGCCGGCGTTCTCGGCGGACTACTTTCACCGCGACAAGGCGAACGACTGGGGCGAAGCGATCAACTTCGAGCATGCGGACGTGCGCTCGTTCTTCGTCGCGAACGCCGTGTACTGGATCGACGAGTTTCACTTCGACGGGTTTCGCGTCGATGCGACCCAGGCGATCCACGATTCGAGCGAGACCCACATCCTGAAAGAGATCATCCACCGCGTGCGCGAGACCGCGCCGCACCGCCGGCTGTGGATCGTCGGCGAGAACGAGCCGCAGGACGTGAAGCTACTCCGCGACTACGGTTTCGACGCGCTGTGGAACGACGATTTCCATCACAGCGCGCGGGTCGCGGCGACCGGCGTCGTCGACGGCTACCTCCACGACTACACCGGCAGTGCGCGCGAGCTGGTCGCCGCGATCCGCCACGGCTTTCTCTATCAGGGCCAGGCGTATCCGTGGCAGCGCAACACGCGAGGCACGTCGACCCGCGGCCTCGCGCGTTCGCGGTTCGTCCAGTTTCTCGAGAACCACGATCAGGTCGCGAACCTCGCATTCGGCGAACGCCTCGCGGAGCTCGCGGACCCGGGAACGCTGCGCGCGCTCACCGCGCTGACGCTGTTGACGCCGAGCATCCCGCTCCTGTTCCAGGGCCAGGACACGGGTTCGCGAAGGCCGTGGGAGTTCTTCTGCTCGCACGAGGGTCAGCTCGCGGTCGCGGTGCGGCTCGGACGCGCGCAGTTCGTCTCGCAGTTCCAGCGCCTCGCGACCTCCGAGGCACAAGCCGCGCGCCGCGATCCCTGCGCGCGAGCGACGTTCGAAGCGTGCGTGCTCGATCCGAGCGAGCGCGACTTCTCGCGGCCGATCACCGCATTCCATCGCGACCTGCTCCACCTCAGGCGCGATTGCGCGGCGTTCACGCGCGGCGAGATCGACGCGGCGGTGCTCTCCGACAGCGCGCTCGTCGTGTGTTGCTACGGCGAACAAGCGCACGACGATCGGCTGTTGCTCGTCAATCTCGGATCGACGTTCCATCGCGCGGCTGTCGCCGAGCCGTTGCTCGCCGCGCCCGAAGGCACCGGCTGGAAGCTGTGCTGGTCGAGCGAAGACCCGCGCTACGGCGGTCACGGCACGCCGGTGCCGATCACCGTCCAGCGGCTCGCGATTCCCGCGCGCGCGACGCTCGTGTTGATGCCCGATCCCGCCGCGCGACTCCACCTCGAGCCGCCGCCGCCGAGCGGCGACAAGGTCCCGGTAGATCCATGACCGATCCAGCACGCACCATCGCAGTCCCTCCCGCCGCAACACCCGACACGCTCGTCACCCGCGAGTGGCTCGTCACGAACGGGCTCGGTGGCTATGCGAGCGGCACGCTCGGCGGAATGCCGACGCGGCGCTATCACGGCGTGTTGATCGCCGCGCTGCCGAACCCCGCCGGCCGCGTGATGATGTTGAACTACGTCGGCGAGCAAGTGCGGTTCGCTGACAAGAAGCGCGCCGACCTCGGCTGGGCGGAGCCGACGCTGAGCTGCGGCGCGACGCTGCCGCTGATCTCGTTCCGGCTCGAGCTCGGCCTGCCGGTGTGGACGTTCGGCGACGACCGCGTCCAGATCGAGCGCCGGCTGTTCATGGCGTACCGCCACAACACCGTCGCGGTGACGTATCGGTTGCTCGCAGGCGATCCGGTGCGGCTCGAGCTCCGGCCCGCACTCCAGTTTCGCGGTCACGACGACTTCGTCTCGGCCGCGTTGCCGCCGGCGTACGAGCTGCGCGCGTTCGGTGCGCAGATCGAGGTCTCTGCGCCCGCGCCCTATCCCGCGCTGCGCTTCCGGGTCGAGGCGGTGAAGGAGAGCTTCGTCGTCCAGCCGGTCACGACGCCGGAGCACCAATACGAGATCGAGGCCGCGCGCGGCTACGCGGCACGAGGCAAGCTGTACTCGCCGGGCCGGTTCCGCACGTCGCTCGGCCCCGAGGGCGTCGCGTTCGTCGCGTCTTCGGAGTCGTGGGAGACGATCGCGACGATGTCGGCGGGCGATATCCTCGCCGCCGAGACCGAGCGCCGCCATCGCTTGCTCGCCAGCGCGGTGCCCCGCGCGCGCGGAGGTGCGGCCGCGGAGCTCGTGCTCGCCGCCGATCAGTTCATCTTCCGCCCGGTCGGTCGCAGCGAGGATCACGTCCGTGCAGCCGCGTCGGGCGACGAGGTCTGCTCGATCATCGCCGGCTATCACTGGTTCACCGACTGGGGCCGCGACACGATGATCAGCCTCGAGGGCCTGACGCTATGCACGGGGCGACTCGCCGAGGCCGGCTCGATCCTGCGGACGTTCGCGCACTACGTGAAGGACGGCCTCGTCCCGAACATGTTCCCCGAGGGCGCGAACCAGGGCCTCTATCACACCGCCGATGCGACACTGTGGTTCTTCCATGCGATCGATCGCTACGTCCGCGCGTCCAACGATCGAGCGACGCTCGCGCAGCTATTGCCGACGCTGCGCACGATCATCCAGAAGCACCTCGAGGGTACGCTGTTCGGCATCGGCGTCGACCCGGCCGATGGCCTGCTGGAGCAAGGCGCGCAGGGCTACCAGCTGACCTGGATGGATGCGTTGTGCGACGGCTGGGTCGTCACCCCGCGGCGCGGCAAGGCGGTCGAGATCAACGCGCTGTGGTTCAACGCGCTGTGCCTGATGGTCGACTGGTTGCAGCGCGCGGGTGACGCCGCGACCGCGCAGGTGTTGGCTGCTCACGCCGAGAAGGCGCGCGCGTCGTTCAACCGCAGGTTCTGGAATCCGACGACGAATTACCTGTTCGATGTCGTCGACGGCGAGAATGGTGACGATCCGAAGTGCCGGCCGAACCAGCTGTTCGCGATGTCGCTGCCGAACCCCGTGTTGGATCCATCGCGGTGGCCCGCGGTGCTGAAGATCGTCGAGGATCAGCTGATCACGCCGGTCGGGCAACGCTCGCTCGCGCCGACCGATCCGGACTTCAAGGCGCGCTATGACGGCGACCTCCGTGCGCGCGACGCGGCGTATCACCAGGGCACCGTGTGGAGCTGGTTGATCGGCGCGTACGTCGACGCGCGGATGCGGATGAAGCCCGACGACGTCGCGGAGACCCGCGCGAAGCTCGAAGGTCTGATCGCTCATCTCGGCGAGGCGTGCATCGGCTCGGTCAGCGAGGTGTTCGACGCGGTGTCCCCGTTCACACCGCGCGGCTGTATCGCGCAAGCGTGGGGCGTCGCGGAGCTGCTCCGCTCGCTCGTGATCACCGGCGGCTGAGCTAGGACTCGATCCCCATCGCGGCCTTGCACGTCTTCGTGTAGAGGTCGCGGAACACGTTATCCGGATCGGTCATCGCCTTCACCGCGTCGTAGTTCGGCTTGTTCCAGGTCTGCCAGAACTCGTCGCGCGTGTAGTAGTTGTGCGAGATCAGCGTCTTCACGCCGCCGAGCTCGCGCAGCTTCTGCTCCATCATCTGGTGATACGGCTTGTCGGTCTCCGGCTTCATCCCGTAGATCGCGAGGTCGACGAACCAGCCGTCCTCGAGCGTCTTGTAGAAGCTGTCGTCGAGCCACTCGTAGTCGCGCACGCGCTTGTACGGCACGCACCACAGCGGGAAGTGGGCGAACTCGACCGCGTACCACGCGAGGAACTCCTCCATCTTCGAGATCGGCAGGAACACGTCGAGCGTGATCGTCGGCCGCTCCTTGTCGAGCACGAAGTCGTGCAGCTTGTCGGCGAGCGACAGGATCGTGTAGCTGTCGAACAGCTTGCCGAACATCGCGCGCGCGAGCCATGACTTCGGCGTGACCGTCGTGACGCCGCGGTCGTAGCGGAAGAAGTAGTCCTGCGTGCGCAGGTAGTCCTCGTCGCGCGTCCGGGTCGACTGGTAGTAGATCTTCATCCAATCGTAGCGATTCGCATACGGCGCTTCGTCGACGAACACGCCGAGCGCGAGCACGAGCTCGTTCATGCCGTGGACGAAGCCGTCCATCAGCTCGAAGTCCTTCGCCCGGCTGTGCCGCAGGATCGCCTCGCGATACGACCGCACGTCGGTGTAGCGCTCGTAGACCAGCTTCACGAACTTCTTCGCCGGCACGAGCTCGAACTCGAGCTTCGCCAGGATCCCGAGCGTGCCGAACGACGACTGCATCATCTGGAACGCGAGCTGCTGCGGTCCGAGCTGCATCACCTCGCCCTTCGCGGTGATCACCTCGTAGCTCAGGCAGCTGTCGTGAAAGCCGCCGTACTGGAACGACATCGACTCGATCGAGCAGCCCGTGACCGCGCCGCCGATCGTGATCGACTTCAGCTCGGGCACGACCTTCGGGACCAAGCCGTAGCGCAGCGTCGCCTCGACGAGGTCGTCGAACATCACACCCGACTCCGCGACACAGCGCCGGTGCACCGGATCGACCTCGAGGATCTCGGTCAGGTCGCTGACGTCGATCTTCTTGTCGTCGCGCCGCAGGTCGTTCCACTTCGGCACCGAGTGCGGTGGAGCGGCCTTCTTCAACGACACGGGCGTGCCCGGCTCGTGCGCGCGCAGCTGCGCGACGATCCGATCGACCTTCGCGCGATGGCGAGCGTCGACCGTGGCGCGCTCCGCATGCTCGATCGCGACGGTGCGGCGCAGCTGCGTCCGGCGGCGTGCGCGGATGCCACGATACGCACCGGCACCGGCAAGAGCGGCGATTCCGGCAACAGCTAGATAACGGCGTTTGGGCATCGTGAGGAGGACTGCAACGGTCTGGCCAGCTACCGCGTGGCGAGCTGCCACACGTTGTGCCAGCGATCCTCTACCATCGCGCGCCGATCGCCGTAAGGGGTGTCGACCGGCGCTTCGAGGCTCGTCGCGCCGGCCGCGATCGCACGCGCGTACGCAGCGTCGGCGTCGTCGACATAGAAGTACAGGAACGCCGGTATCGCCGGTCGCGGCCCGGTCTCGCTGATCATGATCCGCGAGTCGCCGAGCTCGAGCACCGTCGGGCGCTCGCCGCTGTACTCGCCGCGCGCATCGAAAGCAACGACGAGGAATGACACCAAGCCCCTCGCGTCGTCCGCAACGATCCTCGGAACAAGGCTGTGCCAGCCAGGTGGTTGCATCGCGTGAGGGTAGCTCGCTTCAGAAGTCCAGGTTCTGATCTCGGTCTGGAGTGATCGTGCGCTCGACGCGGCCGGCGCCGACGATGATCGCCTTCGTACCCTTCGGTACGTAGAACTTCACTGGGGTCGTGCCGACCGGCTTGCCATCGAGCGTGACCGTCTCCACCCGCGCCGAGTGGACCGAGATCGATACCGTGTGCGCTGCCGGAATCGCTTCGGCGACGGGCTTCGGCCCCGCTGGGTGTGTCCTCACGAGCTTCACCGCCACGATCACCACCGTCGCGATCGCGCCGAGTGCCGCGACCACACCCCAGATCCTCCGCGGCGGCTTCGCGGTCTGTCGGACCTGATGGACCGCCGCCTTCGCGGCCTTCTCCTCGACCCATGTTCGATCGATCTCGAGGACGACGGGCGCGCTCTGAGGTGGAGCAAACGCGGCCGAGGGCACGTCGAGTGCCGCGCTCGTCGTATCGAATGCGATCGGTGCATGCGTGGTGTCGATCGCTTGCAGCATCGCGCGGGTCGCCGCGGCACCCGGGCGCGCTTCGGGCGAAGGATCGAGCAACCGCGAGATCACCGACCGCAGCGGAGCCGGCAGGCCATCGAGGTTCGGTGCGCCGTGCGCCTTTTGCGTGAACAGCGACTCGATCGTCGGCGCGTCCCACAGCGTGCCGGCACCTGCGAGCTCGCCGAGCAGGACCCCGAGCGCGTACAGATCCTGCGCCGGCGCTGGTGCCGCACCGTTCAACGCGACCTCGGGCGACAGGTAGCGCGGCGTGCCGGCGATCAGGCCGGCTTCCGTCGCACGACCGTCGGGATCGAGGAGCGAGCGCGCGAGACCGAAGTCGAGCACCTTGACGTGACCGCGATCGCCGTCGAGGAGGATCACGTTCTCGAGCTTGAGATCGCGATGGATGATGCCGATCGCGTGCGCCGCCTCGAGCGCATCGCAGAGCTGGGCACCGATGCGAATGACCTGGGCGAGCGGTTGGACGCCGGCCTCGAACAGGGTCTTGCCCTTCGCGAGCTCCATCGCGAGGTAGAGCCGGCCGTCGGCGGTCTGGCCGAAATCGATCACCCCGACGCTGTTCGGATGCGCGAGCTTGCTCGCGAGCTGGGCCTCGCGGAGAAATCGCTTCACCGCGACCACGTCGCCTTCGAAGCGGCGATCGATCAGCTTGAGCGCGACTTCGCGGCCGATCGAGATCTGGTTGGCACGATAGACCGTGCCCATCCCGCCCTTGCCGAGCTTGCCGAGCAGCTGGAAGCGGCCATCGATCGTGCGGCCGACGAGGTCATCGTCATCGGTGATCTGGACGAAGAGCGTGCCGCATGCGGGACACGGGGTCCCGGCCGCCGCTCCCTCGGCGTCACAGTTCGCACAGACCACCCGCACGACATGAAGATATCACCCGAGCGAGGTGCCGCCGGTGAGCATCGCCACGATCGCGGCCTGCTGTGCCTTCGCCTCGGGCGAGCCACTGCCGCTCTTGCCGGTCGTCAGCTTCGCGAGCTGGATCGGCTTGGAGCCGCGACCGTTGTCGCGCTTCGGATCGGCGCCGCCCGCGAGCAACGCGCGGACCGCATCGGCACAGCGATTTCGGATCGCGCGATGGAGCGGCGTCGTCCCGCTCTTGTCGGCCGCATTCGGATCCCCGCCCGCGGCGAGCAAGCGCTCGATCGTCGTGACCTGCGCTGCGGGATCCCACGCCGGGTTGCCGGGACCACCGTCGACCGCGTAGTGCAGTGGCTCGTCACCGCGCCGGTTCTTCGCGCGCACGTCCGCGCCGCGGGTCAACAGCGTCCGTACGAGCGCCGGACGATGAGAAGCGGCAGCGATGTGGAGCGCGGTGTCACCCGCATACGCGTAATGCCGGATGGCCTCGAAGAAATATGGAGCGGTGTCGGTCCGCGAGGCGCCGCGTTCGAGCGCAGCGACGGCGAGCGCCGGATCCTCGGCCAGCAAGCGGGCAAACGCTGCGCGATCGCCATCGACGATGGCGCGCATCGCGATGAGAAGACTCGGCGATCTCTTCATGAGAACCAGAGCATACGCTCACCGCGCCTCGGATCAGCGCACCCCATTTGCTACCCCAACGTCGAAGGGTTTCGGCCGAACCTAGATCCGATGGAGATCGCGCAGATGCGGTACGCGGGCGGCGCGTCGTGACGACCGCGATCCATCCGCTGCTGAGCCGCGTGCTGCGCAAGCTCGATGCGTCGCCGACCGAGGCGCCCTCGCTCGAGACCTGGCAGGCGACGCTCGGCCTCGTCAGCAAGATCCTGCACGACGCGGATCAGGATCGCCGCACCGCCGACCACGCGATGGATGTGCTGTCGGGCGAGATGCAGGGCCTGTATCGCGAGCTCGAGCGCAAGACCCAAGAGGAGCTCGCCGCGCTGCGAATGTCCGACGAGCGCCATCGCCTGCTGTTCCAGGAGAACCCGCTGCCGATCTGGGTGCAGGACGCGGCGACGATGCAGTTGCTCGCGGTCAACAACTCGATGGTCGGGTTGTACGGCTACACGCGCGACGAGCTGCTCGCGATGACGCTCGTCGACCTCAAGTTCCCGGAGGACGTCCCGCAGCTCCAGCACGCGGTCGCGACCCAGGTGCTCGACGGCGTCTATCACGTCGGCGTGCGCAGGCATCGCCGCAAGGACGGCACGTCGCTCGACATGGACGTCACGATCCATCCGATCACGTTCGAGGGCCGCGCGTGCATCCTCGGGATCGCGATGGACACGACGCGCGCGCGCCGGCTCGCCGAGGATCTGCGCCAGGCCCAGAAGATGGAGGCGATCGGCCTCCTCGCCGGCGGTGTCGCGCACGACTTCAACAACATCCTCGCGGTGATCCTCGGCAACGTCGAGTTCGCGCTCGAGGACCTCACCGCGGATGATCCGCGCGTGCAGCAGCTCGCGGAGATCCACGAGGCGGCGAAGCGCGCGGCCGGGTTGACCCGCCAGCTCCTCACGTTCAGCCGCAAGCAGAACCGCCAGCCGAAGCCGCTCGCTCTCAATACGGTCGTGATCGACCTCCAGGCGATGCTGACCCGGATCGTCGGCGAGGACATCGCGATCGACTCCGCGATCGCACCCGACCTCGGAGTGATCGAAGCGGATCACGGCGAGGTCGAGCAGATTCTGATGAACCTCGTCGTCAACGCGCGCGATGCGATGACCCGCGGTGGCCAGCTTTCGCTCGCGACGTCGAACCGCAGCGTCGACGACGTCCAGGCCGCGCACCTCGGCTGCACGAGCGGTCGCTATGTCGTGCTCGAGGTCCGCGACACCGGCTGCGGCATGCCCCAGGCGGTGCGCGAGCGGATCTTCGAGCCGTTCTTCACGACGAAGTCGAGCGAGCGCGGTACCGGCATTGGCCTGGCGACGGTGTTCGGCATCGTCAAGCAAGCGAACGGCGGTATCGAGGTCGACTCCGTCGTCGGCCGCGGCACGACGTTCCGGATCTACTGGCCGCGCACGGATACGCCGATCGCAGCCGCGCCCACCGAGGAGCTCGTCGCACCGCATGGCCACGGAACGATCCTGATCGTCGAGGACGATCGCCAGCTCCGTCAGATCCTGCGCAAGCATCTGACCAGCTGGGGCTACACGCTGCTCGAAGCCGAGAATGGCCGCCGTGCGCTCGACCTCCTACGCGACGACGCGGTGGCGGTCGACCTGCTCCTCACCGACCTCGTGATGCCCGACCTCGATGGCCGCTTGCTGAGCGAGCTCGTCCTCGAGGATCGCCCGAGAACGCGCGTCATCTTCATGTCGGGCTACACCGAACACGCGGCGATCGACGACGCCGCGCTCGGACCCGATGATCTGTTTCTCCAGAAGCCGTTCACCGCGCGCACGCTCGCCGAGAAGGTCGGCGAAGCGCTGGCCGCTAGCTCGCAGCCGCGAGTGCGGCGCGCTGGCGGCGGTTGAGCCCGATCCGCGGGCGCTTCGCCTTCATCGCCGCCTCGACCGTGTCGAGCGTGTAGAGCCCGCGCCGCACGAGCACGGCAGCAGCGACCGTCGCGGATCGACCGTGACCGAACGCGCAGTGGATGAACGCCGGGCCGCCGGCGGCCTGCACGCGATCGACGATCATCACGAGCTCGGCGGGCGTCGGCGTGCGCGCGTCGAGCGTCGGCACCGTGATGTACTCGCGGCCATCGTTCACGCCGCGCGCGGCCGGCATCTCGGCGCACAGATCGACGACGATCGCGATCCCCGCGGGGAGCTCGTCCGGGCGCGGCCTGCGCCCGACCCACACGCCGGGCGCGACCTCGTTCGCGACGGGCTCGCTCGTCACCGACCGCGCGAGCTCGTGACCGATCCACTGGAACACGAACACGGGCCACCACACGAGCCACGCGTAGAGCGGCAGCGAGCCGTCCTCGCGCTTGCCGAACGCACGCGGCGCATCGAAGCGATAGACGATCCACGCCGCCAGCAGGATCGCGGCAGGCCACAGCGCGATGTGGAAGATGGGCCACGCGTATGCCGCCGCCGCGAGCACGCCCGCGATGGCCAGGAACACGTAGTCGATCACGCGGGAGTCTTAGCAGACTCGGGCTAGCCGCCCTTCATCTGCATCATCATTCCCATCATCTGCTGCATGTTCTGCGAGCTCGCCTGGCCCTGCTGGAAGCTGGTCGCAACCGACTCCAGCGAGCTCTGGAGCTGCTGGACCGCGAGCATCATCGACTTGTTGAGGTCGGTGTTCGTCGCGCCGGACGCGTAGCGCACCCCGCCCGTGACCTCGGCGAGCACGCCTGGAGCGATCGATTCGAACATGATCGCCACTAGAGCAGCCGGCGTGCCAGACGCTGCGCCTCGCGATTTCGCACAGCTAGGCGACCTGGGGAACTGGACCGCCTTCCGGAGAAGACGGCCAGGGTCCCAGTCAGTGCTGGGGAACGAGCTCGCGCCAGCTGTAGCCTTCGCGCCCCATCATCTCGTCCGCGGCGGGTGGCCCCTGCGAGTTGTCCTCGTAGACGTGAACGCCGGGCGTCGCTTCCCAGACCTGAAGCACGGGCTGGATCAGCTCCCACGCGCGATCGACGGAGTCGCGCCGGTTGAACAGCGTCGCGTCACCGCGCATGCAGTCGAGCAGCAGACGCTCGTACGCCTCCGCGATCGGCCGGTTGAACGCATCGGCGTACGTCATGTTCATGACGACGTTACCGACGTTGATGTTCTCGCCCGGGACCTTCGCGACGAACCGCAGCGAGATGCCCTCGTGCGGCTGGATCCGCAGCGACAGCACCGCGGGCTGGAGCACCGAGCCGGCCGCTTCTTCCTTGAACAGGACGAGCGGCACCGACTTGAAGTGGATGTTGACCTCGGTGACGCGCTCCGCGAGCTTCTTGCCAGCGCGCAGATAGAACGGCACGCCTTGCCAGCGCCAGCTGTCGATGAAGAACCGCATCGCGGCGTAGGTCGGCACCTGCGAATTCGGATCGACGCCGGGCTCCTCGCGATACGTGCGGTACTGGCCGCGCACGCAGGCATTCGCGACGTCGTCGAGCGTCAGGTTCTTGACCGAGCGCAGCACCTGCGATTTCTCGTCGCGGACGTCCTCGGCGGCGAACGATGCCGGGACTTCCATCGTCACGAGCGACATGACCTGGAGCAGGTGGTTCTGGATGATGTCGCGGACGACGCCGGTCTGCTCGTAGAACGCGCCGCGCCCCTCGATGCCGATCGTCTCGGCCGCCGTGATCTCGACGTGGTCGACGTGGTTGCGGTTCCACAGCGGCTCGAAGATCGAGTTGCCGAAGCGCAGCACCAAGATGTTCTGGACGGTCTCTTTGCCGAGGTAGTGATCGATCCGATAGATCTGTGACTCGTCGAGATAGCGGCCGATCATCTCGTTGAGCTCGCGCGCCGACTTGAGATCGCGGCCGAACGGCTTCTCGACGATCACGCGGCAGCCCGGGACGTTCGTGCCCTGGGCCTTGCGCTCGATCAGCTTGTGCTTCTCGAGCTTCTCGAGGATCAGCGGGAACACCGACGGCGGCGTCGACAAGTAGAACAGCCGGTTGCCTTTCGTGCCCTTCTTCGCCGCTGCATCGAGCCGCTCCTTCAGCTTCTCGTACAGCGCGTCATCGGCGAACTCGCCGCCGACGTAGTCGAGCATGCCGGCGAACTTGTCCCACGCGGCCGGTTCGACTTTCTGGCGCGAGAACTCGGCGACGCGCGGCTTCAGCATGTCGCCGAACGCCTGCGGGGTGAGCGGGTTCCGCGACACCCCGATGATCACCGTCGGATCGGTCAGCGATTGATCGATCAGCAGGTTGAACAGCGCCGGTGCGAGCTTGCGGCCCGACAGGTCACCGGTCGCACCGAAGATCACGATCGCCGTCGGCTCTGGCTTGCGGCGCTTCGTCGAGACGGTGCCGAGGATCTCGCCGACGACCGACGAGCTGGGAGGTTTGCGTTTCGGTTGGTCAGCCATGATGTCCTACAGTTGAGTTGCACCGTGGGCAGCGCCATAGAGCGCCGCACGGGGTTCGAGACAGACGCGCACCGACAGCGCACGCGCCCAGGTGGAGAACCGACCTTTTGCGGTCAGGCGTTGGATGCACGCGCCGGTCTGAAGCGCCGGTAAGACCTTCGGCGGAATGCCACCGCCGATGAAGATGCCGCCGGTCGCGAGGCCGCGCAGCGCCAGGTTGCCCGCTTCGGCGCCGAGGATCTCGGCGAACATCGCGAGCGCGCGCACCGCGCATGGATCGCGGCGCTCGAGCCCGGCCTTCGAAACGACCGCATTGCGATCGCCGGATGCGAGCTCTTGCGTAAGCCACGCGGGCTCCGGTTCGTTCGCGCGCTCGCGGCAAAAGCCGTAGAGGTCGCCGATGCCGTGGCCGGAGAGCACGCGCTCGTAGCTGACGTGATCGCCGTAGAGCCCGCGCAGATAGCGGAGCAGCAGGATCTCGTCCTCGGTCCCGGGCGCGAAGTCCGCGTGCCCACCTTCGGACGGCAGCGCGCGATACGCGTGGCCGTCGTGATAGAGCGTCGCCTCGCCGAGCCCGGTGCCGGGTGCGATCACCGCGATCGTCGCGCGATCGGGATGCGGGCCTTGTTGGAGCACCGCGAACGAGGTCTCCGGAATCACGAGCATGCCGAGCGCGGTCGCCTGCAGATCGTTCAGCAGGCGGACCTTCGCGCCGAGTTGGTTCTCGAGCGATGCGGTCGCGATCGTCCACGGCAGGTTCGTGATCTTCGCGACGCCGTCGACGACGGGGCCGGCGACGCCGAAGCACGCGGCGGCAACTTTGCCCGGCGCGAACTTGTCGATGATCTGCTCGAGCGAGGCCCAGTCGCCGCTCTTCTCGGTCGCCTCGCGGACGACCGCACCGTGGTCGTCGCACAGCGCGAGCGTGGTCTTCGTTCCGCCGATATCGCCTGCGAGGATCACAGCTTCGCCCCCGCGGCGGCGGCACGATCGACAAACCACACGAGGTCGGCGGAGGTCACGAGCGACGACGGATACAGCTCGCTCGGCCCGCGCGCGACTTGGGCGAGCGTGTCGGCCTTGTCGGCACCGCCGACGAGGAACCGCACGTGATGCGCGGCATCGATCACCGGTAGCGTGATCGTCAACCGCGTCGCCGGGCCCTTCGTCAGCGGCGAGTCGACCTGGTTCGCGATCACGTAGCTCGTCTTGTCGCGCACGCCGGCGCTGTTCGGAAACAGCGACGCGGTGTGGCCATCGGGGCCCATGCCGAGCCACACGAGATCGAACACCGGCGGCGCGCCGAGCGCTGCGACCAGCGCGCGCTCGTAGTCCTCTGCGGCCTTGATCGGCGGCCGCTCGCCCTCGAGCCGGTGGATCTTCGCCGGGTCTAGCTTCAGCGGATCGATCAGGTGCTGCTTCGTCATCCCGTAGTTCGAATCGGGATGGTCCGGAGGCACGCAGCGCTCGTCGCCCCACCACAGCTCGATCCGGTCCCACGGCAGCGCGTCGCGGCCGCGCTGTGCGAGCACGTCGAACAGCTTCTTCGGCGTCGAGCCTCCCGACAGCGCGACGTGGAACGGACGATCCGTCGCCTTCACCAGCGCGGTGAAGTCGTCGGCCGCCGCACGCGACAGCGCGTCGAGATCGGCGAACAGCTGCTTCTGCATCAGCCGCCGGCCGGCTTCTCGACGTGACCACCGAACTGGAAGCGCATCGCGCTCAGCACCTTCTCGGCGAACGAGTGGTCCTGGCGCGAGCGGAACCGGGTGAACAGCGACGCCGCGATCACGTCGGCGGACACACCCTCTTCGATCGCCGCCATCACGGTCCACCGGCCCTCGCCGGAGTCCTGGACGCTGCCGGTGAACTTCGCGAGGTTCGGATCCTCGACCATCGCCTTCGCGGTCAGATCGACGAGCCACGACGACAGCACGCTGCCGCGGCGCCAGACCTCGGCGATATCCGCGATCGGCAGCGCGAACCGATGATCCTCGGCGACGGTCGGGTTATTCGCGCCCTTCATGATGTCGAAGCCCTCGGCGAGCGCCTGCATGATGCCGTACTCGATGCCGTTGTGGACCATCTTGACGAAGTGGCCCGAGCCGGTCGGCCCGCAGTGGAGATAGCCATCCTCGGAGGTGCCGGCGAGCTTCTCGCGGCCCGGCGTGCGCTCGACGTTGCCGCGGCCCGGCGCGAGCGTCTTGAAGATCGGATCGAGGCGGGTGACGACGTCCTTCGGCCCGCCGATCATCATGCAGTAGCCGCGCTCGAGGCCGTACACGCCGCCCGACGTGCCCGCATCGACGTAGCTGATCTGCTTCGGCGCGAGCATCTGGCCGCGGCGGATGTCGTCCTTGAAGAACGAGTTGCCGCCGTCGATGATCGTGTCGCCGGCCTCGAGCTTCTTGCCGAGCTCTTCGACGGTCGATTCGGTCGGGCCACCTGCGGGCACCATGATCCAGATGTGCCGCGGCTTCGGCATCGCCTTGATCATCGCGTCGAGCGAGTCGACGCCGGTCGCGCCTTCTCCCGCGAGCTGCTTCACTGCATCGGCGCTGCGATCGTACGCGACGATCGTGTGGCCATTCTTCATGAGCCGGCGCGCCATGTTGGCGCCCATCCGGCCGAGTCCGATCATTCCGAGTTGCATGGTGGCTCCTACTTTCTCGCGAGCTGCGCCTTCGCAGCGGCAACGATGTTGTCTGGCGCGAAGCCAAACTTGGTCTGCAGTTCCTTGAGCGGCGCCGACGCGCCGAACGTCCGCATCGTGATCATCGCGCCGGTCCGGCCGACGTAGCGCTCCCAGCCGAAGTTCGATGCTTGCTCGACCACGACCCGCGCGGTGATCGCCGGCGGCAGCACGGCATCGCGATACGCGGCGTCTTGCTCCTCGAACAATTCCCACGACGGCATCGACACGACGCGCGACTTCACGCCGGCGGCGACGAGCTTCTCGTGCGCGGCGATGCACAGGCCGACTTCGGTGCCGGTGCCGATCAGGATGACCTCGGGCTGGTCGCTATCCGCGACGACATACGCGCCCTTGTGGAGGCCAGCGGCCGGCGCGTACTTCTCGCGATCGAGCGTCGGCATCGCCTGGCGCGACAGCACGAGCACGACCGGATGGTGGCGCGACTTCGCGATCCACTTCCACGCCTCGACGACCTCGTTCGCATCGCCGGGCCGGAACACGATCAAGCCGGGAATCGCGCGCAGCGACGCGAGGTGCTCGATCGGCTGGTGGGTCGGGCCATCCTCGCCGACGCCGATCGAGTCGTGCGTGAAGATGTGGATGACCGGAATCTCCATGATCGCCGACAGGCGAATCGCGGGCCGCGCGTAGTCGCTGAACACGAAGAAGCCGGAGCCATAGACCCGGACCTTCGACAGCGCCATGCCGTTCAGCGCCGCGGTCATCGCGTGCTCGCGGATCCCGAAGTGCAGGTTGCGGCCGCCGGGCGTCGCGCGCTCGAAGTCGCCGGCGCCGTCGAACGTGAGCCGGGTCAGCGTCGACGGAGCGAGGTCGGCCGAACCGCCGATCAACCACGGCACGTTCTTCGCGAGCGCGTTCAGCACGGTCTGCGATGACTGGCGACCGGCGAGCCCCTTGGGATCCGCGGGGAACACCGGCAGGTCCTTATCCCAGCCGTCGGGCAGCTCGCGCTTCTGCATCCGCACGTGCTCTTCGGCGAGCTGCGGAAATTCTTTGCCGTACGCCGCGAACAGCGCGTTCCACTCGGCGTGTGCCTTCTGCGAGCGCGCGCCGAGGTGGCTCGCGAAGTTGTCGTAGACGCTGTCGGGCACGAGGAACTTCGCGTTCGGATCCCAGCCGTAGCGCTCTTTGACGTACTTGATCTCGTCTTCGCCGAGCGGCGAGCCGTGGACGGAGTGGGTATCCTGCTTGTGCGAGCCCCAGCCGATGTGGCTGTCGACGATGATCAGCGTCGGCCGATCGGTCGTCGCTTCGAACGTCGCGAACGCACGCTTCAGCATGTCGACGTCGTTCGCATCGCCGACGCGCGTGACGTTCCACCCGAAGCCGATGAACTTCGTCGCGATGTCGTCGGAGAACGCGAGCTCGGTCCGGCCTTCGATCGTGATGTGGTTGTTGTCGTAGATCCAGCACAGCTCGGACAGGCCGAGGTGACCGGCGAGCGACGCGGCTTCCTGCGAGACGCCTTCCATCATGCAACCGTCGCCGCCGAGCGCGTAGATGTCGTAGTCGAACAGCGGGTAGCCGGGCTTGTTGAAGTGCGCCGCGAGCCAGCGCCGCGCGATCGCCATGCCGACGCTCGTCGCGAAGCCCTGGCCGAGCGGACCGGTCGTGGTCTCGACGCCGGAGGTCCAGCGGTACTCGGGATGGCCCGGGCACTTGCTATCGAGCTGGCGGAACTTCTTGATGTCGTCGAGCGTGACCGTCGGCGTGCCGACCGACTCGTACTTGGCGTTGACCGACGTCGTCTTCGACAGGTGGAGCAACGAATACAGGAGCATCGACGCGTGCCCCGCCGACAGCACGAACCGATCGCGATTCGGCCAGATCGGATCCGCCGGATCGAAGCGCATCACGTGATTCCACAGCGTGTAGACGACCGGCGCGAGCGCCATCGGTGTGCCCGGGTGGCCCGAGTCCGCCGCCTGCACGCCGTCCATGCTCAGCGTGCGGATCGTGTTGATGCACAGTTGATCGACCTCGGCCTCGCTCATGTTCCCCCGGTCCCGAGCGTCTCAAACTTTTGGGCGGCGGGCTTTGTATCGGTTGATCAATCCGTTCGTGGACGCGTCGTGCGTCGTCACCTCACCCGGGGCTTCCAACTCCGGAAGAATTTTCGCGGCCAGCTGCTTGCCGAGCTCCACACCCCACTGGTCGAACGAATAGATGTTCCACACGATGCCCTGCGTGAAGATCTTGTGCTCGTACATCGCGACAAGAGCGCCCAGTGTGCGCGGCGTGATCCGCTGGACGAGGATCGAGGTCGTCGGCCGGTTCCCCGTGAACGTCTTGTGCGGGACGAGCGCTTCGATCTGATCGGCGGGAGTCTTCGCGGCGACGAGCTCGGCGCGGACCTCTTCGGGCGTTTTGCCCCGCATCAGCGCCTCGGTCTGCGCGAAGTAGTTCGCGAGCAGGATCTCGTGGTGCTTGCCCATCGGGTTGAACGTCTCGACCGACGCGATGAAGTCGCACGGGATGGTCCGCGTGCCCTGATGGATCAGCTGATAGAACGCGTGCTGGCCGTTCGTGCCGGGCTCGCCCCAGATCACGGGACCGGTCGAGTAGTCGGTGATCCGGTTGCCCTGGCGATCGACGCCCTTGCCGTTCGACTCCATGTCGCCCTGCTGGAAGTACGCGGCGAAGCGATGCATGTACTGGTCGTATGGCAGGATCGCGTGGGTCTCGGCGCCCCAGAAGTTCGCGTACCAGACGCCGAGCATGCCGAGGATGATCGGGAGGTTCTGCTCGATCGGCGCCGTGCGGAAGTGCTCGTCCATCTCGAAGCCGCCGGTGAGGAGCTCCTCGAAGTGATCCATGCCGATCACGCACGCGATCGACAGGCCGATCGCGCTCCACAGCGAGTAGCGACCGCCGACCCAGTCCCAGAACTCGAACATGTTCGCGGTGTCGATGCCGAATGCGGCGACCTCCTTCGCGTTCGTCGACAGCGCGACGAAGTGCTTCGCGACGGCCTTGTCGTCCTTCAGCGTGGCGAGCAGCCACGCGCGCGCGGACTTCGCGTTCGTGATCGTCTCCTGCGTCGTGAACGTCTTGCTCGCGACGATGAACAGCGTGGTCTCGGGATCGAGGTGCTTGACGGTCTCGGCGAGGTGCGTCGAGTCGATGTTCGAGACGAAGTGCGCTGACAGGCCTTGTTTCCAGTACGGCCGCAGCGCCTCGGTCACCATCACCGGGCCGAGGTCGGAGCCACCGATGCCGATGTTGACGACATCGGTGATCGCCTTGCCGGTAAAGCCCTTCCAGCGGCCGTCGCGCAGCTTGTCGGTGAACTCGCCCATCTTCGCGAGGACGGCGTTGACCTCGGGCATCACGTCCTTGCCGTCGACGAGGATCGGCCGGTTGCTGCGATTGCGGAGCGCGGTGTGAAGGACCGCGCGATGCTCGGTGCCGTTGATCTTCTCGCCGGCGAACATCTTGTCGCGCCAGCCGGTGACATCCGCTTGCTTCGCGAGCGCGAACAGGAGCTGGAGCGTCTCGTTCGTCGTCCGGTGCTTCGAGTAGTCGACGAACACCCCGCACGCCTCGCGCGACATGGTCGCGAACCGCTTGGGGTCCTTCGCGAACAGCTCGCGCATCGTGGTCGACTGGATCTGGGCCCTGTGAGCGACCAAAGCCTGCCATGCAGGCGAAGTTGTCAACGTCGACATCCTCCGAGCAGACCACATCGACATCTGCGCTGCCATCGATGGTAACGATCAGTTGTGGAGTCGGCGTACCTGAGAGCCTTGGCGAAGCGGTACCCGAGCGTCGACGCGGCACTCGCTGCGCGCGCGAACCTCGAGGCCATTCTCACGCTGCCGAAGATGACGGTGCACGTCGTCAGCGATGTTCACGGAGAAGACATCAAGCTGCGCCAGGTCATCAACAATGCGTCCGGATCGCTCCGGCCGTTGCTCGAATCGATCTTCGCAGGGCAACTCACCGGTCCGGAGCTGACCGAGCTGCTGACGGTGCTGTACTACCCGCGCGAAACGTGGATGGCGCACGGCGGCGACCTGGTCGCGTTCGCGGCGCGCGCGCTGCAGATCATTCGCGAGCTCGCGAAGCGCTACACGATCGCGTACGTCGAGCGGATCATTCCGGATCCGCTCGATCCGGTGCTGCGCGAATTGATCTTCTCGCCCCAGCTCGTGCGGACGCCGGCGTTCCTCGAGGCGCTGCTCGCGCCATTCGTGCAGCACGGCAAGGAGATCGAGCTCGTCCGGATCCTCGCGCGGATCGTGCGCGACCTTGCCGTCGGAGAATTGATCGTCGCGGGCGACCTCGGTGATCGCGGGCCGCGGTTGGACAAGGTGATCGAGCTGCTCGAGCATCAACCGAACGTCGAGGTGACGTGGGGCAACCACGATGCGGACTGGCTCGCGGCGACGCTCGGCCAACCGGCGGCGGTCGCGACGGTCGTGCGGTTGTCGCTGCGCTATCAGCGGCTCGCGCAGCTCGAGGAGGGCTTCGGCATCTCGCTCGCGCCGCTCGCCGATCTCGCGCGCAGTGCATACGGCGACGATCCGTGCGAGCGCTTCCACGTCAAGGGCGATGCCGGCGCGAACGCGGATCTCTACGCGCGGATGCAAAAGGCGATCGCGATCATCCAGTTCAAGCTCGAGGGCGCGCTGTTCCAGCGCCATCCCGCGTGGCAGCTCGAGCATCGCGCGCTGCTCCATCGGATCGATCCGAAGGCGGGAACGATCGCGCTGTACGGCAAGACCTATCCGCTGCTCGATACGAAGCTGCCGACGGTCGACTGGGCGAATCCATACGCGCTCACGGCGGCGGAGCAGGCGTGCATCGATGCGCTGATCCAGAGCTTCGTCGGATCGCCGGCGCTATGGCGGCAGTGGTCGTTCGTCGCGAGTCACGCGCGGATGTGGTTGCGCCGCGATCGCTGCGCGATCTTTCACGGCTGCGTGCCGGTCGACGAGCAGGGCAACTTCCTTGCGTTCGTCGTCGATGGCGTCCCGCGCTCCGGGCGTGCGCTGTTCGAGGCGCTCGATGTCGTGATCCAGCGCGGCGTGCGCCAGCGCGCGATGGCGGATCTCGATCTGATCTTCTATCTGTGGACCGGACCGCTCTCGCCCTGCTTCGGCAAGGACAAGATGGCGACGTTCGAGACCTACTTCGTCGCCGACAAGACGACCCAGGAAGAGCACAAGAACCCCTACTTCGCACTGCTCCACGACAAGGCGTTCTGCGCGCGCGTCCTGACGGATTTCGGGGTCGACCCCGAGCGTGGTTACATCATCAACGGGCACGTGCCGGTCAAGCTCGATGCCGGCGAGCAGCCGATCAAGAAGAGCGGCCGCGCGATCACGATCGACGGCGCGTTCGCGGCGGCATACGGCGACAAGGGCTTCTCGCTCGTGCTCGACGCGCATCGCATGTACCTCGCGCAGCACGCGCACTTCGAGGGCCCGGAAGCGGCGGTGAGCCAACACGCCGATATCGTGCCGACCGTGTCCGATGTCGAGGTCTATGCCGAGCCGCGGCGGGTCGCCGATACCGAGCTCGGCGAAGACCTGCGCGAGGAGATCCTCGCGATCGAAGCGCTCGTCACGGCGTTCGAGACCAACGCAGTCCCGAGGAGATGAAGATGACCACGCTACTGGATCAGCTGACCACGATGACCGTCGCCGTGTGCGACACCGGTGATCTCAAGTCGATCGAGAAGTTCAAGCCGCGCGACGCGACGACGAATCCGTCGCTGATCACCGCGGCGGCGCAGATGGCCGAGTACGCCGACGTCGTCGACGGCGCGCTGAAGTGGGCCGAGACGCAGGGCGGTGACGAGAAGAAGACGATCGCGCTCGCCCTGGATCGCCTCGCGATCGAGTTCGGCCTACGGATCCTGAAGATCGTGCCGGGTCGCGTGTCGACCGAGGTCGATGCGAGGTTGTCGTTCGACACCCAGAAGACCGTCGAGAAGGGCCGATATTTGATCTCCCAGTACAACGCGGCCGGGATCACGAACGATCGCGTACTGATCAAGATCGCGTCGACCTGGGAGGGCATCAAGGCTGCCGAGATCCTCGAGAAGGAAGGCATCCACTGCAACCTGACGCTGCTGTTCGGCATGCACCAGGCCGTCGCGTGTGCCGAGGCAGGCGTGCGGCTGATCAGCCCGTTCGTCGGCCGGATCCTCGACTGGTACAAGAAGGCCGAAGGGCGCGAGTCGTACGCCCCCGCCGAGGATCCGGGCGTGAGGTCGGTGACCAGGATCTTCAACTACTACAAGAAGTACGGCTACCAGACGCAGGTGATGGGTGCGAGCTTCCGCAACCTCGGCGAGATCACCGAGCTCGCCGGCTGCGACCTCCTGACGATCGCGCCGAACTTCCTCGGCGAGCTGTCGACCAAGGAAGGCCCGCTACCGCGCAAGCTCGATCCCGAAGCGGCGCGCGACATGGACCTCGCGAAGCTGACGATGGACGAGCAGGCCTTCCGCACCGCGCACGAGGGCGATGCGATGGCGCGCGAGAAGCTTGAAGAAGGCATCGCCGGGTTCTCGAAGGCGATCCTCGCGCTCGAGAAGCTGCTGACCGAGCGCTTCCAGGCGATGCATCGCAAGGCGCGCGCCGGTGCCGCCGCTCGCGACTTCTTCAAGGCGTTCGACCTCGATGGCGATGGCTTCGTCACGCGCGAAGAGTGGGCCGGCTCGCAAGCGGTGTTCGATGCGCTCGACCTCGACAAGGATGGCAAGGTCTCGCCCGAGGAGATGGCCGCCGGCATCGGCGCCGCGTTCCTGCTCTAGCGCTCTGCTTCCAACGCGGCGATCTTCGCGATCCGGCGGATGTGGCGCTCTTCGTGGGTGAACTCGGCGTGGAGGAACGCCGTGACGAGCTCCGGCACCATCTCGGGCCCGATGATCCGCGCGCCCATCACGAGGATATTCATGTCGTCGTGCTCGACGCCCTGATGCGCGGAGTACGTGTCGTGACAGACCGCGGCGCGGATGCCCTTCAGCTTGTTCGCTGCGACCGAGGCACCGACGCCGGAGCCGCAGAGCAGCACGCCGCGATCGATGTCACCGGCGATCACCGCCTCGCCGAGCGCCGCGGCGTAATCGGGGTAGTCGACGGGGTCGGTCGACATCGTCCCGTAGTCGTGGACCTCGTGGCCGAGCCGCTGGACGACCTCGATCACCCGGCCTTTGAGCGGAAACCCTGCGTGATCGACAGCCACTCCGATCTTCATGTGCTTAGGATGGCCCCGTGATTAGCTGGTGGCTACTGCTCACGACCTCGTTCGCCGTGTGGGCGATCGTGATGGCCGTCGTGATCGTCCTCCAGCAGCGGTCGCCGGCCGCGACGATCGCCTGGATGCTCGTGCTCGCGTTCCTGCCGATCGTCGGTTACGTCGTGTACCGGCTGATCGGCCCGCAGCGCCTCAAGCGCAAGAAGCTGCGCCGCCAGCTCACGCGCAAGCTGATCGAGGAGGCGGCGAGCGCACTCCACGCGATCGAGGTCGAGGCGCACCATCGCGAGCAACTCGCCGCGATCGCGATCTCCGCCGGCGAGCCACCGCCGCTCCGCGCCGAAGGCATCGAGCTCTACTGCGACGGCCAGAGCTGCTACGCCGCGATCGCGAAGGCGATCGACGCCGCGAAGCACCACATCCACGTCGAGTACTACATCTGGGAGAACGACCACAGCGGTCGCCGGTTGCGCGATCAGCTGATCGAGCGCGCGAAGTGCGGCATCGAGGTCCGCGTGATCGTCGACGGCACGGGCTCGCACGGTGCGGGCCCGCGGTTCTTCAAGCCGCTGGTCGCCGCCGGTGGCGAGGTGTACTGGTTCAACCCGGTGTCGATCTTCACGCTGCGCCGCCGCCGCGCCGACTTTCGCTCGCATCGCAAGATCGTCGTATGCGACGGCACCGTCGGTTTCATGGGCGGCATGAACATGGCGGATACCCAGACGCCGGAGTTCTCGGGCGACGCCGCGTGGCGCGACACCCACGTGCGGTTCGCGGGCTCGACCGTGCGCGCACTGCAGCGGGTCTTCGTCGAGGACTGGGCCTACTCCGCCGACAAGGTGTTGCCGTTCGAGCCGCCCTATTTCCCGCTGCCCGACGAAGAGCCGACCGGCGATGTCGTCCAGATCATCGCCTCGGGCCCCGACCTCGCCGTGTTCGCGATCCACAAGGTGTATTTCGCCGCGATCACGCAGGCGGTCCACCGGGTGTGGCTGACCACGCCGTACTTCGTCCCCGACGACGCGATCCTGTCGGCGATCGTTTCCGCCGCGATGCGCGGCGTCGACGTCCGCCTGATCGTCCCCGCCAAGGGCGACTCGCGCCTCGTCGATCTCGCCGCGCGCAGCTACTTCGCCGAGATCCTCGAGGCCGGCGTCCGCCTGTTCGAGTATCAGCCGCGATTCGTCCACGCGAAGACGATGGTGATCGACGACGACGTCGCGATCGTCGCGAGCGCGAACCTCGACAACCGCAGCTTTCGGCTCGACTTCGAGCTCGGCGCCGTGATCTACGCGCAGAAGCTCAACAGCGAGCTCGCCGATGCGTTCACGCGCGACTTGCAGGCGTGCCGCGAGGTACGGAAGGACGCGCTCGACCGTCAGCGGTTTTTCCCGCGACTGTTTCAATCGGGCGCACGTCTGCTGTCGCCGCTCCTCTGACCTCGACGGGCGCTGCGAGCAGCTTCGCCGCGACGCGCCGTTCGTGCCGCGTCGGGATCCAGTCGTAGACCAGGATCTCGATCGGTCGCCACAGCACGACCCAGCACGAGATCACGAGGCCCTCGCGCAACCCGGCACCGACCGCACCGCCGACGCTCTTGCCGACAACCTGCGCGAGCGCGAGCAGCGCGACGACCAGGACGAGGCCGATCAACAGCGAGACCTGCCCTACCCTGCGCCTGCGTTGCCTCGCGCGGCGCAGCCGTTCGATCGTGTACTCGAAGTGCGCGCGGAACGCGGTCTCGATCTCGCCGGCCGGGCACGGCTTGTCGAGCCAGAACACGACCTTGTAGCGGTCCTCGCCGAACAGGTCCTCGCCGGCATCGAGCAACAGGTCCGCCAGATCCGGATCGAGGTCGCGCTCGCGGAACGGCGCCGGATCGCGATTGTCGAAGATCTGCTCGACCGTCTGCAGCTTGATATCGATGCAAGGCACGCCGTCCTCGCTGCGATATCGGCTGGTGTCGCTCACTAGTTACAGGGTAGCGCGGTCTTCATGACCCTGAGGTCGTCGATCGCACCGTTGAACGACGGCTCGCTCGGCGTCCAGATCACGTTCTTGCCGATGTACGGCGGGTACGTCGAGGCCAGTGGCACCGGGGTGTTGTCGTCCTTCAGGAACGCCTTGTTGCCGAGCTTCTTCCCGTCGACGCACAGCGCGACATCGCTCGCTCCGGCATGGACGATCCGGACGAAGTGCCACCCCATGTCCTCCGGGTACTGGGCGATGAGCTCGTCGACCTCGATCGTCGTATCCGTCGCGTTCTTGCAGGTCTGGACATCCACCGCGAGGTGGTTCGTGTTGTCGGTGTAGAGCACGACGCCGATACCACCCACGGCACCGGTATCGAGATCGAGATCCGAGAACGCCCAGCCGCCGGTCACCGAGTCGACGACGCCGTTGAACTTCATCCAGAACTGGATCGTGAAGTCGCCCGTGCGATCGAGCGCGCTCGGCGCCTCGTAGTACTTCGACGTCATGATCGTCGCGGCCATCCCCTCTTCGGTATACGGGCCGGCACCGAGCGTCGGCATCGCGTTCGAGCTCGTATCGTAGTCGTGGTAGCCGTAGTCGGGGCCGCACAGGTTGTGGACGCTCGTCCCGCTCGCGCCGTCGAACGCGATCGCGACCTGGCACGACGACGGGAAGATCGCGCTATCACCGACGACGAACAGCTGGACCGCCGCGTTCGTCACGTTGCCGCCGTCGAGCGTGACGTAGACGCGCTCGCCTTCGAGCACGTCGAGCGTGACCGTCTGTTGCACGGTGACGCCCGGATCCGCGACCGCCGTGAACAACGCGTCCTCGCGACTGCCCCGATAGAGCCGCACGGTTTGCGTGGGCGCACCATCCGGCAACCGTACGCCGAGCTGGAGCTGGACGACGCGCGCACTCGGCGCGACCCACTCGACCGCAGACTCGGGGCCGCTATTGCCCGCCGTCGAGATCAGCAGCGCGCCGGGGAGTTGCTGACACGCCGGCGAGTCGTGCTTCGCGCAACTCGTGATCTGGTTGCCGGCGACCGCACCGACAAACGTGTCGCCGCTCGCGGTCATCGGCGTCCACGTCCGATCTGCGTGATCCTCGAGGTAGCGCCAGTGCATGTCGCTGCCCATCGCGGTGCCGTCGAACGCACCGCCGCCGTCGCCGAGGCAAGGCGCAGGGCACGTCGAGGCGATCGAGCCGTCGCCGCCGCCGGTGTTGTCGTCGTCGCCACCATGCGAGTCGAACAGCGACTGCTTGCAGCTCACCAGCGCGACGAGGATGACGAGATATCTCAGAACCATACTTCGCCTCCGACGAACGCGGGGAACGTCAGCCCGTGGCCCTTGGTCGCGTAGCTCGCGTACGACTCGAGGTGGAGCGCGAGCGACGGCGTCGCTTTGATCCGCACGCCGAGTCCCGCAGCACCCGAGACCCAGGTCTCCGACATGCTGCCATCCGTGAACGCGATCGGTACCGCGCCGATCAAGTGCAGCGACGCGCGATCGCCGGCGAGCCGGACGCGCACGCTCGGCATCACCGCGTACGCGACGAGCGTGACGTCGAGCGCGACCTCGAGGCGATCGGTGATCGCATAGCCGAGGCCGAGATCCGGGACGCCGGTCTTCGCGACCTGCTGGAAGTTCGTGCCGAACCCCGCCATGATCGAGAACACCTTCGGACCGAGCGGCGCTTCCGGTTCGTGAACGACGACGACTTTCTCCTCGGGCGGCGGCGCCTTCGGTGCGTCGGCGAGGTTGATCTTGACCGAGACCTCGTCGCCCGATGCGAGCTTCAAGGCCTTGTCGCCGTCCTTCTTGCCGGCGAGCTTGACCACGACCTTGTGCTCGCCCGGCGCGACGATCAGCGGCATGTCGAGCGGCATCGTGCCGACCGACTGGCCATCGACCATGACCTCGGCGCCGTCCGGCGCGGTCACCGAGACGCGCGCGATCTTCGACAGGATGTCGTCGAGCTCGGCCTTCGCCGCGACGATGCGATCGGCCGGCACCTTCGCGCCGCCTTCGCTCTCGTCGAGGAAGCGCCGGTAGTACTTCACCGCGTCGCTGTAGTGCGACAGATAGCGGTGACACGCGGCGATGTTGTAGAGCACGATGGTCGCCGGTGCGATCTCGTACGCGCGCTCGAACTCGGCGAGCGCCTCGGCGTACTTCTGGTCGGTGAAGAATCCGACGCCGCTCTTGAAGTGGCGGTCGGCTTCTTTTTGTTCCGGCGTCTTCTCGGCCGGCGGTGGTTTCTTCTTTGGCGCCGCCTGCGCGCTACTGGCCGCGAGCAAGCATCCGAGTAAGACAGTCGTCTGTTTCATCAATAGGGGCTTTCGCTCTCGATCTTGTCGGGGTGCTTCTTCGTCTGCTGCTGCGGCTGCGGGTGACCCTTCACCGGTTTCGCGGCGACCTTCTCGAGCTCGATCGTCAGCCGCTGGGTCTCGTCGAACCTGATGTCCTCGTCGTGCGGCGTGTAGCCGGCCGCGGCGATATGCAGGTGGTGCTTCGCGTCGTCCTTTTGCACGGTGATGTCACCGTCCGACTTCTTCCCGTCGATCTCGACCTCGGCGTCTGCCGGCGTGATCGCGAACTTCAACGTGATGGTCGCAGGCGCAGCCGGCGGCGGCGGCGCTGGCGGAGGTGTCGTCTGCGCGACCGGCGGCGCGGACGGCGGAGCCGGCGCAGCAGGTAGATCG
>Ga0207687_10000051_pt1 | contig 92954 bp, 77 predicted proteins | sample KBSM54metaG_FD_184399 | JGI IMG/M metagenome (GOLD analysis project Ga0207687, IMG submission 184399) | Miscanthus rhizosphere microbial communities from Kellogg Biological Station, Michigan, USA - KBS M5-4 metaG (SPAdes) (version 2) | ecosystem: Host-associated > Plants > Roots > Rhizosphere >...
ACGATCGCGTCGATCTGCTCGGGGTGTTCCCGGAGCTTCGCTGCGATGTCCTGCGCGAGCTTCGCCGCCTCGGCGTTCGTCCGCTTCTTCGCGCGGGGGTCGATCCGACCGTGATAGGTCTTGTCGTCGAGCTCCTTCCAACCGATCAGGACATGCTTGACCTGGACCTCACCCGTACCGCCGAGCGCGCGACCGAGGATGTCCTTGGAGTCGATGTCGATCGCGTTGTCGGGAACGGCCGAGCCAGCGCCCGAGCCGACCTTGATCTTGCCGGTCGAGCCGTTGTCGTCGAGCTTGCTCTTGTTCTGCTGGCACGACGCGATCGCCAGCAGAGCCGAGAGGAGAGTTGCGAGGTAAGTACGCATGGAAGCGCGCATCCTAGCGCACGAACCGTGCGAATCCGAGCCAGCTGACCACGAGGATCCCGACGTAAAGCACTGCCAGGTACGGGTGGCCACGGGTCATCGCGACCAGGCAAATCAGCGACAGCCCGATCGCGACGAGCGGCGGGGCCGGATAGAGCGGCGTGCGATACGGCCGCTCGAGCTCGGGATCCGTCTTGCGCAGGCGGATCACCGCGGCGGCGGACACCACGTACATCGTCAGCGCGCCGAACACCGCGACCAGGATGATCTGATCGGTCTTGCCGGTAAACAGCGCGATCAGGCCGACGACCATGTTGGCGACGAGCGCGACTACCGGCGTCTTGCGGCGCGGATGGATCTCGCCGAGCGCCGCGGGCAGACAGTGCGCGCGGCCGAGCTCGAGCAGCGCGCGCGATCCGGCGATCAGGATCCCGTGGAAGCTCGCGACGAGCCCGACGAGCCCGACGCCGGTGAGCAGCAAGAAGTACGGGCTGTCCCGCGATACGACGTGCGCGATCGCGAGCGGCAACGGCGAGTCCGACGTCTTCGTCAGATCGGCGGGGTTCGGATAGACGACGTCGTGCCAGCCGGCCGCGCCGACTGCACCGAACAGCGTGATCGCGGTGAGCAGCACGAGCGTCGCCATCGCCGCGAAGAACCCGCGCGGCAGATCGCGCTGCGGGTTATGCGCTTCCTCGGCGATGTTCGCGATCCCCTCGATCGCGAGATAGAACCAGATCGCGAACGGCAGCGCGGCGAAGGCACCGCCCCAGCCGTGCGGGAGTGCGTCGAGCGAGAACTTCGCCCACGAGAAGTGGGGGAGCACGACGAACCCGAACACGCACAGCTCGATCACCGCGAGGACGGTGAGGACGAGCTCGAAGGTCGCCGACAGCTTCACGCCCCAGATGTTGACCGCGGTGAAGATGAAGTACGCCGCGACCGCGACCGCGTAGACCGGGATCGTCGGGAACGCCTGGTTGATGTAGCCGCCGATCGCGAATGCAATCGCAGGAGGCGCGAGCACGTATTCGACGAGCTGCGCGATCCCCGTGACAAATCCGATGTGCGGGCCGAACGCACGCGTCGCATAGACGTACGCACCACCGGCACGTGGCAACGCGCAGGACAGCTCGGCATATCCGAGGACGAAAGCCACGTAGAGCACCGTGACCGCGACGGTGGCGACCGCCAGACCGTACGGGCCACCCTCGGGGAGGCCGAGGTTCCAGCCGAAGTACATCCCCGAGATGACGTAGCCGACGCCGAGTCCCCAGATCGCGATGGGCCCGAGGGTACGTTGGAGCGTCGTCAAGCCTGGAATCTACTTTGGACCGTGGGCTCGGTGTTCCGCAGCGCCGCGATTTGCCGGTGTATGCTGCGCGAGCATGACCGTTCGGCTTCGGGTGCCCGCCGTCGACGATCCGCAGTTCGTCGCGGATTGGGATGACCGCGCGCGCGTGCTGAAGCTGATCGGCAGCGCGGACAACGCGACCGCGACCGGACTCGCGAAGCTGTTCGATGACCTCCACATCGATCTCCTCGGCAAACAAGCCAGCCAGGTCACGGTCGACATGCGCGACCTCGACTTCCTCGGCACCGCGTGCGTGAAGGAGCTGCTCGGCTGGATCGAGAAGCTCGAGGATCTGACGGAGCGCTACACGATCAAGCTGCGCTCGAACCCGACGATCGCATGGCAGCGAACGACGCTGCCGGCGCTGTCGTGCTTCGACACCGCGCTCGTGACCGTGGAGACCTGATGGAGCTGCCCGAGGAGATCGTCCAGCAGTTCCGCGCGATGGCGCTGGTCCGGATCGCCGAGATCGAAGCCTCGTGGGCGCACGTCCGATCGAGCCTCGCCGAGGACGCGTCGCTCGCGATCCAGCGCGAGATCCACACGCTGAAGGGCGAGTCGCGCATGGTCGGCATGCTCGACGTCAACAAGGTCTGCCACAAGCTCGAGGACCTCGTCGATATCGCGCGGGCTCGCGGCTACGCCGTCGACGACGAGTTCGATCTCGCGGTCACGATGGCGCTGCGGTTCATCGCGACATTGATCCGGAAGCCAGAGGGCTCGCGCGACATCGCCGGGTTCGTGAAGCAGCTCGAGAGCGTCGTGTCGCGCCACGGCCACCACGGCCGCGGCCGGCCTTCGAGCGTACCGCCGCTGCTCCGGACCTCCGCCGCGAGCCGGATCACGTCGATGCTGCGCGCCCAGCTCGGCCCCGCCGCTGTCGATGCGTTCATCGAGTACGCGACCGCGCAGGGTCCGCGCCGCGACCGCCTGCGCAGCTCGTGGCACCTGCTCCGCGACTACGTCGGGATCCAGCGCGCGATCCTGACCGCCGCGCACCTCGCGAAGTACAAGCCGAGCATCGCGGCGCTCGCGCGCGACCTCGGCAAGGAAGTCGAGGTCATCTTCGAGGTCGCCACCGCCGAGGTCACGACCGAGGTCTTGAACGCGCTCGACATCGCGGTGCTTCACCTCGTGCGCAACGCGGTCGATCACGGCATCGAGAAGCCCGGCGTACGCGGCTCGAAGAGGCCGGTCGGCACGGTCACGGTCACCGGCCGCGCGCGCGACGGCGAGTACGTCCTCGAGGTCACCGACGACGGCAACGGGATCGACTTCGATCGCGTGTGCGCACGCGCGGTCGAGCTCCAGCTCCTGCCGCCGGCCGGCACGCTCGACAAGGGCCAGCTCGTCGAGCTGATGTGCCGGCCCGGATTCTCGACGAGGACCGTCGCGAGCGACGTCTCCGGCCGTGGCATCGGCCTCGATGCGGTGCGCGCGAGTGCGGTCGATCTCGGCGGCACGTTGAGCGCGAAGTCCGATCGCGGCAAGGGCACGACCTGGACGGTCCGCCTCCCGGTCCAGACGCTCGTCGTCCGCAACCTCGCGATCCGCGCACCCGCGCTGCGCTTCCCGATCATCCTCGATCCGAGCTGGTCGCTCCTCGACAAGCGGCCCGCGAAGCCGATGTGGATCGATCTCGCGGTCGGGCTCGGCTTCACGTCGAGCAATAGCATCTCGGCATCGCTCCACTGGTTCACGAACGGAGAGCTGTCGATCGGCCTCGCGTGCGGCGGCAAGCCGACCGAGGTCGATGCGCGCCGGCTCGTCACCACGCCGCCGACCTGCGTCGGCGAAGTCATCACGGTTCAGTCGGTCGAGGGGCTGTTGATCCGGCCCGAGCGTATCCCCGGAGTTGTTGCAACATGATCCCTTCGCACGCGCGCGTCGTCGTCATCGGCGGCGGCATCATCGGTTGTTCGGTCGCATATCACCTCGCACACATGGGCTGTAAGGATGTCGTGCTGCTCGAGCGCGACAAGCTGACCTCGGGAACGACGTGGCACGCGGCCGGCCTGATGGTGACGTTCGGCTCGACGTCCGAGACCTCGACGGAGATGCGCAAGTACACGCGCGACCTCTACGCGCGGCTCGAGGCCGAAACCGGCCAGAACACCGGATGGAAGCCGGTCGGCTTCATCGAGGTCGCCGGCGATGCCGATCGGCTCGAGGAGTATCGCCGGGTCTCCGCGTTCAACCGCCACTGCGGCGTCGACGTCCACGAGATCAGCCCGGGCCAGATCAAGGATCTGTTCCCGCTCGCCCGCGTCGACGACCTCCTCGCCGGGTTCTACGTCAAGGAAGACGGCCGCGCGGATCCGGTCGGCGCGACGATGGCGCTCGCGAAGGGCGCGCGCCAGGCCGGTGCGCTCTTGCTCGAGGACACGCCGGTGATCGAGGTGTTGACGAAACGCGGTGCCGTCAGTGGCGTGCGCACGGCGAAGGGCGACATCGCGTGCGAGTACGTCGTCAACTGCGCCGGCATGTGGGCCCGCCAGCTCGGCGCGCAGAACGGGATCGCGATCCCGAACCAGGCTGCCGAGCACTACTACCTGATCACCGAGCGCATTCCCGAGCTCCGCGCCGACTGGCCCGTGCTCGAGGATCCGGGCTCGTACGGCTACTTCCGCGAGGAGGTCGGCGGCTTGATGATCGGCATGTTCGAGCCGGTGTGCGCGCCGTGGAACGTGCGCGGCATCCCGAACGACTTCTCGTTCGGCGAGATCCAGCCCGACTGGGAGCGGATGGGGCCGTACCTCGAGAAGGCGATGGCGCGCGTTCCGATCTCGATGAACGCCGGCGTGAAGAAGTTCTTTTGCGGGCCCGAGTCGTTCACGCCGGATCTCCAGCCGATCGTCGGTGAGAGCTCGGAGGTGAAGAACTACTTCGTTGCCGCCGGCCTCAACTCGATCGGCATCCTCACCGGCGGCGGTCTCGGCCGCGTGCTCGCACACTGGATCATGACGGGCTCGCCCGATGTCGACATCACCGCGATGGACATCAAGCGGCTCCATCACTACCAGACGAACGCGGACTACCGCCGGCTGCGCACCGTCGAGTCGCTCGGCTGGGTCTACTCGTGTCACTACCCGACGCGCACGCCGCAGACCGCGCGCGGCGCGAAGCGGTCGCCGTTTTACGATCGGCTCGCAGCGCGCGGTGCGTACTTCCGCGACGTCAGCGGCTGGGAAGGCGCCGACTACTACGCGGGCGCCGGCGTGAAGCCGGAGATGGAGCTGACGTTCGGCAAGCCGTCGTGGTTCGCGCAGTGGGCCGCGGAGCATCGCGCGGCACGCGAGGGCGTGATCGTCATGGACATGTCGTTCATGGCGAAGTTCCTCGTCGAGGGCCGCGATGCCGGCCGGTTGCTCGAGCACATCTCGGGCAATCACGTCGACGGTGATGCCGGCATGCTGACGTACACGCAGTGGCTCGATCATCACGGCAAGCTGCAAGCGGACCTCACCGTGACGAAGCTCGCGCCCGAGAGGTACTGGGTCGTCGCGTCCGACACCGCGCATCGCCACGTCGAGACCTGGATGAAGCGCGCGTTCGCGGATCACCACGCGTTCGTCGCCGATATGACCGGTGCGTACGCCCAGCTCAACATCCAGGGGCCGCGCTCGCGCGAGTTGATGCAGCTCGTGACGTCGGCCGACATGTCGAACGAGGCGTTCCCGTTCCGCGCCGCGCGCGAGATCGACATCGGGTTCGCACGCGTGCTCGTGCTGCGCGTGACGTATCTCGGCGAGCTCGGCTACGAGCTCTACATCCCGACCGAGCAAGCGCTCGATGTCTACGACCGGATCGTCGCCGCCGGCGAGCCGATCGGCCTCGTCCACGCGGGCCTGAAGACGCTCGCGAGCTGCCGGATGGAGAAGGCGTATCGCGACTACGGTCACGACATCGACAACACCGATACGGTGCTCGAGGCTGGCCTCGGCTTCGCGGTCGATCTCAAGAAGCCCGACTTCGTCGGCAAGGCATCAGTCGCTGCGCAAAAAGCGGACGGCCCGCTCAAGAAGCGTCTCGTCCAGGTGCTCGTGAAGGATCCCGACGCGCTGCTGTTCCACGCGGAGATCATTCGTCGCGATGGCGTCGAGCTCGGCTACGTGCGTGCAGCATCTTACGGCCACACGCTCGGCGGCGCGGTCGGTCTCGCGATGCTCGTCGCCGATCAACCGATCGACGCGAAGTTCCTCGAGACCGGCACGTGGGATGTGCAAATTGCGAACACCCGGTACCCGATCACGGTTTCGTTGAAGCCTCTGTTCGATCCGACGAACAGCAAGGTCAGAGGCTGACATCCACAGCTAACAAAATTGAGATAACTCGACGCGCAGCGAGTTGTACGACATGCGCATGGTGAAGCACGCGCTGGCCCTCGCGTTGATCGCAGCTTGTGGATCGACGCCGCATAACGGTGGTGGTGACGACGGCACGACGCCCGACGCACACAGCCAAGGCTCCGGATCCGGAATGGGATCGGGTTCGGGTTCGGGCTCGGGCTCGGGCTCGGGCTCGGGCTCGAACAGTCAGCTGAAGGTGATCACGATCGTCCTCGAGAACCACGACTACAAAGAGATCATCGGCTCGACGAATGCGCCGTACATCAACTCGCTGTTGCCGCAGGCCGCGCTCGCGACGAACTACAAGGATACGAACCATCCGTCGCTGCCGAACTACCTCCACCTGATCAGCGGCGCCGATCAGTATCCCGGCTTCCTCGACGTCGGCCCGCAGCAGATTCCGTACTTCCCGGCGGCGCAGCCGAACCTCGGCACCCAGCTCGATAGCGCGAGCGTTCCGTGGCGCTCGTATCAGGAGGACATCCCCTCGCCGTGCTCGCTGACCGACGCCGGTCACTGGGCGACGAAGCACGACCCGTTCCTCTACTTCATGGACCAGCAGAGCGACGCCACGCACTGCGCGGCGACGAACGTCGACTACGCGACGAACTTCGCGACCGACCTCGCGGCCGGAACGTATCGCTACATGTGGATCACGCCGAACCTGATCCACGACGGCCACGACCCGTCGACGGATCCGGTCGGGGCGCTCGTCGCGTGCGATCAATGGCTATCGACCGAGGTCCCGAAGATCCTGGCGAGCGACGCGTACCAGCACGGCGCGATTCTGATGATCACGTGGGACGAGGCCGAGGGCCGCAACGGCGACAGCACCGACCAGATCCCGATGATCGTGATGCAGAAGGGGATGGCGCACCCGGGCATGCAGGACGCGACCGCGTACACGCACTCGAGCTACCTCGCGACCGTCGAGGATCTGTTCGGGCTGCCGCGTCTGGCGACGGTGACGTCGACGCCGAGCCTGATGCCGATGTTGCAGTAGCGGCCGGCGCCATTTACCAAGGATCTGCGACAGCGACGGTACCGGCCTAGCCGCTGTTGCGGAGGTTCTTGTCGAAGATATGCGGGTGGATCTTCCGCATCTTCTTCAAGAACTCGCTCGAGCTCGACGCCGAATCAGCGGTCACCGCGTGGTGAACACCGGTGTCGGCGGCGTCGCCGCCTTCGATCAGCGGCCAGAGCTGCGCGCGGACGTCCGGCGGCAGGATGCTCTCGAGGTACTCGAGAGCCATGCCGCGTAGCGAGGTGTCATCGGTCTGGACCGCGTGGAGCGCGACCCGGAGCGGTTCGGCGGGGAGCACGAGGCCGAGCACGCGGAACACGTGCGCGAGGCTGACATCGCTCTCGGCCTCGTACGCGATCACGGGGTCGCTCTCGACCTTGCGCCCCTTCCACTCGTCGTGATCGACGAGCAGCTCCTTGCGGACGTACTCGAACACCTCCTCGGGATCGACCGGGCCGAGGTGAACATCTTGCGCGAGCTGGGCGAGCACGGTGCTGCAGCGATAGCGAACCTCGAAGCTCGGGTCGCTCATCCCGCGCCACAGGCCCCACGCCGCGAGGTCGGGCAAGCCCGCCGCGAGGATGACGGGCAGCCGGCGGCGCAACCGGTCGTCGCGTTCGGTGTCGAGCAGCGAGTCGACGAGCGCCCCGGTGCAGCGCGGCGCGATCGCACGCAGCGCGTCGGTGGCGAGCTTCGCGATCTCGTCGGGGCCGCCGACCAGCTCGATCGCGACGGGCGCGCACTCCGTCGGCAACGGCTCTGCGAGCGCGGCGCGGATCCGCGCGGGGTTGTTCGAGCGAAGCTCGCGGATCAGGCGCTGGAGCCGCTCGGTATCGTTCGGCGCCGGCGCTGGGACCGGCGTGCGTCGCCGCTTGCGCCGTCGCATCTGCAACGGGATGACATCGCCGGGGTGGTTGTAGCCGCTCGGCATCGCCGCGAGGCTGACCCAGGGCTCGGGGCCGCCCTCGCCGCCCGGCATGTCGCGGACCTTGTCCATCAGGCCGGCCTCGAGCGACTGGGTATAGGTCTTCGGCAGGCCCAGCGTGATCAAGAAGCCGAGGCCCGCCGCGATCACCGTCGCGATCAACAGGCCGGTCCGCGCGTCGGCGACGGTATAGACGATCGCGCCGACGAGCTGCGCGGACAGGATGTCGCCGAGCTTGTCCGCGCCGACGTCGAGGATGACCTTCGTCGGTCGCTTCTCTTCCGGCGGCAGCGGCGCGTAGAGCAGCTCGTAGCCCGCGCGGTAGATCGAGTTGCGCGTGACGAGCTCGGCGCCGCGCGCGACGGTCGCCATCGTCGGGACCTTGACGAGCAGCGACAGGAGGCCGAAGCCCGCGACCGTGACCGGCAGCGTCGACACCGTACGCGGCACGCCGAGCCAGGTCAGCACGGGCCCCGACAGCGCGACCTGGACGATCGCGGTGATCACGTTCGTCACGGTGTAGAACACCGCGAGCGAGCGCAGGAGGTCGGCCTTCGAGCCGCCGTGAACGATGTCGGCCTTGAACACGTAGTCGAGTGCACCGGCGGCGACCGCCGTGATCACGACGACGAGCCCGGCCTTGCGCAACAGATGCGACTTCGTCACGGTGCCGAGCGCCGACCACGTCGACTCGGCTTGGGGTGGCTCGTGCGCCTTCGAGCCGCGGCCGAACGCCCAGAGCGCGACCGCGCTGACGGCCTGCATCACCGCGATGACGAGCAAGATCGTATCGGGCTTGAAGTAGACCGCGGTGCGCTCCGCGATCACGCCGCCGAGGATGCCGCCGATCGTCGCGCCCATGCCGATCCGACCGATGTGGCGCTTCGCGTGCTGGATGTCGAACCGCTCGTTGACGATCGACCAGAACCCCGAGACGAGTACCGCGCTCGCCGTGCTGAGGTGGAAGAACACGACGACCGCGGTGACCCGCGGGAAGCTCGCCATCATCAGGTACTCGCCGACCGAGGCCGCGGCGCTGACCGCGTTCATCGCCGGCACGAGCCGATGCGGCCCGTACTTCAACATCAGCTTGCCCGCGACGATGATGATCGGCAGCGACAGCACCGCCGACAAGCCGACGAACAGCGGCAACGATCGGATCGAGTAGTGCGCGAGCAGCGTCGCATCGCGCGCGGCCTTGGCCGCCATGAACGACGCGACGACGAGCAGGGCCGAGATCGTGGCGACCCAAGCGAGCCCGCGCTGCTTGTCGGTCGTCGCCATCAGACTGCTTTCGCTTCACCCTCGCGCTCGGGGTGCTTGTTCGCCAGCTCGTCGTGGAGCCGGCCGGCGCGGAACGCGAGCAGGATCCAGACCGCGGCGAGGATGACGTTCATGATCGCGAACGCATGCACGCCGAGGTGGAGGACCTCGACGAACAGGCCGACGATGCCGAGGCCCGCGATCACGTCGCCCATGCGGAAGAAGAACGTATCGATCGCGGCCTTCGCCTTGTACTTCGCCTCGGGCGAGGTCGGCAGGAACAGCGCGGCGCGCAGCGTGTTGTGGAGCGAGTAGTCGAGGCTGTTCTCGGCGGTCTTTTCGATCCGGACCATCGTCAAGCCAATGAACGTGAACACGCCGATCCAGCCGAACAACACGATCACCGGCATGATAAACAGCGCCTTGCGCAAGCCGAGCGAGACCAGGATGCGTGCGACCAAGAAGATCTGGAGCAGCGCGCCGACGATGTTGACCCAGAAGTAGTAGCTCGAGAAGAAATCGCTTAGGTACTGGTTCTCGGCCTCCTTGCCCACGTCCTTCGGCTTGTCGGCCTTCGGCTTCTCGGCCTCGGCGGACTTGCCATTATCGGCGGTCGGCTGGGTCTCGGCCGGCGCGGAGCTTGCCTGATGCTGCACCGCGATCCTCGAGTGCTCCTGCGCGCGATCCTCGGCGATCTTCGAGATCACGTACTCGCCGGTCGTGTTGATCACGGTCGCGACCAGCAGCATCAGCGCGAGGGTGCGTAGATACTTGTCGCGCATCACGAGGCTGAAACCGCCGCGCTTGTCCTTCTTGTCCTGCGCGGCGTCCTTCTCCTTCGGCTTCGCCTGCTTGCGCGCGCTCTCGCGGCGATCGACGATCTGATACAGCACGATCGAGAGGCCGAGGCCGACGACCGCGAGCATCATCAGACCGTCGAACCCGATCACCTTGAACAGGAGGTGCGGGAGGTACGCGCCCACGATCGCGCCGACGCTGGCGCCGATACCGATCAGCGCGAAGAGGCGCTTGCCCTCGGTCTCGCTGAACAGATCGTTCGCGAACGACCAGAAGTTCGACACGACGAGCGCGTTGAAGATGCCGAGCCAGATGTAGAACGCGAGCCCGATCGGCGCCTTCGCTTGCGCGAGCACGTAGAACGCGACGAGGCAGCCGATGAAGATCACCTGCATCGTCGTCATCAAGCGGATGCGACTGACGCGCGATGCGAGCCAGCCGAACGCCGGGACAACGCCGATGAGGAGGATCGTCTGGCCCGCCGACGCGAACGACTTCAGCTCCGCGCCGCCGCCGAGCAAGATGAGAGGCTCGCGGACGACCTTCAGAACGTAGTAGCAGAGCAGCAGGATGAAGCAGTTGAGCGCGAGCAGCGCGACGGTCAGCGCTTCCTTGCGATGAACTGGAAAGATCGCCCTGAGCCAACCACCGGGTTCGGAATGCTCTGCCTGTGCAATTTCCACGGAGCCTGGTGACTGCAATGACCCGGCCAAGGAATTCCCTACGAGCCACTCCCACTTGGCGCGCCGATCATCGAGCGCCGCCGCACGGCGAGCGAACAGGCTCGGCTAGGTGGGCTGCTGGGGCTCGGCCCGGCGCGCTTCCTCGAGCGCGTAGCGCCGACAGTGCTCGAGATACGCGTGCTCGTGCAGGCCGACGAGCTGGACGAGCGCAGTCCACAGCCAGCTCGGCGCATCGAGGTTCTTGGTTCGCCGGGTCGAGAGATCGGCAAGCCAGGCGCGCGTCGCCTCGCCATCCATCTGGCGGCGGTGGGCACGACCGACGACCGAGCCGAGGTAGTACGCCACGCGCCGCGCGTCGTCTGCATCGACATGATCGAGCTCGACCTTGAGATCCTGCGGGAGCAGCTCGCGGATGAACACGGAGCGCTCGAGCAGCTTGCCCGCGAGCATGCGCGACCCGAGCGCGGGTGCGAGCCGCTGCGCGCCCGACATCACGCGCACGCCAGGCGCGAGGCTCGGGTTCAGCCCCGGCGCCCACGGCGCGCTCGGCTCGATCGCTTGCTTGATATCGAGGAGCGCGAGCGAGCTGCCGCCGCTCTTGGTGTTGTCACCGGCATCCCGGAACTCGACGAGCGCCGCGACGCGCCACAGGCCGAGCGAGCTGCAGCCCTTGACCCAGAACGCGGCGTCGACGAGCCGGACCGGCGCCGCGGCATCGCGATCTTCGAGCCGCGTGATCAACCGGCGCACCGGCTCTTGCTCGACGAGCTGGCGGACCGCGTCGCGCTCGTCATCGGCGAGCTGCCAGAACCGGCTGCCTAGCTTGAACCGCTTGCGATTGCCGCCGAGCCGCTCGTCGAGCAGGCGCTTCGAGGTCCGCTTGACCGCGCGCTTCATCACGAACCGGATCGGCGGTGGCAGCTCGTCGATCTCTTCCGACACCGCCTCGCCCTCGAACGCGTGCTCGTAGCCCGCGATCAGATCTTCGGTCAGCCGCGCCGTCGTCACGCCCGGCAGATCCGAGCTGCGCGCGGCCATCGCGAGCGACAGCGCGAGCCGCAAGATGTCGTGCGCAGGATTGCCGATCACCGTCTGATCGAGGTCGCGCATCTCGACGACCGCGGTGCCCTGGCTGTGACCGATCGGCCCGAGGTTCCCGATGTGGCAGTCGCCGCAGATCCACACCGGCGGGCCCGCGGGGATCGTGGTCGTCGCCGACGAGGCGACCCAGGCGTAGAACTGATCGGTGCTGCCGCGCACGAACGCGTGCGCGCTCCGCGCCATCTTGAGCTCGCGCTTCGCGTCGAGCACGGCGCTGCGGCGATCCGGGGGCGGGCTCTTCACGGTGCTTCGACCTTCTCGACCAGGTCCGCGACGTTCGCGTCGTGCATCTTGCGGCGGTGGATCAGGTGCACGCTGGCGACGAGTGGCGGGATGCCGCCGAGGAACCCACCGGCGACATCGAACGGCCAGTGGACGCCGAGGTAGATCCGCGACAGCCCGATCGACAGGATCAGCAGGACCGCGAGTGCGACGATCTCGCGCTTGACCTCGGGATAGATCGCGACGAGCACCGCCGCGATCACGCCCCACACGCCCATCGCCGACATCGAGTGTCCGCTCGGGAAGCTGTAGTCGTGCGGCAGCGCGATCTTGTCGAACAGCTGGGGTCGCTCGCGCTGGAACATGACCTTCAAGATCTGATCGACGCCGATCACGAAGATCGCGTCGACGATCAGCACGACCGCCGCGACGCGGTTGCGATGGATCACGGCGAGCGCGGCGACCGCGGCGATCGCCGGCCACAGAAAATAGTTCGAGCCGATGAACGATGCGGTCTTCGCCCACACGTCGCCGATCGGCGAGTCCATGTGGTGGTGGATGAACAGCTCGATCGCCGCGTCGGCCTTATCGAACGCGGGGCGCTTGAGCGATCGCGCGATCGCGAGGAAGCCGGCGCTCGCGACGACCGCGAGCAGCATCAGGACGAACGTCCGCAGCGTGAGCGCCTTCGCCCAGCGCAACAGCCTGAGGCGAAGCGCGACCTTCACGGTTCCTTCCTGGTGAGGCCGACGATCTTGTAGCCCTTCGCGCCCAGGTCGTAGGTATGGACGAGCAGCGGACCGGCCGCCGTCCCGTCGCGGACGTCGAACGTCGCGCGCTCTTCCTTGCCGGCGCCGGGATGCGGTTTCCAGCACACGACGCCGTCGCCGGAGACCTCTGCCGGGATCGGGGTGTGGTTGCGATCCTCGAGCTGGACGATCGTGTAGCGGAAGCTCGCCTCGGGCTCGAGCCCGCGCAGCCGCGCGAAGTCGGTCGCGCAGATCCGCTCACCGTCGGAGTGAACGTCGCCGAGCGGCGACAGCCTCGTGAGGAACCGATAGAGGATCTTGCGCTGGCGCGCGATCATCACCTTCGTCAGGTACTCGACGTCGATCGGCCGGCTCCACCGACCGAGCTCGACGAACTTGCGGACGTCCTTCGGCGAGAACTTCGCGATCTTGCGCGCCATCCACGCGCCGTCGCGCTCGGTCATCCGCAGGAACGCGGGGTTCGGATAGAACGGAACCCACGCGACGGGATCGAATTCGCGATCGGTGTAGTAGGCGAACCGCTCCTCGCCCTTCTCGTAGTGCGCGCGATCCCACGACCGTTCCTCGGCGCCGAGCGTGACGAGCGCGCGGACGATGTCGCCGGCGGAGAACTCGTACGTGTGACCGAGGCGGCGCGACATCTCGTCGATGCCGACCTCGCCGCCGAGCGTATCGCTGGTGTCGATGATGTAGTGCTGGAGGAAGCCCGGCGACGACTTCTTGTGCTTCTCATCGGAAGCGAACCACACGTCCATCGAGTTCTGCTCGCGCGCGTCCCAGTGGTCGAGCCACGCGGCGAGCAGCCGGCTGCCGCGGAGCTCGCGGCGGTCCGCGTGATCGATCACGTCGTTCGGATCGTCCTCGCGCGTGCCGATGTATCGGAACGGACCGATCGTGTAGCCGGGGAGCCACTTCGACGCCTGGAGCCGAACCATCCCATCCGGGACCTGGGTCGTCGACTTCAGCACCTTGTCGAGCGCGGCGTCGTCGAACGGATGGCCGATGCCCTCGTTGTCGAACACCTTGAGGTCGGGCGTCAGCTTCAGCATCGACTTCTTGACGATGACGACCTGCTCGCACGTCGTGTTGAAGCCGACGGCGTCGTAGATCGCCGCGCCGATCACGCTCGCGGCGCTCGCGCGCTCCGGCTTGCCCTCGTCGTCGGCCTTGAGCATGTACTTGCCCTTGCCGGGGATGTCGACGCGGAAGCCGAGCGTCGAGCCGTTGTCCTTGCCGTGGTCGATCACCCACTCGCCATCCTTGACCTGATCCGGCCCCGGCAAGATGTCCTCCGGCTTGCACGCACCGGCGGCGCCGTCGTCGTGCGCGGCCTCGCCAGCGTTGTTCGTGTACCACGCCGAGTCCGCGACCTCGTCCATGCTGTTCGCGTTGCGCGCCTCGCCGGTCGTCTGGATCGAGAGGCCGCGCGACCACCGCGCGAACGACAGGTTGTCGATCTGATCCCAAAGGAACGGCGAGACGTACTCCGCGGGCGCACAGTTCTGGTGGGTGTCGTTCTTCTTGTCGTCGTCGGGGCGGCACGGCACCGAGACCGGCTGCTTATCGGTATCGGCGACGAATGGATCGCGCAGCGGGAACGGACGCGGGCTCGCGGCGCAACCGCAGACGAGTGCGAACAGGAAGGTCCTCATGACTAAAATCCTTGCCTGGAGCCGAACGCGAACCGGAACGACGTGATGCCCGCGCCTTGGTCGAGCGTCTCGGTGCCGATGCCGAACAGGATCTCGAAGCCCTGATCGCGCACGGACGCGGTCGTGAAGCCGATGTCGTACGACATGCGTAAGTCGCCCGGCCTCAGCCCGCTGAGGTGCTCGCCGAACGCGTTTCCGACCGTGAACCGGGTCTGCGCGTCGAGGCCCATCCACACCGGCCAGCGATACCCGATCTGGGCGGCCGCGGTGCTGCGGCCCGTCATCCATCCTGGCAGGAACCCCGGCATCAGGTCGCCGCCGAGCACTTGGTACTCGGTGAACGGGATCGACGAGCCCGCGAGCTGATCGACGAAGCCGAGTGCGAGCTGCATCTTCAACACGCGCTGGTGGCCCGTGAGATCGACAGCCTCGCCGATCTCGCCGCCGTACTGGTGCCACGAGCGGTTCTCGTGGAGATCGAAGTTCGGGTGCCAGTACGCGTGGAGATATGCGCCGCTGCCCGGCGCGGGCTTCGGATCGCGCGAGTCGAGTTGGAGCTCGACGCCACCGAACGCGGTCGCGTAGGTGTCGCCGTAGCCGGGAGGTAGCGCGTAGACCCCGTCGGCGACCTGCTGGACGACCGACGGATTGCCGCAGCACGTGCCATCGTTGAAGCTCAACCGGTGGACGCCGGCATACGCGTGGACGAGAGACTCCTTCGCGAGCGTGTGGCGATAGCTCATGGACGTCTCGAGCCGCTCGAGGCCATAGCGCGAGATCGTGTTGCTGTTCGCTTCCGATCCGATCCCGAAGAACAGGTTGTCCTCCGATCGCTTGAAATCGAACCGGAGCTGGATCGTATCGTCCTTGCTGATCTTGTAGCGATCGGCCGCGGTCGCCGCGATCCACTGCGGGCCCCACGTCGCGACGTGCAGGCGCAGCGTGTTGTCTGTCTCGAGGAAGTCGTTGCCGGCGTAGTACACGCCCACGCTCGGTAGCAGGCCGAAGTCGAACAGAAACGTCGGGTAGATGACGTTGTTGTTCTGAGGTCCGAACGTGAATACCTGCTCGACCGTGTCCGCCCAGTGGTCCCGTTCAGCGCGCGTGACGAACGCGCCGATCGGGCGCCTGAGCACGTATTCGTTGACCGCGTAGAACGGAAACAGCACGACTCGCGGGATCCATAGGACCCACGATCCGCTGTCCGTGTCCGGGTTCCCGCGACCGTCATAGTCTGGTACTTCCCTTTTGGGATCCGCGTGAGCGATCGCGCCACAGGTGGTCGCGATCATGAGAGCAGTGATTAAGCGACGAGCCAGAATGAGGCGGCATGCTGCAAGCGCTTCGCCAAGATTTCCCTATGACCTCGACGAGAACTGAACAGCGCGCCGTGCGGGCACGACACAACGTGCTCGCCAGCGCTACGCAATGGTGCGTTTCAGCGGGCAGAAGATCGGCATCGGAATTTGCATGATGGTCCCGCGATGACGAGACTCGCACTGCTGTTCGTCCTGATCGGTTCGGCGATCGCCGTGGCCGACCCCGCGCCGACATCTAACGAGCCAGCCGACGCGACGGCCGGCACCGGGTCCGGCTCGGGCATCGCGCCACCTGCCCCCGATGCACCTCCGGCAAAGGTCGAGCAGGCAAAAGAGGTCGCCGACAAGGCGAAGCTCACGCCGATCATTCCAAACCCGAACAACCCGACACGGCCCGCGTACCAGCTCTACGCCGAGATCGATGTGCCGATCCTCGCGGTCGGTGCGGTGTTCGCGCTCGCGCGTCTAGAGAAGACGTCGCTCAACCAGCCGGCGTTCTGCGCGCCACTCTGCGAGGACACCAGCGCACCGGGCGGCGCACCGCTGAACGCGCTCGACGCGCTGACCAAGGGTCGCTACAGCGCCGCGTGGTCGACCGCATCCGACTTCGAGCTCTACGGGCTCGGCGCCGCGACCGCAGCACTGCTCCTCAGCGATGAAGGCGTGCTCAACGCGATGAACGATGCAGTCGTGATCGGTGAGGCGACGCTCTCTGCGACCGCGGTCGCGAACATCATGACGCTGACCGCAGGCCGACCGCGGCCGTTCCTCTACGGAACCAACGCACCGCTCTCCGTGCGCAACAGCGCGGACGCGGCGCTGTCGTTCCTGTCGAGCCACACCTCCGAGGCGTTCGCGATGACGCTGTCGCTCTACATCGCGGAGAAGCGGCTCCATCCCGACTCGAATCGACGCAAGTACATCCTCGCCGGTGGCCTCGCGCTATCGACGATGATCGCGATCTCGCGCGTTGCAGCCGGCTACCACTTCATCACCGACACGATCGGCGGCGCGGTGGTCGGCAGCTCGCTCGGCGTGTTGATCGGCTCGGTCCACGGCTCCCCCGTCCAAGTCGTGCCCGTCGTCAACCACGATGATCACACCGGCGCGACGGCCGCGACCCTCGGACTTCAGGGGACTTTCTAGGGCTTTTTCCGACGAGAATTGCCAATTGCACACCGTGCTGAAGCGCCTCACAGTGACACTCCATGAGGCGTTTCGCGGTGAGTCTCCTCGTCATGGCCGGAGCTTCGGCCTGCAGTCCTAACGATTCGGGCAGCACGTTTGTCACGTGCGACAAGCTCGCGCCTGCACCTGCGGTGTCGTCGCCGGCCTGGCAAGGCACGGTGTTCACCATCGCGATGGAGAACCACAGCCGCCACCAGATCTACGGCAACAAGGACGCGCCGTTCATCAACCGGTTGGCGCAGACCGCCGCGCTGGCGAACGGCTATCACGATCCGTACGTCCATCCGAGCGAGGCGAACTATCTGTGGATGGTCTCGGGCGAGAACTTCGGCGTGCTCGACGACGACGATCCGAGCGCTCACCACTTCGACTCGAAGTCGCACATCGCCGACCAGCTCGAGATGGGCGGCCTCACCTGGAAGTCGTATCAGGAGTCGATGGGCGAGCCCTGTGGCCTGACCTCGCATGGACGCTACGCCGCGAAGCACAACCCGTTCGTGTTCTTCGACGACGTCAACGGCTGGGACGGCAATCAGTTCGCGCGCTCGCAGCGCTGCATCGATCACGTCGTCGACTACACCCAGCTCGACAAAGACATCGCGGCGGGAAAGCTGCCGCGCTACGCGTTCATCACGCCGAACCTCGACGACGACATGCACGACGGTTCGATCGCCGAGGGCGATGCGTGGCTCGCGCACGAGATCCCGAAGATCATGGCGACCGACGCGTACAAGAACGGCGGCGCGATCTTCCTGCTCTGGGACGAAGGCGGCGGCACGCCGGCGAACGACGACCCGCCGTTCATGGTGATCTCGCCAAACGCGAAGGCCGGCTTCATCTCGAGCGCCGACTACGACACCAGCTCGTACGTGAAGACCGTCGAGTCAGTGCTCGGCCTCGGCTCGTTGCCGTGCGACCTCGAAGCCGCATCGGTGAACACGATGGCCGATCTGTTCTCGGTTCCTCTCAACGCGCCCTCGAAGGTCGCGCCGACCGGAGAGCTCGCGAGGCAATAGTGGTTCGCGTCGCCGCCATACTGGCCTGCGTCGCGGCGTGCGCGCAGCCTGCCACGACAGCGGCACCGGCCTCGCCCGCCGCACTCGGCAAGCTCGCATTCGCGGATCCCAGCCTGTCGGAGCCCGCGGGTCAGGCATGCGCGGACTGCCACGCCGCGAACTACGCGTTCCGCGATCCAGAGGCGGACCACTCGACGTCGATGGGCGTCGTCGCCGGCCGGTTCGGGTCGCGCAACTCGCCGTCCGCGATGTACGCGGCGCAGGTCCCGCCGCTCCACTTCGATCCCGTCGACCACCAGCTCGCGGGCGGCTTGTTCTGGGACGGCCGCGCCGACTCGCTCGAGGACCAGGCGTCGGGCCCGCTGACGAACCCGCTCGAGATGAACAACCCCGACAAGGCGAGCGTCGTCGAGAAGCTGCGGTTCGCCGACTATGCGGATGCGTTTCGCGCGACGTACGGCGAAGAAGCGCTCGACGATGTCGACACCGCGTACGGTCACCTGACGGCATCGCTCGCGGCGTACGAGCGGACACTCTCGCCGTTCTCGTCGAAGTACGATCACTACCTCGCCGGCACGGTCGCGCTGACCGCCGCCGAGAAGCGCGGGCTCGCGATCTTCGAAGATCCCGCGCGCGGCAACTGCGCGTCGTGCCATCCGAGTCAGCCCGGTGCGGATGGCTCGCCGCCGATGTTCACGAATTACGGCTACGCGAACCTCGGCGTGCCGCGCTACGCGAACAATCTGTTCTTCGTCCAGCCGAGCAAGTTCAACCCCGACGGCGCCGCGTATCGCGACCGCGGGCTCGGCAGGACGACCGCGGATCCGGCGCAGGACGGCAAGTTCCGCACGCCGACGCTGCGCAACATCGCGCGCACGGCGCCGTACGGCCACAACGGCTACTTCAACAACCTGCGCTACTTCATCGACTTCCTGAACACCCGCGACGTCGGCTCGGCGGCGGTCGGCACCTGCAGTCGCTCGGCGGCGTCGCCCGATGCACCGTGTGCGTGGCCCGCGCCGGAGACCGCGGCGACGGTCGATCATCACGTCGGCAACCTGCATCTCTCGGCGCAGGACGTCGACGACCTCGTCGCGTTCCTCGGCACGCTGACCGATTGATCAGCTTCCCGGGGATCCTTAATAGCGCTTGCGCCAGAGCAAGTCGACGCCGTCGAAGTTACGGTCGCCTGCGGTGGTCTCGAGCTCGAGCCGGCGGGTGAACCAATACTCGAGCGTGCCCTCGGCCGAGTTCTCGTCGGGGCGCGGCGACAGGTGCTGGGTGAACGAGAAGAACAGCGTGTGGGTCAGCCAGCTACCGACCGTGATCGCGGCGCTCGAGGTCGCGCTCGCCGCCTCGTACTTGAGGACGTCGAGGTCGAACGGCAGCGCCTTCTTGATGTAGCCACCGATCTGGTTCGACACGATCGACGTGCCGAGGCTCGCCGCCTTGTCGCGCGCGCTGCCGCTCGTCGGATCGCCGCCGGGCTCGCCGCCGAGCAAGAAGCCGAGGAGCTGTTCCTTCGAGTACGTGCCGTGATCCGAGCTGAGCTCGAGATCCGGGTGCGAGAGCCGACCGCGGACCTCGGTGATCGTCTGAACGTCGGGGAAGTCGTGCGTGATCCGCACCAACACCATCGGATCGGTCGTACCGTCGAACGTCACCGCGGCGTGCTCGAGCCGGTAGCGCCGGCCGAACAGGTCGAGGTCGCCGTTAACCGCCTCGATCGTGCCGATGACGCCGACGGTGTGGGCGTCGGTGGTGACGTCGAGCTTGCCGCGGAACGTCGTCCGGAACTGATCGGACTCGACCTTGATCGGGTTCAGCTGGACGTGCGCGATCAGGCCGGGCGATTCCGGCGCCGGCGGCGCGAGTGGCCCCGTCCCGGCGGCGCCGGTCTGCTTCTGATCGACCGGCGGCGGCGCGTGCTTCGTATGCGAGCCGCCGATGAACACATCCGAAGGCGTGCCGACCGGCTTCAGCGCCTCGCCCGAGGTCTTGTCGACCTTGACGAACGTCTTGTCGACGGTGACGTCGGCGACCCACTTCGCTCCCTTGCGGCCCATCTTGCCGGTGATGATCGAATCGATCGACGGCTCGAGCGAGCCGATCGGCGAGACGTGCTTGAGCACGATCTTGAACGTACCGCCGTCGAGATCGACGCCGTTCAGGGCGATCGCACCATTCATGGTGATGTCGCCTTTGCCGAGCTTGCCGGCGGCGGTGATCTTGATGTCCTTGTTCGTGATCGCGATGTCGACGTCCGCCTTGCGCAACGTGCCGACGGTCGGCGCGATCGGGATCCGCGCGGACTTGATGTGGAGGTCGCCCGCGATCTGCGAGGTCCTGACGTCGAAGCCTTTGATGTCGAGGTTCGCATCGAGCGTGCCCGAGGCCGCGCTCGCCGGATCCGGTGCGAACGCGAACATCGGCGCGAGATCGAACTTCGTCGCGGTCAGCTTCGCGCTCGAGTCCGCGAGGTGCTTCGGATCGAGCGCCGCGGTCACGTTCAGCTTGCCGTCCGAATCCTCGTCGCCGACGATCGTCGCCTTGCCGCCGTGCTGGTCGTAGGTCGCGTCGAGCGCGAGCTGCTTGACCGTCGGGGTCCGCCGGCCGCGCGAGCCAGGGCGCGACACGAGGTTGCTCGCGACGACGTGCGCGCTGACGATCGGCGCCGCGATCGTACCGGTCACGTGGATCTTGCCGGTCATCGTGCCCGCGGTGATCTGGTCGCGGCCGAACACGGCGAGCAGGCCGGGCGCAGAGGTGTCCTTCAGCTCGATCGTCGCGTCGAGCGGCCCCTCGCGCACCGCGTACGGATCCTCGCGGAGCTCCTCGATGGTCTTCGGCAGCTTCGCATCGACGAGGATCGTCATCAGCGCGCTCTTCGCGGTCTTGATCCCGAACTGCGCCTTCGCCGAGTTGCCCTCGAGCGTCGCCTCGAAGTGGCTATCGATCGGCGTCGTGATCTTGCCACCGCGGAGGTTCTTGATGTCCGCTGTGACCTTCGCGGTATCGAGCCCCGCGCCGAGGTCGACCGTGATGTTCGCGGTGCCGGTCATCGTCGAGTGGATCCCGAACCGCTCGAGCATCGCGGGATCGATCTGGATCGTAGCGCTGCGCAACGACGCCGATTCGATCGCGCGTAGCCCGAGCTTCCGCCACGCCTCGGGATCCATGACGTTCTTCGGTAGCGCGAGCTCGGCGCGCGCCGTCGCGGTGCCGAACGACTCCGACTTGACGGTCAGCACGGGCACGATCCGGTTCTCCGCGGGCTGATCGATCGTCAGCTCGACATCGGTCTTGCCGAGACCGCGGACTTGCGGCGCGTGGAGGTTCGCGATCTTGAAGTTGCCCTTCGCGACGGTCGGCGTCAGCGTGAACGTGCCGTCGAGCGTGCCGCCGATCGGCAAGCTCTTCACGGTCAGCGGCGTCGCTTGCCCCGGGTGCGTGAGGCCGAGCACGTGACCGATCACCGGCAGGTGCGGCGGCGGCATCACGGTGCGATCGAGCGTCCGTGCGGTCAGCGTCGAGATCTGGGCGAGGTCGACGCCCTGCATCGTCAGCGTTGCCTGCTTCACCGCGGTGCGGCCCGCGCGCTTCCATGCGACGACGTCCGTGACATCGCGCGGTGCGGCGAGGTCGAGCGCGATCGTCGCCTTGCCGACATTCTTGCCGGAGGCCTGACCGGCGACCGTGACCTCGCTGGGTTTCGCGACGACCTTGGCCGTCAGATCGATCGTCGCCTTCGTCGGGTCGGGCGACAGGCCGGTGCCGGCGAGATCGATCGTCCCGGTGTAGCGCATCGCCCGGCGCTGGACGTTCGCGTGAACGTCGAGCGCGCCGCGGTAGCGCTGGCCGATCGCTTCGAGCGCGAAGCGCTCGACATCGAGCTTCGCGGTGAGGTCGCCGTAGCCGCCGCGCTCGACCGTCGCGCTCGCGGCGATGTGACCATCGCGGCTCTTGCTATCGAGGTTCGTGATCGCGAATTGCCGCGGCGTGATCACGAACCGGCCAGTCGTGCCGGTCCATTCGGCGCCGTTGCCCGCGCGCACGCGATGTCGCGTGAGATCGATCGTCGTGGTGTCGCCCCGCCCCGGTGGCGTGACCAGCGCGGCGAGCTCGATCAGCCACGGGTCGCGCTTCGGCTTCGACGTCAGGTTGACGACGATCTTGCCGTCCGCGCGATCCTTCGCGCCGAGGTCGACCTGACCGAGCTGCATCTCTCCGTCGACGACGTCGGTCATGCTCAGCGCGACGCTGCCGCGTGGCTCGCTCGGCAAGTGGCGCCCGTCGATCGCGAGCGACAGCGTCGCCGCCGACAGCTGATTCATCCGCAGCTGCTTGCCGCCGATCGCAGCCTTGACCGCGAGGTCCGCGCGCGGGCTGAGCTCGCCGCTCGCCGACAGCACGACGTCGAGCATGCCGTGCACCGGGGCCTTGCCACCGGTCGCGCGCGCCGCATCCGCGATCTGCGCGCCGAGGCTGAGCTTGTCGAGGTGCAGCGCTGCGCCGGCACGCGTGATCGCGGCCTCGAGGTTCGCCTTCGCCGGGCCGGTGATTGCCGCCTTCGTCACCAGCTTCTGGCCGCGGGTCTCGAGGCTCGCCGTGAGCTCGGCGCGCGGGATCGTCTGATACGTGCCGTGACCGGTGATCGTCGCGGTCGCGGTCGGCAGCTCGCCCGGCGAACCCTTCGCGACATCGAACGTCGCGGTGATCGCGCCGGTCGCGATCACCTTGCCGTGGGTCAGCTTCGCCGCGTCGAGCTCGTTCGTGGCGAGCTTGCCGGTCACGCGCGTGTGCTCGAGATCGATCGAGGCAGTCGACTTGAGGGACGCCTCGCCGACGCTGCCGGCGATCTCGACGGGAATGATCGACGCCGCGGCGGTCTTCGCGACGACGCTGAACGCGACATCGCCGGGGAGATCGATCCGCGGCACGAGCGCCGCGACCGCTGCGCGCGGTGCGCCGACGACGACGGTGCCGGCGAATCCCGGCAGCTTGCCGGGCAGCGCTTTGACGAGCGACAGGTTCGCAGCCGCGATGGTGACACCGCCGATCTTGACCGCGAGGTGCGGCGCGATCGTGTGCTCGGTATCGTCGCGGACCGCGCCGAGGATCGCGATCGGTGCCTTGCGCTCGCGCCACGTCGCGCCGAGGCGCAGACCGGCGGTGCGGGTACCGCTGCCGTGGAGCTGAGCATTCGCCTCGACCACGACGTCGTCGAGGTTCATCACGCCGAGGTCCGGCGAACCGGTATCGAACATCACGTGGCCGCGAACGACGTCGACGTCGGCGAGATCGATGTTCCAGGGCGACTGCTGGGGGTTCTTGATGTTCTCCTTCGCCGGCTCCTTCTTCGCCGGCTTCAGCAGCCGGGTCAGCTCGTAGCCGTCCTTGTCGCGCTTGACCTGGACGTCGACGTCCTCGGCGATCACTTCCTTCAGGTTCACGTCGTGGTGCAGCAGATCGAAGATCGAAGCCGACGCGCGCAGCGTCTTGACCGTGATGGCGGGCTTGCCGTCGGGGCCGTTGATCACGACATCTCGGAACACGAGGTCGCCGAACGGCGAACCGTCGACGCGACCGACCGAACCGCCGCCGGTGAAGATGTTCGCGAGCTGCTGGTTGGCAATTCCGCGGATCTCGTCGCGGCCGTAGTCGGTGTGGAAGAACACGATCGCGCCGACGATCGCGAGCGCGACGAGTCCCACGAGGACGAGCAAGATGCGCCCGACCCAGCGGCCGACGCGCCGCCAGCCGTGGACCTCGTGATGCTCGTGTGCAGCGAAGGCCGCCATCTCAGAACGCCTCTCCGAGGCTGATGTGGAACGCGTACGGCGTGTTTGGCTCAGGATCCATCGGCCCCTTGCGGTTCAACCGGTAGCCGAAGTCCGCGCGGATCGGCCCGACGATCGTCAGGAGGCGAAGGCCGAAGCCGACCGCGTAGTTGAGGTTGCCGAGGCTGAGCTCCGACGGCGTGTTCGTGACGTCGCCGCTGTCGAGGAACGTGACGCCGTTCAGCGGCATCTTCCGGATCGACATGATCGGGAACCGCATCTCGACGCTCGAATCGATCATCCCAGCGCCGCCGTACGGCACGGTGATCGTCGTGCCCATCACGGGGCCGGTCACCGACGGCGACAGCATGCGCTCCGAGAACCCGCGGTTGCTCGCGGCGCCACCGGCGTAGAACCGCTCGGTCGGCGGGACGTCGCCGTAGATCGCGCCGTAGCGAGCGCGCGCGGCGAACACGACCGGGCCGGCCGGCAAGTAGCCGCGGATCTCGGGGGTGAACTGCTCGTATTGATACTGGCCGCCGGCGTATGCGCCGCCTTCCGCGAGCTGGAGCTCGGCGTAGAGGCCGTAGCGCGGCTCGATCGGATGATCGCGCAGGTCGAGGACGAGGCCCTGCTTGTACGCGCCGAGCAGCTCCGCCGAGCTCATGTGCAGCATCTGCTGCGTGGCCGGATCGAGCAACACGCTCGGATGGCTGAACGAGTACTGCTGGATCAGGTAGCCGACGTTGAGCTTCAACCGATCGGTACCGAGCGGAATCGCGTAGCCGAGCTGGCCCTCGGGGCCGTACTCGGTGAACGCCTCGTACGCGAGGTACGTATAGCCAACCTCGACCGACGCGACGGAGTGCGTGAAGAACAGATCCTCGCGCTCGATCTTCGCGAGTGCACGGATCCGCGGCTCGAACCCGGTGCCATCGCGGAGGTACGCGTACGCGGGACGGAAGTCGAGCGTCGTCGTGTCGAGCGGGAACGGCCAGCCGATGATCTGGTAGCCCGCACGTCCACGCACTTCGTAGCTGATCGGATCGATGCCGAAGCCACCGCCGAACGTTACGGCGTGCGCCGCGCTCTCCGACACGGCGACGTGCATGTCGACGACCTGGCTCTCGCCCGGTTCCATCCCGACCTGGACCGCAGAGAACCGGTTCATGCCGTAGATGTCGCGCTGGGTCCGCGTGACGGCGGCGTTCGAGTACGGCTGGCCCGCGGCGAAGTGGAGGCGGTCCTGGATCGCCTCTTTCAAGTCGCCGTCGACGCCGTCGATCTTGACCACACCGAATACGCATTTGGGACCGGGCGTGATCGCGAGCGTGATGATCGCGGTGTGGGTCGGGAGATCGCCGTCGACGGTCGCGTCGAGCTTCGCGTGCGCGTAGCCCGCATCCTGGATCACGCCGAGCACCTTGATCTTCGCGTCGTCGTACGTCGAGTACACGAACGGCGCGCCCTCCGCGAGCGGCATCGCGGCGCGCACCTTCGCCTCCGGGAGCGCGGGATCCTGCGGGAGCCCGAAGATCCGGACGTGGACGGTCGCGCGATCGCCCTCTTCGATCTTGTAGACGACGGTCGTCGCATCCTTGTCGCGCTCGATCCGCGACTGGACGTCGATCCCGAAATAGCCCTCGCGCTCGTACTGGCCGCGCAAGCGATCCGCATCGCTGGAGACCTGGAACGGATCCGGCGCGCGCCCGGCCTTCTCGACGCGATGGAGGACGAGGCCGTTCAGGAGATCCTTGTTCTCGAGCTTCTTGTTGCCCTCGAACTTCACGGCCGCCAGGTACTCCTGGCCCGGCTTACGGGGCGGTGGCGAGCTCGCGCAGCTCGCGATCAACGTCACGGCGAGCGCGAGGCACGTGGAGCGCGACCAGGACACGTCGTTCGCGTAGTCCAAGATCGATACCAGCGATAACTACGCGATTTCGCGAAGCGCACCGCGAGCACTCACGCACACCGAGCATTTTTGACGCCCTTCCGCTGCTATTGACTTTGGTTTAATAACGACTATCGTTCGATCCATGGCCATCCTCGATGCGATCGTCGTCGGCGCTGGATTCTCCGGACTGTGCGCGGGTGTCCAGCTTCGCGAGGCGGGCTTTCACGACTTCCTCATCCTCGAGAAGGCCGCGCGCGTCGGTGGCACGTGGCGCGAGAACACCTATCCCGGCGCGGCCTGCGACGTGCCCTCGCACCTCTACTCGTACTCGTTCGCGCCCAACGCCACGTGGTCGCGCGCGTACGGCAAACAGGCCGAGATCCTCGCGTACCTCGAGCGCGTCGCCGATACGTTCGGCCTCCGCCCGCATCTCCGGTTCAACCATGCCGTGACCGAGGCACGGTTCGACGAGCTCTCCGGCGTCTGGCACGTCCGCACCGATCGCGGTGACTTCACGGCCCGTGCGCTGATGCTCGGCAACGGTGCGCTCCACATCCCGCAGCTGCCCGATGTCCCCGGTCTCGATCGCTTCACCGGCGCGAAGTTTCATTCCGCGCGCTGGGACCACACTTACGACTTCAAGGGCAAGCGGGTCGCGGTGATCGGAACGGGCGCGAGCGCGATCCAGTTCGTACCGAAGATCGCTCGCCAGGTCGATCAGCTGCACGTGTTCCAGCGCACGCCGCCGTGGATCGTGCCGAAGCGCGACCGTAAGATCGGCGCGCGCGAACGCTGGGCGCTTGAGCACGTCCCCGGCGCCCACACGCTGCGCCGCACCGCGCTGTACTGGGCGATGGAGAGCCGCGTGCTCGGCTTCGCGTACGCGCCCTCGCTGCTGACGTACGCCGAGAAGGTCGTGAAGCGCTTCATCGCGCAGCAGGTCCGCGATCCCGAGCTTCGCGCGAAGCTGACTCCGAACTACCGGTTCGGCTGCAAGCGGGTCCTGATCTCGAACGAGTATTACCCCGCGATGCAGCGGCCGAACGTGGAGCTCGTGACCGACGGCATCGCCGAGGTCACCGCGACCGGCGTACGCACGAAAGACGGGGTCGAGCGTCCCGTCGACGCGATCGTGTGCGGCACCGGCTTTCGCGTCACCGAATACCTGTCGTCGATCCGCGTCGTCGGCCGTGGCGGCACCGAGCTCAACGAAGCGTGGCGGACGTCGCTTCGCAACTACCTCGGCATCACCGTCAGCGGCTTCCCGAACCTGTTCCTCTTGATGGGCCCGAACACCGGCCTCGGTCACAACTCGATGATCTTCATGATCGAGGCGCAGGCCCGCTACGCGGTACAAGCGCTCTCGGCGATGCGGCGCGACAAGATCGCGTTCCTCGACGTCCGACCCGAGGTCGAAGCCAAGTTCCGCGATCAGCTCGCCGAGAAGATGAAGGGCACGGTGTGGATGACCGGCTGCCAGAGCTGGTACCAGACCGAGAACGGCGAGGTGTTCCTGTGGCCCGCCGCGACCGTCGACTACTGGTGGCGCACGCGCACCGTCGCGCTCTCCGACTACGATACGCGTTCGCTCGCCGCCGCTCGCCGCCAGCTCGACGCGGCATGACCTTCACGCGAACAGCGCGATCAGCGCGATCGAGGCCATGACGATGCAGAGCGCGACGCCCGCGACGAGGCGCCGGGAGCCACTCGCTTCGGCGATGAGGTCGGCGATCCCTTGGTCGGCGGTCGGATCGTCCTCGGTCACCGCGCGATCGAGTGCATTCGCGAGCTCGATCGCCGATGCGTAGCGATCCTCGCGCCGCTTCGCGAGTGCGCGGCGCACCACGCCTTCGACCGCCGGCGAGACTGGCCGGTCGGGGGCGACGTCTTCGAACGCCGGCACGGCCGCCTCGCGCTGGAGGCGCATCGTCTCGAACGGCGAGTCGGCGCAGAACGGCTTGTGGCCGGTGAGCAGCTCGAACAGGACCACGCCCATCGCATAGACGTCCGCACGGACGTCGACCGGATCGCCGAGCGTCTGCTCGGGCGACATGTAGCTCGGGGTCCCGATCGCGAAGCGCTGCTGGGTGACCCAGGTCTCGATCTTCGCGAGCCCGAAATCCGTGAGCTTCAGGTGCTCGCCCAACGCGTCTGCGAGGACGAGCACGTTCTCCGGCTTGATGTCGCGGTGGACGACGCCTCGTGCGTGCGCATGTGCGAGCCCCGCAAGGAGCTGGCGCGACAGCCGCAACGCCCGCGCCACCGAAGGAAGCGAACGCCGGAGGACGGCGCGCAACGTCGTCCCGTCCACGAACTCCATGACGACGAACGGCGTGTCGTCGTCGAGGCCGTAGTCGATGATGCCGACGCAGTTCGGGTGTCCGAGTCGACTCGCGGCCTTTGCCTCGATCTCGAAGCGCCTCCTGAGCTCGTCTTCGGGTGCGCTTCCGGCGACGAGAAACTTGATCGCGACGGTGCGCCCGATCCCGGTGCGCTCGGCGCGATACACCGCGCCCATCGAGCCGCGAGCGATCGTCGCCGCGATCCGGTATCGGCCGCCGACGAGGGAGCCCAGCCGTTGATCTGGTGTGCTCATGTCCGCTAGTGGCAGCGGTGCTGCGCGCGTTCAACTCAGAAATATTTCAGAACCGCCTCGAGATCGCGAAGTACATCAGCGCCGTCGTGTCACCGGTCTCGCGTCGCTGGATGACCGGGCCCGCGACCGCGGACCAGTCGTGATTCCCTCGCACGACGAGCGCGAGCGACGCCTCGACCAGCTCCGGCGTGGTCGTCACGACCATCGCGCGCGACGTATCGAGGTCCGCGTCGTACGCCGCGCCGAACCCGAGTTGGCCGCGCAGCCTGAACCGCTCGGTGAGCGTTCCGACGTACGCGAGGTACGCGACGCCAGAGGCATGGACGCCCGCATCGCTGCGCCAGCCATTTCCGACGAGGGTTCCCGCCGCTCCGAGAGACAGCCCGCCAAAGCTGATCAAGTCGAGCTGCGCCCGAACACCGGCCCAACCCGGCTCGAGGATCGGGCCGAGCTCGAGATACCGCTCGCTGCCCGAGTCCGTCGGATCCGGTGGAGGGGGCCGATCCTCGACGAAGATCGGCCACTCGGGTTCGGCCGCTGCGGTCGATGCGAGGACGAGAATTGCGAAGAGCACGCGCATCATGCATCTCGGACCCTCGACGCGCTGTCGCGTTGCGATCGACGCGCGCGCTGAAATCTTTGAACGGCGCGGGCGCGCGCGACAACGCTTGCTACGCTGCTCGCATGCAAGTCGACGGGCGCTGTCACTGCGGCAACATCACCTACGTCGCCGAGATCGATCCGGCCGGCGTCACGCTCTGCCACTGCACCGACTGCCAGGTCCTGTGTGGCTCGCCGTGGCGCGCATCGGTCCAGACTGGATCGTTGCAGTTCACCGGTGCCGAGCCCGCGATCTACATCAAGACCGCCGAATCGGGACGGCGCCGGCGCCAGGCATTCTGCGGTACGTGTGGCACGCCGATCTACTCGTCGACCGAGCAGGACCCGCAGACCTTCAACCTGCGGATCGGCGCGATCGTCCAGCGTGCGCAGCTCGCGCCGAAGATGCAGGACTGGACGCGCTCGAAGCTGCCATGGGCGAGCGACATCACCAGCGTGCCGCTCGGCAAACACGCATAGCTAGTCGAGGCCGTAGAGCTTGCCGATGTCGAGAAGGTGGAAGCCGAGGACACGCGCTGCGATGTTGTCGACGATGATGACTAGGTATGTATTCGGCCTGCCAAAGTAGAAGCTCACGTGGGTGTGCTTGTCTCCGTCCGACACGTAGACATGGGCGATTGTCAGCTCGGCTGGTGGGAGTGAGATGTTCTTCGCTGCCACCGCCGCGGCTACATCATCCCTTAGGTCAAGCCGTACGGGAGGTATGTCCCCGATCGCGAGCTTGCGCATGGAACGAGTAAGCGTGGACTTGAACTCCACATCATCGAGCTCGCGGATCGCCACGGGCTCGAAGATAACGCAAACCCACCACAGAACGCGCGCACTACGCCGTCGCCGAACGCTCGGCGAGCTCCGCGTGAACCGGTAGTGAGGCTGACGCCGCGCGCGATATGCCTCGCGTACGGTTAGCAGATGAGGTTCGTGGCGTTGCTCGTGCTGGTCGCGCTGAGCGGGTGTTCGTTCATGGCCTCGACGACGCCGCCTGGCGCGACGCACAGCTGCATGCCCGATCGAGGCCCGGCGCACTCCGACACGGCGGTCGTCGTCCTCGCGGGGCTCGTCGATCTTGCACTCGTCGCTGCGAGCACCAACTCGAACGAGTGCAGCGGCGCGTTCGGCTGCGTGAAGCTCGTCGCCGACGGCGCGATCGTGACGACGCTCGCCCAGCCCTACGTCGCGAGTGCGATCTACGGCTACGCGAAGGACGAATGTCCACCGCCACGCGCTGTTACGCTTCGGCAATGAAGATCCACGGGCAATGCTTCTGCGGTCGCATCCGCTTCGAGGCCGAGGTCGATCCGAACAAGGTGCAGGTCTGCCACTGCACCGACTGCCAGGCGTTCTCTGGCTCGCCGTGGCGCGCCTCGGCGTTCGCCGACGCCGCGACCGTGACGATCACGGGCGAGCCGAAGATCTTCGTCAAGACCGCCGCGAGTGGCCGCCCTCGCGCGCAAGGCTTCTGCGACACCTGCGGCTCGGCGCTGTTCTCGACGACGCCCGACGACCGCAAGCTCTACGCGTTTCGCCTCGGCGCGGTCGCGGAGCGCGCGCAGCTGCCGCCGAAGCTCCAGGTCTGGTGCGACTCCGCGCTGCCGTGGGCGAGCGACATCACCGACCTGCCGAAGGGGTAGACTGCGAGGATGAGGCGAGCGTGGTGGATCGGGTTTGCGGTGGTCGCCTTCGCCTGCGATGCCGGACCGCCCGCGAAGCCGATCGATGCCTGCAGCGTCCTCACGCAGAGCGTGGCGAACAGCTTCTTCGGCAACACTGCGGTCGAGCAACCCTCCGGCGGCGCCGAATGCGTGTGGAGCTACGAGGCGGCGGATCACACGAAGTGGTCGCTGCAGCTGCGCCTGCACGACCTCACAACCGCGCGCGTGCCCGATATCGTCGTGACGAAGCCGACGATCACGATAGACGGGGTTCCCGAGCCCGACGCACCGATCGTCGAGGATCTCCTGGTCGGCACGAAGCGCGGTTCCCTCGATGCGAGCAACTCGGATGGTGTCGCCGTTCACTGGCGGCACGACGCGAGATACTTCGTCCACCTGAAGCTCACGGGCCCGGCAGCGGCCGGACCCGCGTCGAAGATCGAGGTGATGAAGCAGCTCGCTGCGACGATCGAGGCCGCGCTACCGCGCTGACGCCAACACACCGCCGCGAGCGACCGGCGACCTCGCGAGCACGGCCACCGGTATCCCGGGAAGGCGCTTCGCAGCGAGCGCGAGGCTGGCCGGCGTCGCGCTGCGCAGCGCGGCCTCAGCCATTTCGAGCTTTCCCGACACCTTCGCGATCGCGAGTTGCTGTGCGTTCTCCACCTTACGCATCCAACGCTCCTCGTCGATCGTCAGCGCGCCTTGTACGAGCACGGCTTCCTCCTGGGTGATGCCCGAGCTGAGGATCCAGTCGTAGATCGGTCCGCTGTGAACGCTGGCGAGACGCAGCGTGTTGTTCTCGCGCCGGACCGCCTCGACCAGATCGTCGCGGCCGCTCAGGTGGATCATCTCCGCCATCGGGCAACGCACGCCGCGCGCATCGACGAACACGCTGATCGGCCGCGTGCCGTCGCTCGGGAACACGCCGGCGACGCGATAGTCGTGCAGCCAGCCGATCAGGCGCGCGCGGCGCACGGCGAGCTCGCTCGAAGAAGTCTCGCTCGATGAAGTGGTCGGTGCGGCGACCGCCTTCGGAGTGGCCGAGCACGCGGCGAGTGCGAGTACGAACAGTAGTCGGGTCATGATTGCCTCCGACTGCACGATGCCGCGTGACGTGCCGATCCGACGTAAGGAGTCGGTAAGCGTTCAGCTTCGCTCGACGCTCAGGTCGCTACACCAGCCGGAGAGACGCACCAGGCCGCGTACGCACCGCCGCTCTGCCACGCTCCTAGTCCGGATCCAGATCGCGCCGCGTAGGTGCGGATCTAGATCGATATCTCGGACCGGCGGAACGTCGCGCGTTCTGGATCTGCAACCAGGAAAATGGCAGTGCGTTGGCGCGAGAACGACCTCGTGCATCTCCGGCGGCCGGTGGCGCGTGCGCGGTGCCGAGCGCGCGGCGCGCGCGTGCAGACCGATGGTGGTCGCGCCGAATCGTGCGACCACGAGAGCGCGGACGCCGGCACGAATCGAACGTCGCGCGCCTGTGTGACGCAGGCGCCCTCCGGCGCTGTGCTCGCACGCTCCGCGCGCTCGACGGCGGTGCCTGCAACACCGCTCCAGTAGATGCACGAGGCGGTGCTTGCACCGCCGGCGTGCCCATTCTCCTTGTACGGATCTAGAACGCGCAGCGCCTCACAGGTCCGAGTCGGAGCTCACTACCGGACCGTCAGTAAGGAGACCGTGTGCGTTCTTCTTCGTTAGCCAACTATCCTGATTGGACCGCCTAGGTCGTCTTTTGCAAAATATCCGCAATATTGATTGACGACGCAACCGTCCGATGCCACGGTGGTTTCGTGAGCCGCCGGGCGCGAAAGAGGCACCTCCAGCAGAGCTTCACGAGGTACTCGAAGCCTCTCGACAAGAATGGTCAGTTGCGCGGTGCGCGTAAGGGCGAGAAGCGCAAAGGCGTCGGTCGTCCGTGCAAAGGCGATCGCCCCGGCGAGCGCCACGAGGCGCGGAAGGCGTTTCGCCCGAGCGTCCCGCTTCACGTGATCATGCGCGCGCATCCGGGCATCGGATCGCTACGCACCGCGGCGATCCTTCATGCGATTCGCGAGGCGCTGATCACGGTGTTCAAGCTCGACGATTTCCGCGTCGTCCAGTTCAGCGTGCAGCGCACGCACATCCACTTGCTCGTCGAAGCCTCGGGGCGCGAAGCGCTAGGCAAGGGCATGCAGGTATTCGGCATCTCGGCCGCAAAGCACATCAACGCGCTGATTCGCGACAAGGATGGCAAGCGTCGCTGCGGCGCGGTGTTCCCGGACCGTTATCACGTGCGGATGCTGAAGACGCCGCGGCAGGTTCGAAACTGCGTGGCCTACGTACTGAACAACTGGCGCCACCACGACGAGGACAAGGGCTCGCATTCGCGGCACTGGAAGATCGATCCGTTCTCGAGCGCGATCACGTTCGAGGGTTGGAAGGAGCGCGAGGCTGAAGGCGGGCGGTTCATCCAGCCACCGACGTTCGTCGCGCCACTCGTGTGGGAGCCATCGACATGGCTGTTGAAGGTTGGATGGAGAAAGTACGGACTGATCAGTGCGTTCGAGGTTCCCGGCGGCGGCGCCGAGTAGCTATGGCATGATCGATCGGCGCGCGCGCCACGATGACCACGCTCGACCGCTTTTACACCGACAGATTGGAAGCGCTCGCGTTGCGTGCTGACGATCTGGACGCGTTGCACTCGCTGCATCAGGACCCTCGTGTCATGGCGACGCTCGGGGGCGTCCGCACGTACGAGAGAACACAGCAATTCCTGAAGACGAATCTCGAGCATTGGAACGAGCACGGCTTCGGGCTCTGGACGTTTCGAACGGAGGACGGAGCCTTCGTTGGCCGCGGCGGGTTGCGACATGTACGCGTCGGTGGCTGCGACGAAGTCGAGCTCGCTTATGCGCTCCGGTCCGAGGCCTGGGGCAAAGGGCTGGCGACCGAGATGGCTCGCGCCATTCTCGCGATCGGGTTCTGCAAACTAGAGCTTCCGCAGATAGTGGCCTTCACCCTGAAACCCAACGACCGATCGATCGGGGTGATGGAGAAGGTCGGTTGTGTCTTCGAGCGCGAGATCAGTCACGCTGGCACCCCACATGTCCTGTACCGGCTCACGCGCGAGCAGTACCTCGCGCGCATCGACGGTCAGCTCGTCAGTCCGTAGATCTGCACGAAGTTCATGACACGATAGCCGTGAACACTCGCGCTGACGTTGTCGACAACGATGACGAGATACACGTTCGGCACGCCGAAGTAGAACAGCACGTGCGTGTGGTTCTTTCCGTATGGCACGTACACGTGGTGAACCGCCATGGCGTCGTACGCAGTGGCGAGCTGCTTCACTGCGATCACTTCAGCCACGTAAGGAGATTCAGCCTTATCGGCGGAACCTCACCCAGCGCGAGCCGGTGCACGGGCGCGACAATCGTCGCCTGGAGGTCCGCTTCGGTCAGCTCGCGGACGTGCATCGGGTCGCAGCGCAGATCAAGCGGTCGCGTCGATCGCGTCGGCGAGCACCGACACGAGGCGGTCGAGCTCTTCCTTCGTCGAGATGAACGGAGGCGCGAGCTGGATCGTGTCGCCGCCGTAGCGGACGTAGATGCCCTTGTCGAGGCACTTCATCGCGATCTCGAACGGTCGCTTCGCGGGCTCGCCCTTGACGGCTTCGATCGTGAAGCCGGCGGCGAGGCCGTAGTTGCGGATGTCGAGCACGTGCTTGCGCCCCTTGAGGCCGTGGACGAGCGTCTCGAAGTGCGGCGCGAGCTCCTTCACGCGCGCGACCGCGTTGTCGGCGACCAGCGCATCGAGCGCGGCGACACCGGCGGCGCACGCGACCGGGTGGGCCGAGTACGTGTAGCCGTGCGCGAGCTCGAGCATGTAGTCGGGACCGCCGGCCGCCATGAACGCGTCGTAGATCTCCTTTGTTGCGACGACGCCACCGAGCGGCTGGACGCCGTTCGTGACCTGCTTCGCGAAGTTGAGGAGGTCGGGCTTCACGCCGAACGCCTCGGCGCCGGTGTACGCGCCCATCCGGCCGAACCCGGTGATGACCTCGTCGAAGATCAGGAGGATGTTGTTCGCGGTGCAGATGTCGCGCAGCTTCTGGAGGTAGCCCTTCGGCGGCGGGATGACACCGGCGGAGCCAGCCATCGGCTCGACGATCACGGCGGCGATGTTCGACGCGTCGTGGAGCGCGATCAGGTCGTTGAGCCTGTTCGCGAGCTCGGCGCCCCACGCTTCGTCGGGGTTCATCCCGCGGATGAACGAGCCGGTCTTCTGGGTGTGCGGCAAGTGATCGGCGTCGACGGCCTGGCCGTAGACCTTGCGGTTACCACCGATGCCACCGACGGAGATCCCGCCGAAGTTGACGCCGTGATAGCCCTTCTCGCGGCCGATCAGGCGGGTCTTGGTGCCCTGCCCCTTCGCGCGCCAGTACGCGCGCGCGATCTTGAGCGACGTGTCGGCGGCTTCCGAGCCGGAGCCGCAGAAGAACACGTAGTCGAGACCGGCGGGCGTGAGCTCCTTGATCTTGTTCGCGAGCGCGAACGATGCCGGGTGACCGAACTGGAACGCGGGCGCGTAGTCGAGCGTCGCGACCTGCCTCTGGACGGCCTCGACGATCTCCTTGCGGCCGTGGCCGAGGCCACAGCACCACAGGCCCGAGAGGCCATCGAACACTTTCTTGCCGTTCGGATCGATGTAGTACGCGCCCTCGGCCGCGACGAACAAGCGCGGGTTTGCCTTGAACTGGCGGTTGCCGGTAAACGGCATCCAGTGCGCGTCGAGCCACGCGGCTTCGCTGTTCACCTTCATGGGTTCCTTCATAGATTGAACGTCCCGCGGCGCACGAACTGGCCGCGGCCTTTCTTGGTCTTGCCGACCCACTGGTCATTCTCGACGACGAGCTCGCCGCGCGAGAACACGTGCGACGGCGAGCCGGGCACGGTGCGCCCTTCGAACGGCGAGTAATCGATCCGCATGTGCAGCGACTTCACGCCGAGCGTCTTCGGCTTGTTCGGATCCCACACGACGACATCGGCATCCGCACCCGGAGACAGCGTGCCCTTCTTGCCGTACATGCCGAAGATCTTCGCCGGAGCCGTCGACGTGATCTCGACGAAGCGATTCATCGAGATCTTCTGCTTCGTCACGCCCTCCCACAGGAGGTGCAGGCGGGTCTCGACGCCCGGCATGCCGTTCGGGATCTTCGAGAAGTCGTTCTTGCCGAGTTCCTTCTGATCCTTCATGCAGAACGGGCAGTGATCGGTGGCGACGACCGAGAGGTCGTAGTTGCGAAGGCCGCGCCACAGGTGTTCCTGGTGATGCTTCTGGCGGAGCGCCGGCGTCGCGACATAGCCCGCGCCTTTGAACTCGTTGCCAGGCTCGCCGCGCAGGTGATCCTCGTCGAGGAACAGGTACTGCGGGCAGGTCTCGGCATACGCCGGCAAGCCGCGATCGCGCGCTTCCATGACGCGCTCGAGAGCGCGCTGCGCCGACAGGTGCACCATGTACACCGGCACCTTCGCCATCTCGGCGAGTGCGATCGCGCGCTCGGTGCCGGTCGCTTCGGCGATTTCTGGCCGCGTCAGCGCGTGATAGACCGGCGCGGTGTGGCCTTCGGCCAGCGCGCGCTTGATCAAGATGTCGAGCGGCAGCCCGATCTCCGCGTGCATGGTGATCAACGCACCGAGCTCGCCCGCGCGCAGCATCGCCTTGAAGATCTGCTCGTCGTCGACGAGGAACACGCCCGGGTAGGCCATGAACATCTTGAACGACGTCACGCCCTCGCGAACGAGCTGGCCCATCTCTTCGAGGGTGCCGGCGTTCGCCTCCGTCATGATCATGTGGAAGCCGTAGTCGATCGCCGCCTTGCCCTCGGCCTTCTGATGCCAGGCATCGAGGCCGGCGCGCAGCGAAGAGCCCTTCGCTTGGATCGCGAAGTCGACGATCGTCGTCGTGCCGCCGTGCGCCGCTGCGATCGTGCCGGTCTCGAAGTCATCCGACGCGGTCGTGCCGCCGAACGGCATCTCCATGTGCGTGTGGCAATCGATGCCACCGGGGATGACGTACTTGCCGGTCGCGTCGATCACGTCGATGCTCGGTCCCGACGGCGAAATCGCCGGCTCGGTGAGCGCGGTGATCTTGCCGTTCTCGATGAACACGTCGGCCTTAAACGTATCCGACGCGGTCACGACCGTGCCGCCGTGGATCTGGATGGTCTTCGCCATCAGCGGTCCTCGGTGAGGATGCCGTACGAGTCGGGACGGCGATCGCGGAAGAACTGCCAGGTCCGGCGGACTTCTTCGATCATGTCCATCTCGAGCGTCGCGGTGACGAGCTCGTCCTTGTCCTCCGACGCGCACGCGAGGATCTGACCGCGCGGATCGCAGAAGTACGAGTTGCCGTAGAACTTGCCGATGTTCCACGGCGCTTCGGTGCCGACGCGATTGATCGCGCCGACGAAGTAGCCGTTCGCGACGGCGTGCGCGGGTTGCTCGAGCTTCCACAGGTACTGCGAGAGCCCGGCGACCGTCGCCGACGGGTTGTAGACGATCTCGGCGCCGTTGAGGCCGAGCGCGCGCGCACCCTCGGGGAAGTGGCGGTCGTAACAGATGTAGACGCCGATCCGCGCGTAGCGGGTCTGGAACGTCGGATAACCGAGGTTGCCCGGGCGGAAGAAGTACTTCTCCCAGAACCCGCTCGTCTGCGGGATGTGGTTCTTGCGGTACTTGCCGAGGTACGTACCGTCGGCATCGATCACGGCGGCGGTGTTGTAGTAGACGCCCGCCATCTCGCGTTCGTAGATCGGGACGACGATCACCATCTTGTACTGCTTCGCGAGCGGCGCGAGCTTCTCGACGGTGGGACCGGGAACGGCTTCCGCTGCGTCGTACCAGCGCTTGTCTTGACCCGGGCAGAAGTACGGCCCGTTGAAGATCTCCTGGAGGCAGAGGATCTGGACGCCCTTCTTACCGGCGTCGTGGATCATCGGCAGGTGCTTCTCGAGCATCGCCGCCTGGATCTCGGCGACCGACTTGGTCTCGTCGTTGATCGGGTTCGAGGCCTGGATCAACCCCGAGAGAACCTGCCGGCCCATTAGTTCGTCACCAGCGTCGAGGTTTCCTTCGCGATGTCGCCCTTCCAGGTCTCGACATCCTTGCCCGTGCGCTTTGCTTCCTTTGCCTCGCGCGACGCCTTCTGGCGATCGACGAGATCGTGGTGCGTCGTGAAGTACGGCAGCGACTTGCCGATGAACTCGCGGAGGTTCGTGAACTCGTGATCGGTCATGAACTTCGAGAGCTCTTCCTTGAGCTCCGTGATGATCTCGTAGCCGCGGAGCATCGCGCCGGTGCAGACCTGAACGGTCGATGCGCCGAGCAGGAAGAACTGGGCCGCATCGAAGCCGGTCTCGATGCCACCGATGCCGCTGATCTGGACGCCGGGGTTCGCGCGTGCGACTTCCATCACCTGGCGAAGCGCGATCGGGCGCACGGACTGGCCGGAGTAACCGCCCGGAACCGAGTGACCCTCGACGGTCGGCATCGGCCGCAGCGTCTTGAGGTCGATGCCCGACACCGACAGGATCGTGTTGATCATCGCGATGCCGTCGGCGCCGCCTTTGAGCGCGCTCGCGGCCGGCACCGTCGGGTTACCGACGTTCGGCGTCATCTTCGCCCACACCGGGAGCTTCGCGACCTGCTTCACCCAGCCGCAGACCTCTTCGACGATGTCGGGGTTCTCGCCCATCGCCATGCCCATCTTGCGCTCGGGCAAGCCGTGCGGGCACGACAGGTTCAGCTCGAAGCCGTCGACGCCGGTCTCTTGGACCTCGCGGACGATCTGCTGCCACGCTTCCTTGCGGTACTCCTCCATGATCGAGGCGATCAGGATCTTGTGCGGATAGTTCTTCTTGAGCTGGCGCAGATCATCGAGCCAGTCGGCGTACGGGCGATCGCTGATCAGCTCGATGTTCTGGAAGCCGATGACTTCCTCGCTCGTGCGACCGCGGAGCTTCGCGTAGCGCGGGGCCGTGTTGATGACCTTGCTCGCGTCGAGCGAGAACGTCTTGCAGACCATGCCGCCCCAGCCGAGGTCATAGCTGCGCGCGATGACCTTGCCGTTCGTTCCTGGCGGGCCCGAGCCCAAGAGGAAGGGATTCTCGAACTTCATGCCGTTGACGGTGATCGATAGGTCAGCCACGGGCGCCTCACACGGGTTTGGGGAAACAGCTGTCCTACCGCGGGTCCGATTCGACTTCAACGTCGTTCTCGGCCGTGGTAGGGACGGTCCCATGGCTGGCAAGCTCATCCCGCACTGGATCGACGGCAAGAACTACGAGCGCGCGCCCGAGCGCAGCGGAGACGTGTTCAACCCGGCGACGGGCGAGGTCCAGGCGAAGGTCGCGTTCGCGACGCCCGCGGTCGTCGACGAGGCCGTCGAGTCCGCATGGAAGGCCTCGCAGACGTGGCGCCACGCCTCGATCGCGAAGCGGACGAAGATCATGTTCGCGTTTCGCCAGCTGGTCGACAAGCACGCGACCGAGCTCGCTTCGATCCTGACGCGCGAGCACGGCAAGGTCACCGCCGATGCGAACGGCGAGGTCCAGCGCGGCCTCGAGGTGATCGAATTCGCGTGCGGCATCGCGGACCTCCAGAAGGGCGAGTTCAGCGAGAACGTCTCGACCGAGGTCGACACGTACTCGATCCGCCAGCCGCTCGGAGTGGTCGCCGGCATCACGCCGTTCAACTTCCCGGCGATGGTGCCGATGTGGATGTTCCCGATCGCGATCGCGTGCGGCAACACGTTCGTGTTGAAGCCGAGCGAGCGCGATCCTTCGGCTGCGAACTTCATGGCGCAGCTGCTCGCCGATGCCGGCCTGCCGCCGGGCGTGTTCAACGTCGTCCACGGCGACAAGGTCGCGGTCGATCGCCTGCTCGAGCATCCGAAGGTCTCGGCGGTGTCGTTCGTCGGCTCGACGCCGATCGCGAAGTACATCTACGAGACCGGTAGCCAGCACGGCAAGCGCGTCCAGGCGCTCGGCGGTGCGAAGAACCACATGATCGTACTGCCCGATGCCGACATGGAGCTCGCGGCAGACGCGGCGGTGTCGGCGGGCTACGGCTCGGCGGGCGAGCGCTGCATGGCGATCTCGATGCTCGTCGCTGTCGGCAACGCAGCCGACAAGCTCGTGCCGCTGTTGAAGGAGCGGATCGGCAAGCTGAAGGTCGGCAACGGCACGGATCCGAAGTCGGAGATGGGCCCGCTCGTCACCAAGCAGCACCTCGACAAGGTTCGCGGCTACGTCGACACCGGCGTCAGCGAAGGCGCGACGCTCGTCGCCGACGGCCGCGGCCTCAAGATCGACAACGGCTTCTTCCTGGGCCCCTGCTTGTTCGACAACGTGAAGCCGTCGATGACGATCTACAAGGACGAGATCTTCGGCCCGGTGCTGTCGATGACGCGCGTCGCGAGCTACGACGAAGCGATCGGCCTCGTGAACAAGAACCCGTACGCGAACGGCGTCGCGATCTTCACGAACGACGGCGGCGCGGCGCGCAAGTTCCAGCACGACGTCGAGGTCGGCATGGTCGGCATCAACGTGCCGATTCCGGTGCCGATGGCGTACTACTCGTTCGGCGGATGGAAGGCGTCGCTGTTCGGCGACCTCCATATCTACGGTCCAGACGGTGTGAAGTTCTACACGCGGACGAAGGCCGTGACCTCGCGCTGGCCCGATCCGAGCCACCGCGGCGTCGACCTGGGGTTCCCGCAGAACAAATGAAAGCGCTCGCGCTGATAGCGCTCGCCGGCTGCGGCTTCTCGCCGAACCCGGGAACGAGCGATGCCGCGTCGGGACATTCCAGCGGCTCCGATGCGGGCACGGTCATGGACGCGCGCGAGTTTCACGACGCGAAGGTGTTCATGGACGGTCCGACGGTGACGCCGTTCGACCCGGCGAATTGCCCGAGCGACTACTCGAACAACACGATCACGGCATCGCCGAACAGCCGCTACAAGATCGTCACGGATATGACGACGGTGAAGTCGCACAGCGACGAGTGCAACGCCGATCATCCGGGGTGGACGCACCTGATCGTGCTCGACACCGTCCAAGAGGCTCAGCAGATCCACTCGCACATGGGCGGCAACTTCTATTACGTCGGCGCCGTCCAACCCGCGAACCAGGCGGCGCCGGATGCCGGCTGGTTGCAGCTCACCGGTGCTGCGGTGCCGAGCACGTTGTGGCAGCAGTTCCAGCCGAACGACAACGGCGGCAGCAGCGAGACCAACGCGCAGAACTTCGCGGCCGTCGACGATTCGACCGGCCTCATGAACGACGTCAACGGTACGTACCAGTATCAAGCCGTGTGCGAGTGCGACGGCCAAGCGATCAGCGCAGCGGCGCTGTCGGCACTCAACCAGTAGGTTTGGCCGGCTTCGCCGCAAATTCGCCGGCGGCGGTCGTCGCGACGTCCGACGTGATCACCGGTGCGGGCGTCCACTTCGGCGCGGCGAACCGCGCGGTGACGTGGACGCGATCGTCGACGTCGATCAACTCTGCCGCCGCGGCGCGAACCTCGGCGGCGGTCGGCCGCTCGGTAGGATCCACCGCGAGCATCCGCACGATCAACTCGGCGAGCGCGGGCTCGGCGGCCGGAACGCTGTCGATGACCGCCGTCGGAAATAGCTGGGTGACCGCGCGATACGCGATCGTACCGAGCGCGTGGATGTCGTCGCGCATGTCGCCGAGCTCGCGGCGGCCGAGGTCGGTGATGCACACCGGTAGATCGCGGCGGCCGGTGACGAGCGCGATGCTGTGGAGCGTGAGGTTGCCGTGCGCGACGCCGCGGTCGTGTGCGAACGCGAGTACGCCCGCGACGTTGTAGATCAGTGCCGCGACCTCGATGCTGGGCATCGGCCGGCGCGCGATCAACTCGAACAGCGCGAGCCCACTCGGCACGTCGATCGCGAGCCACGGCCGGCCGTCGGCAAGCGCGCCGCGATCGACGATCGTCGCGATGCCGGGATGCGGCAGCGCCTGGATCGTGCGCGCATACTCGACGAGATCGCGCGCGGTCGCGACGACGAGCTGGACCTTGCGCGCTTGATGGCGATGGACGGCCGCATACGCGCCGTTCGGCAGCGTGCCGGTGATGCGATACGCGCCGATGTGATCGCCGATCATCACGTCATCGCTCTCCATCTGTGCTTGAGCTATCGCGACGAACGCGATCGCGCAAGCTAAGTACGCTGCTTCAGTATCGCGATTGGAGCGCGGCCCTCGACGGGGATCGCGAGCGCGGGCGCGGGCGTCCACTTCGGCTTCGAGATGGCAGGTACCGGGTCGCGCGAAAGATCGGTGAGCAGGATCACTTCCTCGATCTCCGGATCGTCGAAGCCGCCGGCCACCTCTGCGAGCCGCGCCGCTTCCTGCGCGACCTCCGCCGCCGACGGGCGGCGCGCGGTATCGGGAGCGACCATCCGATCGACGAGCTCGACGACGCCGAGCGGTGCCGAGCCCGGGAGCGCCGCATAGATCGCGGTCCCGAGCGCGTGAACATCCGCCTTGCCGTCCTCGGGCTCGCCGAGGCGCGCGCGCGTCCAGTTCGTCAGGCACATTCCGCGGTCGTCCGTGCGAACAAAGGCATCGAGCCAGATTCCGTCGTGGACCACGCCGCGGCGATGAAGGTGAGCGAGAATCGCGCACGCGTCGCGGATCACGAGGACGACCTGCTCGACGGGAATCGGTGCGGCGAGCGGTGTTCCGAGCACGAGCTCGTCGGCGATCCACGGCAGGCCATCCGTGACGCCGATCTCGAACACGCGCGGCACACCGGAGTGGCGCAGCGCCTCGAGGATGCACGCCTCGCGCATCAGCCGGATTCCGGCGTCACGATGCTGAGCGATCCGCAACCGCGCTCGTCGCGGCAGCACGCGATGCGTCGCTTCGGCGCAGGTCTCCCCCGGGCTTGCGGGCAGCTCACGATCCACGGCGTAGTCGCCGAGTGTCCCCACGCAAAACTGAGCTGCACTCGCCATGCCCGGAGGATCACGCGCTGCGTGAATCGCGTGCGCAGAGCGCATGTGGGGACAACAGACCTCGTCGGTCAGTCGACCCTACTCGCGAGGCCTAACCGCTGCGGTGGATCCGGATCGTGAAGCTCGAGGGCGAGTCCTCGACATGCTTGGGAACGTCGCTCGTGACCGCGCGTGGCGAGGCCGGTGCGAGCTCTAGCGCGAGATCGTGCGCACGCTCGCGTACCTCGGCGGCGGTCGGTCGCGCCGTGGGCTCGCGTGCGACCATGTCGTCGACGAGCGTGGCGAGCGCTGCAGGAACGGACGGAGCGATTGCGCTCACCGTGTCACCTTCGCGCAGCATGGCGCCGGTCAACGCGCGGAACGCGACGAGCCCGAGGTCGTGCACGTCGCCGCTCGGTTCTGCAGCCAGGTTGGAATCGTGAGCGACGACATCGCCCCAACCGCGGACCGAGAACGGCACCGCGCGCTGCGGGGTCCTCACGATCGACGCGTCGGTGAGACGATTGTGAACGACGCCGCGCGCGTGCGCGTGCTCGAGCACGTCCGCTGCCGCGTGCAGCATCGTCACGAGATCGGGAAGCGCGAGTGGTTGGCGCGCGACGAGCTCCGCGACCGTGTCGCCGGTGATCAGCTCGAGCGCGACCCACGGGCGCTTGTCCTCGAGCACGCCGCACTCGTAGACCCGCGGCACACCGGGATGCGACAGCGCCTCGAGCACGCAGGCCTCGCGCAGGATCTGCACCGCGAGCGCGCGCATGTACGCCTGCGCGGGATGCATCACTTTGATCGCGGCACGCCGCGGCAACACGATGTGCGTGCCCGTGTAGACCAGACCGGTGTCTTCGCTACGGAGCTCGCGCTCGATCCGATAGTCGCCAACGCGCGCTCCTTCATTGAATCGCGCGCTGGTGTCGGTGCGGTGACGTGCCACCGCCTCTAGTTTCTCACGCGTTACGCATCAGAGCCCAATACAACCCGCCGGAGACTCCGAATCCTACAAACCACGACCAGTGGTAGATCGGCCGCATCGGCTCCCAGAACGCGCCCAACAGGGCGATTCCAAAGCCCGCGACGGTCGCGATCACTGCATGAGGATTCCAGCCGCCCCGGTAGCGATAGGCTCCGACCGGCGTGTAGAGGTCGCGCAGGACGAGCTCCTTCTTGCGGATCACCCAGTAGTCGACGATCAAGACGCCCGCGACCGCGCCGAGCGCCGCGCCGTAGCCGCCGAGCCAGCTGCCGATGTAGCGCGCCGGATCCGCGAGCAGCTCCCACGGCATCATCAGGATTCCGATCACGCCGGTGATCAGGCCGCCGCGCTTGAAGTCGATCTTCTTCGGGAATGCGTTCGCGAAGTCGTTCGCGGGTGACACGACGTTCGCGGCGATGTTGACGGCGAGTGTCGCGACGACCGCTGTGAACATCGCGATCGCGACGATGATCTTCGAATGGAACTTCGCGGCGAGATCGATCGGATCGAAGATCGGTGCGCCGTAGATCAGTGCGGTCGCCGACGTGATCGCGATCGCCATCGCGGCGAACGCGGTCATCGTCGTCGGTAGCGCGACGGTCTGGCCGATCACTTGCTCGCGCTGCGACCGGCCGTAGCGCGTGAAGTCCGGCATGTTGAGCGACAGCGTCGACCAGAACGCGATCGTCCCGGTCAGCGACGGGATGAACACGTCCCAGACCGAGCCGGGACCTTCGAAGTGGGTGCGCGACAGCAGCGGCCCCATCCCGCCCGCGCGATCGATCGCCCACCACACGAGGATCGCGGTCATCACGAGCACGTAGGGCGCGGCGAACCGCTCGACGCGACGGAGCAGATCCATGCCGCGGAAGATCACGAGCACGTTGAGGCCCCAGAACAGCGCGAACGCGATCCATTGGGTGTTCGCGAACGCGGCACCGTGGTTGTTCCAGGAGGGATGGGTGAAGCCGAGGAGGTCCTGCCAGCCCGGCCATAGCGAGGTGAAGAACGTCTGGAGCGCCGCGCCGCCGATCCACGCGTTGATCCCGAACCAGCCACACGCGACGATCGCGCGGAGTAACGCCGGCATGTTCGCGCCGGTCGTGCCGTACGCGGCGCGCGCGTAGACCGGGAACGGAATGCCGTACTTGGTCCCGGGATGCGAGTTGAGCAGGATCGGCGCGAGCACGATCAAGTTGCCGAGCACGATCGCGGTCAGCGCCTGCCACCACGCCATGCCCGCCGCGATCATCCCCGACGCGAGCGTGTAGGTCGGGATGCAGTGGGCCATCGAGATCCACAGCGCCGAGAAGTCCCACGTGTTCCAGGTTCGATCTTTGATCGCGACCGGGGCGAGGTCGTGGTTGTAGAGCGGCGACGACGCGAGCTGTTCCGGTGCGCTCAGCTCGACCCGACCATCCGCATGCCTGATGACATCACTCTCGGCGCTCACGCCGCGAACCTAGTAGATTCCCGGGCATGAAGCGAGTGTTCGTCACGGGTGGGTCCGGCTTCGTGGGCGGTGCGCTGATCCGGGCGCTGCGCGAGCGCGGGATCGAGACGGTCGCGCTGGCCCGCAGCGACGACGCGGCGGCGAAGGTGGAGGCGCTCGGTGCGATCGTCGCGCGCGGTGACCTCGATAGCGCGAGCGTCGAGGACCTGCGCGGCTGCGACGTCGTGTTCCACAGCGCGGCGATGACGAAAGAGCACGGAACCCTCGCCGAGCATCGCAAGGTCAACGTCGAAGGCACGCGCGCGATCATCGATGCCGCGCAGCGCGCCGGCGTCGCGCGGTTCGTCCACGTCTCGACCGAAGCCGTGCTCGCGGACGGTCATCCGATCCTGCGCGCGGACGAGAACGTGCCGTATCCGGTTCGCCCCGCGGGCCCGTATCCGATCACGAAAGGCGAGGCAGAGCGCGTCGTGCTCGCCGCGAATCGCGCGGGGTTCGCGACCGTGATCATCCGGCCGCGCTTCATCTGGGGCGTTGGCGACACGTCGGTGCTGCCGCTGATCGCCGATCTGGTGAAGCGTGGCAAGTTCGCCTGGATCGGCGGCGGCCGCCACCTGACCTCGACGTGCAACGTCGAGAACGTGGTCGAAGGCGCGCTGCTCGCGGCCGAGCGCGGCGCCGCGGGAGAGATTTACTTTCTCACCGATGGCGCGCCGGTCGAGTTTCGCGACTTCCTCACCAAGCTATTGGCTACTCGAGGCGTCACTGCGCGCGAGCGCACAGTGCCCAAGTGGGTCGCACGGCTCGTAGCGGCTACTACCGCGTGGATGCGCACACCACCCGTGACGAAAACGGCGATCGCACTGGTGGGTCACGAGGTCACGGTCGTCGACGACAAAGCGCGCACACAGCTCGGCTACGCGTCGCGTGTTTCGATCGATGAAGGGCTAGCGCGAATGCAGACACCATCGGTATCGTCGTAGATGTGACAACGCGTTCTTCGATCAAGACCAGCGAGGTAGTGAAGGGGACCGCGCAGATCGCGGAAGAGGTCGCGGCGAAGCACGCCGCCGAGGTCGACAAGGAAAGTCGATTTCCGCACGAGACGTTCGAGGCGCTGAAGAAGGCGAAGCTGCTCTCGACCGCGGTACCGAAGAAGTTCGGCGGTCAGGGCGCGGGCATGCTCGAGCTCGGTCATCAATGCGCGGCGCTCGCGCAAGGCTGCGGCAGCTCCGCGATGGTGCTCGCGATGCACCACATCCAGGTCGCGTGCATCGCGCGCCACGGTGCCGGCACACCGTACTTCGACGCGTACATGCGCGAGCATCTCGTCGGCAAACAGGACGTGGTCGCTTCGATCACGTCGGAGAACGGCACGTTCGGCGACACGCGCAGCTCGATCTGCGCGGTCGAAGTCGATGGCGACAAGATGGCGCTCGTGAAGGACGCGACGACGGTGTCGTATGGCCAGCACGCGGATGCGCAGCTCGTGACGTGCCGGCGCGCCGCCGACGCCGCGGCCAGCGATCAGGTGCTCGTCCTGTTCGAGAAGGGCCAGTACACGCTCGATCAACAAGGCGTGTGGGACACGATGGGGATGCGCGGCACGTGCAGCCCCGGTGCGAAGTTCGCCGGCAAAGGTGCCGCCGCGCAGATCATCCCGGGTAGCTACGCGACTTCGTCGGCCGAGACGATGGTGCCGTACTCCCACATCCTGTGGTCGTCGCTGTGGTGGGGTATCGCATCCGACGCGCTCGGCAAAGCCGCACAGTTCGTGCGCGCGGAGGCACGCAAGAAACCCGGCACGGTCCCGCCGCAGGCAGTCCGGCTCGCGAAGGCGAACGTCGAGCTCCAGGCGATGCGCCACAACTGGGAGAGTTGCGCGATCGAGTTCGACGAGCTCGGCGATTCGCGCAGCGAGCTCGATGGCATGGCATGGGCGTTGAAGATGAACCAGCTGAAGATGAGCGCGAGCGAGATGGCGCCGAAGCTGGTCCACGAGGCGCTGCAGATCATCGGCATCATGGCCTACAAGAACGACTCGAAGTTCAGCGTGGGTCGCCAGTACCGCGACGTGCTGTCCGCGGCGCTCATGGTTTCCAACGAACGCATCGCCGGCAAGAGCGCGTCGATGCTCCTCGTGTTCAAGGATGACTGAATGTCGGCGACTGACTACGACGCACTGAAGTTCCACGAGGGTCTCGTCAAGGCGGGCCTCATCATCCCGGTCGGCGTGCAGGGCGCGTTCGGCCGCAACCACGTGTTCGAGAGCGTGCTCGAAGGCTTCAACAACGCCGTCACGCGCCTCGCGAAGAACGACGGCGCCGAGTACTTCGTGTTCCCGCCGATCATCGATCGCAAGGTGCTCGAGAAGACCGACTACATGGATTCGTTCCCGCACCTCGCGGGCACGGTCCACAGCTTCATGGGCAAGGAGCTCGACGCGCGCAAGCTGTCGGAGAAGATCCACCACGGCGAGCCGTGGGGGCCGGAGATGACCATCACCGGCGTCACGCTCAACCCGGCCGCTTGCTACCCGGTCTATCCGAGCTTCACCGGCACCGTTCCGAAACAAGGCCGGCTCGTCACGATGTTCAACTGGGTCTATCGCCACGAGCCGTCGCCGGAGCCGACCCGCATGCAGGCGTTCCGCGTGCGCGAGTTCGTCCGCTGCGGCACGCCGGATCAAGTCGTCGAGTGGCGCGACATGTGGCTGCAGCGCGGGCTGGGCCTGCTCGAGTCGCTCGGCCTGCCGGCGCAGTCGGATGTCGCGTCGGATCCGTTCTTCGGCAAGGGCGGGAAGATGCTCGCCGCGAGTCAGAAGGAACAGAAGCTCAAGTTCGAAGTGCTCGTCCCCGTGATCTCGAAAGACAAGCCGACCGCGTGCTGCTCGTTCAACTTCCACGAGGCCCACTTCGGCGAGGCGTTCGACATCCAGACCAGCGATGGCAACGTCGCGAACACCGCGTGCCTCGGCTTCGGGCTCGAGCGCTGCGTGATGGCGTTGTTCCAGCAACATGGCTTCGATCCCGGCGCGTGGCCGAGCCAGGTCCGCGCGGTGCTCTGGCCGTCGTGAGCCGAGTGAACGTCCTCGGGCTCGATGCGGCGGCGTATACGCGGCACGCGCTGCACGCCGAGGATCAGAACTGGATCGAAAAGAACTGCTACGTCGACGTCTGGATCGAGCTCGTCCATGCGGTCGGCTGCGAGCCGCTCGCGGTGCTGCCGTTCGTCGCCGCGATCGACTTCGAGGGCGATCAGTGGACGTTCTTCAAGCCGCCGCACGACGAGCTGCGCGAGCTCTACGGGATCGATACCCAGGAGCTGAACTGCTGGCGGCCGCTGATCGAGCACGCGCAGGAACACCTCGCCGCGGGCAAGGTGATCTCGAGCGAGGCCGATGCGTGGTGGTTGCCCGACACGTCGGGAACGGACTACCGGCGCCAGCATACGAAGTCGACGATCGTGATCGCGGATCTCGATGTCGCAGCGCGCCGCCTGGGCTACTTCCACAATGCCGGCTACTTCATGCTCGAGGGCGAGGACTTCGCGAAGACGTTCCGGCTCGACGAGCCCGCGGATCCCGCGTTCATGCCGTTCTTCGCGGAGATCGTCCGGCTCGATCGCAAAGTGGTCCGCGCGCCGGACGAGCTGCGCGCGATGTCGAAGCCGCTGCTCGCGAAGCACCTCGCGCGCCGGCCGGTCGATAACCCGATCCATCGATTTGCGGCGCGGTTCGTCCGCGACCTGCCCGAGCTCCAGGCGAGAGGGCTCGCGTACTACCACGCATGGGCGTTCGCGACCGTGCGCCAGCTCGGTGCCGCGGCGGAGCTGATGTCGCGCTACCTGACGTGGCTCGGCGGTCAGCCGGCGGAAGCGATCAGCGCGTACGACGCGATCTCGCAGGGCGCGAAGACGTTCATCCTGAAGGCGGCGCGCGCGGTGAACAGCAAGAAGCCGTTCGATCCTTCGACGACGTTCGACGAGTGGGCGACCGCGTGGGACACCGCGATGCGGGTTCTGGCACAATAGAGATGATGGCGTTGCGCGTAGGCATCGATCTCGTGCAGGTCAGCCGGATCGCGGCATCGCTCGAGGCCTTCGGCGAGCGCTTTCTCGCGCGGGTGTTCACGCCGGGCGAGCTCGCGTACGCGCGGACGAAGCCGGAGAGCCTCGCGTCGCGGTTCGCGGCGAAAGAGGCGGTCAAGAAGGCGCTCGAGCTCGAGGGCGTCGGCTGGACCGACATCGAGGTCGTCCGCAGGACGAGCGGCGCGTGCGACATCGCGCTCCACGGCGCGGCGCGCTCGGCGGCCGAAGCGCTCGGCGCGGAGCTCGCATTGTCGATGTCGCACGAAGGAGATTTCGCGACCGCGATGGTGATCGCGAGGTGTAACCAACCATGAGTGACAACGCAGCGAAGATCCGCAGCATCCTGAAAGAGCACGGCCGCCTGACGAAGGACGCCGAGACGCTCGCCGCCGACGCGGACCTCTATCAAGCCGGCATGACCTCGCACGCGAGCGTCAACGTGATGCTCGCGCTCGAAGGCGAGTTCGATGTCGAGTTTCCCGACGCGATGTTGAAGCGGAGCTCGTTCGAGAGCATCGCCGCGATCGGCACCGTGATCGACGAGCTCGTCGCGGCGAAGTAATGCGGATCCGGATCGAGCACGGCTGGGAGGTCGCGATCGCGCCTGCTGGTTCACATGCCGATCCGAGCGAGATCGACCACCTCGCGTGGCGACCGGCGAAGGTGCCGGGAACGATCGCGAGTGTGCTCGGCGAAGATGTCGATTGCGACGCGAACGATGTGTGGTGGCGCGCACCGCTTGGTGGCGAGCTGAGCGCCGGTTGCATCCTCGGGTTCGACGGCGTCGCGACGCTATGGGACGCGTGGGTCGACGGCGTGCGGGTCGCGGGCGCCGACTCGATGTGGCAGCGCGTCGAAGTCATGCTCGAGCACGTCGCGAAGCACCTCGTGATCCGATGTCGCTCGGTCGCGGCAGAGCTGGCGAAGAAGCGACCACGGCCGCGCTGGAAGGTGCCGATGATCGAGCAGCAACAGCTGCGGTGGATCCGCACGACGCTGCTCGGGCGAACGCCCGGCTGGTCGCCGCCCTGCCCCGCCATCGGCCCGTGGCGGCCGATCTGGCTCGAACAGCGCGTCCACGATCACGGCACGACGAAGCTCGACGCGCGGGTCGTCGGCGACACCGGTGCGGTCGAGGTCGCGGCGACGCTCCCCGCAGATCGCGTCAGCATGATCGTCGAGCGCGGCGAGCAACGCGCGACGGCGGAGCTCGCGCACCACGACGGCGCGTGGCGCGGCGTCGCGACGGTGGCGCACGCAGCGCGCTGGTGGCCGCACACCCATGGCGAGCCCGCGCTGTATCGGGTCGCGCTCGACGTCCAGCGCGGCGAGCATCGCTTCACCGTCGAGCTCGGCCGGATCGGCTTCCGCACTCTCGAGGTCGAGAACCTGCAAGTTCGCGTCAACGGCGTGCCGGTGTTCTGCCGCGGCGCGTGCTGGACGCCGCTCGATGTCCGATCGCTCGCGGCGACGCCGGAGCAGTACGACGCCGCGGTCGCGCAACTGTGCGCCGCGGGCATGAATATGATCCGGGTCGGCGGCACGATGACGTACGAGGACGCGGCGCTCTTCGACGCGCTCGACGCGCGCGGCGTGCTGCTCTGGCAGGACCTGATGTTCGCGAACATGGACTATCCCGAGGACGACGCGTTCGGCGCGACGGTCCGCACGGAGGTCGCCGCAGAGATCGCGCGGCTCGCGCATCGCCCTTCGCTCGCGATCGTGTGCGGCAATAGCGAGGGCGAACAGCAAGCCGCGATGTGGGGCGCCGCGCGCGAACGCTGGGCACCGAAGCTGTTCCACGAGATCCTGCCCGAGGTCGTTCACGCGCACGCGCCCGGTGTCGCGTACGTGCCGTCGTCGGCACATGGCGGCGCGTTCCCGCATAGCTCGAATGTCGGGCCGTCGTCGTACTACGGCGTCGGCGCATACCTGCGGCCGCTCGAAGATGCACGCCGCGCGGAGGTCGTGTTCGCCTCCGAGTGCCTCGCGTTCGCGAACGTTCCCGCACCGAGCGGCTTGCCCGGCGATGGCGTCCGCGCGCATCACGCGCTGTGGAAGCAGCGTGCACCGCGCGACCTCGGCGCCGGCTGGGACTTCGACGACGTTCGCGATCACTACGTGAAGTTGTTGTTCGGCGTCGATCCGGTCGCGCTGCGCTCGTTCGATCACGAGCGCTACCTCGAGCTCGGCCGCCACGCCACGGGCGAGGTGATGGCGCGGACGTTCGGCGAGTGGCGCCGCGCGCGCTCGGTCACCCGCGGCGGACTCGTCTGGTTCTTGAAGGACCTGTGGCCCGGCGCGGGCTGGGGCGTCGTCGACGCGCACGGCAAGCCGAAGCTCGCGTGGCACGCGCTCCGCCGCGCGTTAGCTCCGGTCGCGCTCGCGATCACCGACGAGGGCACGAACGGGCTCGCAGTTCATCTCGTCAACGACGGCCGCGAGCCGATCACGCGCTCGCTCGAGCTCTTACTGTGGCGGAGCGATGCCGAGGTCGGGCGCGGCGTGCGCGAGGTGACGGTGCCAGCACACGGCGCGATCGAGCTGAACGCGAACGAGCTGTTCGACGGGTTCTTCGATCTGTCGTACGCGTATCGGTTCGGACCGCCGGGCGTCCATGTCGTCCACGCGCGGTTCGGCGACGCCGAGCAGTTCTGGCTCCCCGCTGGCCTGACCGCGACGCGCGTCGCGGACGTCGGGTTGACCGCGCGGCTCGCCGGCGACGTGCTCACCGTGAGCGCGCAGCGATTCGCGCAGTTCGTGACGATCGACGCGCCGGGCTGGCTGCCGAGCGACGACGGGTTTCACCTCGCGCCGGGCCAGCGCCGCGAGCTTTCGCTGACGCGCACCGGAGCCCCGGTGAAGGCCGGCTCGATCAGCGCGTCGAACGCCGAAGCGTCGGCGAAGATTTCCTAGACGCCGACGAACGCGCGGAGCGCCGCGATCACGTCGCCGCGCCGCCACGTCCGGTACATCTGGTGATCGATGTCGGGGATCTGGACGACGCGAACGTAGCCAGCGGCGAGCTCGTGACGCAACCGGCGCGCGCAGCGCATCTCGAGGAACTCGAGGCCGTCGTCGCCCTCGGCGAACAGCAGCAGCGACGGCACCTTGCGTGCGGTCAGCTCGTGCAGCCAGTGCGCCGCCGGCGGCCACACGCCGATCGCGTCGAGCGCATCCCACACGTGCTGGTCGCGGAGCGCCGCATCGCGCTCGCGGATCGGGATCCGCCGCTTGCGCGTATCGGCGAGCAGCGCTTCGACCGGATCGCCGGGGAGCCAGTAGAGCTGCGGGTTGATCGCGATGATGCCGTCGACTCGCGTCTTCAGCGCGGTGTGGACCGCCATCCACGCGCCGGCGCACAGGCCCGCGAGGATCACGCGCGTCGCGCCGCGCTCGCGCAGCGCCTCGACGATCGCGACGGTCTCCTGGATCGCGTGCTGATCGTACGGCCGGCCCGGCGCGTGCTCGCGATCCGGGCTCTCGCCCCACCCGCTCCAGTCGACACGCACCGCACCGACACCGGCCGCGGCGAGCGCGCGCGTGTAGTCGACCCACGCCCGGCCCGGGCCGACGTGGACCTCGGAGCCGGAGTTGAGGAACACGACGACGTCGCTCGGGGTGCCACTCGCGATCGCGGTCAGCCCCGCGAGCTCGGTGATCGTCTCGGTGACGCCGCCGAACGTCGCGGTCGTGCGGCGCGCGAGCGGCAGCGCCGGAGCCGGAGGTGCTTCGCCGAGCCAGCCGGCGATCGCCGTCACGATCTCCATCGGCACGATCGCGTCCTCGCTCGGCACCTCGAGCGCGGCATGCATGCCGGCGAGCGAGATCACGTCGGTCGCGCTGCCGAGCTCGGCGAGCCGCGCGACGAGCTTGTCGACGGGACGATCCGGTTGGGTCGCGATCAACACGCGCGGCGCGGGTTTGGCCGCGAGGTTCTCGAGGTCGAGCGTCGCGAGCGCTTTCGCGGTCTCCGGCGACACGGTCGTGCCGGCGAACACGATCTCGCCCTCGCTCTCGGGTACCGCGAGTGCCAGCATCTTGAGCTCGCGCGCGTAGCGCTTGCCGGAGAGCACCGGCAGCCACGCGATCACGCGATCCGCGCGTGCCTGCGCGCCGAGCGCGAGTGCGAGTGAACCGCCGAACCGCAACCCGGCAAGCGTGACGTGATCGCAGCCGCGCGCGCGGAGCTCCGCCACCGCCGCGAGAACGCTCGCGCTCCACGCGGCGAGCCGATCGGGGTCGTCGGGAGCCCCTGCCGAATCGCCGGTGCCGTCGTAGTCGAACCTGAACGCGTAGTGGCCCGCCGCCGCGAACGACTCCGCGAGCGTACGCAACGTCCGGTGCGCGGACCAATACTCGTAACCGAGTGGCGGCAGCACGACGACGCCGCTGCGACTGCCGCGCGCCGGCTCGGACCACCAGCCGCACAGCGGGCGATCCGCCGGGCCGAACCAGTGGCCGATCGTCACGGCGCCCACCGCTGCTTCAGGCGCAGCGCCGGTCGCTCGATCAGCGCGAACGTGACGAGCGCGAGCGCGAACGTGATCACGCCGACCGCGACCACCCACAGCACGTCGGTCGCGATCGGTGCCTCGGCCGCCCGCGCGTGCAACCAATCCCCCGCGTAGTAGAGGATCGCGACGTGGAGCGGGACGTGGATCACGTACATGGCGTAGCTGTAGCGCCCGATCGTACGCAACCCCGGCCACTCGAGCCAGCGCCACGCCCGCGCCGGCTCGTCGACGGAGACCTCGCCGACGATCGCGCCGAACGCGATCGCGAGCAGCGTGTAGCCGACGGTCTGGATCTCGGGGTTGAAGCGCGACAACCCGTGCGCGTGGACCGCCGCGATCACGAGGCCGAAGCCGGCGAGCGCGCCGGCCACTCTACGGCCCTTGCGATAGGTCGAGCCGAGCTGGGCGCGCGCTGCGACCGCGACGAGCGCCCCGATCGCGAGGCCGTCCATGCGCGACACCGTCGCCGAGTACATCCACGCGTGATCGACGCCGGCGAAGTAGAACGCGGTGCGCACGATCAGCGCCGCGACCGCGATCGCGATGCACACGATCACGAACGTCCGGACCCGCAGCTTGCGAACGAGCGCGGGCCACGACAGATAGAACTGCTCCTCGACGGCGAGCGACCAGAAGTGGCTCATCCCGTTGATCTGGCCGTTCACCAGATCCGACCAGTTCGAGAGGTAGAGCCAGTACCAGATCTGCGTCCCGAACCCGACGGCGAGCGCGGGGATCAAGAGCGGCAGCAACAGGAACCGCAGGATCAAGAACGCGTAGTAGAGCGGAAAGATCCGCAGGGCGCGCCGGACATAGAACGTGCGCACCGCGCCGGGCTGGTCGCGTCCGTCGAGCAGGATGCCCGTGATCAAAAATCCCGACAGGACGAAGAACAGCTGGACACCGATCCAGCCGCAATCCGTGATGCCGGTCCACAGCTTCGCGACGATGCCGCTATCGGCCTCGTTGATGCTCGTGTTGTGAACGAGCACGAACAGGAACGCGAGCGCGCGCAGGCCATCGAGGCCGGGTATGTAGGCGCGCGGTCGCGAGCTCATCCCAGACGACGTAGCGCGGCCGCCACCTCGTCCACAAGCACCGCCTGCGACCACATCGGGGTAAACGTGTGATCCGCACCGTCGACCACGCGGAGCACGAGCCCGGCGCGCTCGAGCTTGGCGAGCAGCGGCCCGGTGTGCTCGCGGAACATCACGAGGTCGGGTTCGCCGCCGCTGAAGATGAACGTCGAGGTGATGCCGCGATCGACGAGCGAGCTCAGCTGCGCGCCGAGGTCGGTCGGCAATGGCCGGCCGAGCTTGCGCGCGACCTGTTCGAATGCGGCGGTCGCGCGATCGCTCGCGCGCGTCCACAGCGAGGTCGCCAGCCGGCGCAGATCGACGCCGCCGGAGAGCAACTTCTTCCACTTGTCGGGATCGCGGATCGAGTGACGATAGCGCTCCGCATCCTCGGTCGCGCGATGCGTGGCGACATCGGGCGCGCCCGGATTGATCACGATCAGGCCGGCGAGCCGCTCGCCCGCGAGGGCGCGTTGCAGCGCGTAGTAACCACCCGAGCACAACCCGGCGAGCACGACGCGATCCGCACCGGCCGACCGGCACCACGCGACCAGGCCGGCGATCTCCGCGGCGGCCGTGTCGGTGTAGACCACGCGATCGGGCTGACCGAGCACGGCCGGGCTATCGCCGAGCCCCGATAGATCGGCGCGCAGCACGAGCGCACCTTCGGCGGCGCACCGCCGCGCGATCGCGACGTACATCCGGTTCGGCCCGATCTCGCGGACCGCACCGGCGTTGAGCAACACCAGCGCCTTGTTCGGGCGCGGTGCGTTGCGCGGCCGGGTCGCGATCGCGGCGATCCCCGCGATCGAGACGGGTTCTTCGACGACCTCACCGATCCGCGCGACCCGCGGGCGCGGCAGCCGGACGGCCGAGGTGGCCTCGGCCCCAGCGCTCCACGCCGTCGCGCGCTCGAGCGTGGCCGCGAGGATCGCTTCCGGAATCTCCGTCTTGTGGGCGTCGAGCACCATCTCGACGTAGCCCGGCAACTTCGCGTGCGTGACGTCGGCGCCATGCGCCCGAAGCGCCGCGAGCCACTTGTCGCTGGCCGGCAGATCCTCGCGATCGATCACGAACACCGCCCGCGGCGCCTTGTCGGCCTTGTCGAGCTCGAGCGCGGTGATCGCATCGCGCGTCGCCGGCGAGATCCAGAACCCGAGCGCTTCATCGCCGTCCGGTTGGGGTGTCGGCGCCGGCGCCAAGCCGAGCGCGGCTTGCAGCGCGCGCATCTCGCGCAGCCACTTCTTGCCCGCGACGACCGGCGCGATCGCGATCACGCCCGCGACATCGCTGCGCGCCGCGGCGACATTCACCGCGAGCGTCGCACCGAGCCGCACGCCCGCGAGGATCACGCGACCGGCGCCTTCGGCTCGCGCGGCTTCGATCGCGGCGGCGATGCTCGCGCACCATGCAGCGACGCGATCCGGATCGCGGTCGTCGCCCGCGCTATCGCCCGTGCCATCGAGATCGATCCGCCAGGCATCGAGCCCGGCTTCCGCCGCGCGGATCGCGAGCGCTCGCAACGAGCGATGCGCGCTGACCGCCTCGTAGCCAAACGGCGGCACGATCACGAGCGCGGTCGTCGCCGGCTTCGTCGGCCGGTAGTGCCAGGCCGCGAGTGGGCGATCGGCGGTGCCGACATACACGGCCTCGCCGGGGAGCACGTGCTCGACGACGGGCTTCGCGTGATAGCGTTCGAACGCTGCAACCATCCTGGCGAAGGTCTTCGCAAACGCCATGCCTCAGAAATCCTTCGTCCTCGGCCCATTGACCGGGTTGTCGGTGGGCGCTTCCGACACATCGCGCGCTGTCATCGTGCTCCACGGCCGTGAAATGCGCGGCGCCGACCTCGCGCCGTTCGCGGAGGCGCTCCACAGCGAGGCATTCTGGCTGTTCCCCGACGCGCCGCTCGCCGCTGCGTCGGGAGGACGCACCTGGTGGCCGACCGACTCGGAAGCGAGGATCCGCGCTCTCGACGCCGGCCCGCTCGAGCTCTCGGCGATGGATCCACCCGGCCGCGCCGCGGCGCGCGCACAGCTCGCGTCGCTGATCTCGGCGCTGCCGGCCGACCAGGCCGTCGTGCTCGCCGGGTTTTCGCAAGGCGGCATGCTCGCGATGGACTATGCCCTCCACGCGCGAGAAACCAAGTCCCGCGCCCCGGCCGCGCTCGCGCTGTTTTCGTCGACTCGAATCGCGCTCGCCGACTGGGCACCGCGTGCACACGAGCTCGCCAGTCAGCGCGTCCTCGTCGCTCACGGCCGTGACGATCGCGAGCTCGCGTTCTCCGCCGGCGAAGCGCTGCGCGACTTCGCGATCGCCGGCGGTGCGAACGTGACGTGGTTGCCGTTCGAAGGCGGTCACGAGCTGCCGTTCGTCGTGTGGCGCGCTCTCAAGAAGCTCGTGCGCGAGGTCTAGCGGAGCTTGCGCAGCGCCGCGAGCTGCTTCGCGCGCACCGCGGGCTCCGCTCGCGGATCGAATTCGCTCGGCGCGATCGGGCGACCGAGAACCTCTTCGACCGCGAACAGTGTCCACGTTCGAAGATAGGCGAGCGGATCGCCGAGATGGTCGATGAGAGCGGGGAGCTCGCTGCGCGCGAACGGCGAGCGGGCATACGCGAGCGCCGCGATCAGCCGGAGTGCCGGCTCCTTGCTCGCGAGCCAGACCTCGCCGACCGGCGAGTCGAGCGTAGGTACGTAGCTCTTCGCCCACTCCGCGAAGGGTAGGTGGACCTCGTAGTTGCGAGCGAGCTCGTCGGCGGTCCATTCGATCGAGCGATCGAGGTGACACAGATTGCACGCGTTCGGTCCGGCCTGGCCGAGCACGCTCGGATCGGTCGGCGAGCTGATCCGGTGCGTGCGGACGAGCCGATCGATGCCCATCACCATCCGCGGCATGTGGCAATCGAGGCACGTCACGCCACCGTGACCCGTGCCGGCATGTGCGGCAGCGGCGGCAGGCTTCGCGAGCGCGTCGTGACAGTGGGTGCACGCGGCGATCGCGCGCGGCTCGTCCAAGCGAGAATCCGCGCGATGCGGATCGTGGCAGTCGGTGCACTTGATCCCGTGGCACGGCGAAGCCTCGAGATCGAGTGCCTCGCTCGAGTTGCGCGTCGCGGTGTGATCCGGCAGCCGCGGCGATGGCCCGGAGTGGCACTGCGCGCACACCGCGTTGACGATCGTCGGGTCGGTGCGCTCGGCGGCGAACGGCTTCGCAGGCACGCTGACATCCGCGCGCGCGGTCGCACCTTGCGGAACGAAGTGGATCGCGCCGCCGGCGGCGTGATCGCGGCCGCCGAGGTGACACGCCTCGCAGCTGATGCCGGTCGTGATCTGCTGATCGACCGCGAGGCGATCGCTCTGCGCGGTCGCGACGAACATCTGCTCCATGCCATGGCCGAGCGCACTCGGCCCCGACGAGCGCGCGATCCGCTGCGCGAATGGATACGTCGAGTGGCACCACGGGCAGCGCTCGGCCCAGGGCTCGCGCACCGGAGCGTACGCGTCGAATTCAGCCTCGCTGCGCAACCATGGATCGTAGTACGGCTGCGGATACCAGCCCGCGCGCCGCGGCCACCAGCCGAACGGCAGGCGAACCTCCTCGGTGTGGCCGTCCTCGACGCCGACGTACTCTTGCAGGCCGCGCCGACCGATCGTGCGGGTCACCCGATAGCGCGTCGTCGTCGCACCGCGCGCGAGCGTCATCGCGTAGCCGGTTGCATCGCGAGTGAAGCGCGCCTCGCCACCCGCGTAGTGCACGGTCGCATTCGCGAAGTCGCCGACGATCGCGCCTGCGTCCTCGGCCTTCGCGTTCATCACGCGGTGCAGGCTCTGCGTCCACCGCGCGTGCTCGTCGGCGTGGCACGCTCCGCACGTCGCGGGCCCGACGTAGTCTGCGGCCGCGATCGAGGACACCCGCGTGCGCGGCGCGTGCGCTGCGATCGGTGGAGGTGCGCTCTTGCCGGGTTCGTTGTTGCACGCGGCGAGCGCGACGCAAACTAGGCCCAGGTCACGCCACACAACTGCTCCGACAGCTCCCAGAGCTTCTTCGCCTCGTGATCGTCGCGCGCCCATCGCGACGGCTTCGCGGGCGTGCAATCGACGAAGTACAACCCGCTCGCGCCTGCGAGCTCCGGTGCGCTCGCGACGTGGATCGACGTGCGCGCGCCTTGTTCGGCGGTCTTCAGCAGCGGCTTGACGAGCCGGATTCCGACGCGCAGCGCCCACGGCCCGGTCGCGCCGAAGTTCGTGGCGACCGCACCGGGATGGAGCGAGCACGACGTGACGTTGAACCGCGACATCCGGCGCGCCGCCTCGCGCGCGAACCAGATGTTGCACAGCTTCGCCGCGCCGTACACGGCGGTCGGCCCGGTCCAGCGCTCCATCGTCGCGAGGTCGTCCCAGCGAAACGAGGCGAACCGGTGGCCGCCCGACGACACCGTGACGATCCGCGCCGGCGCCGATGCCGCGAGCAGGTCCTTCAGCTCGTACGTCAAGAGGAACCCGGCGAGGTGATCGAGTGCGAACGTGCGCTCGAAGCCGTCGACCGTGAGCTCGCGCTCGCCGAACATGCCACCGGCGTTGTTGATCAACACGTCGAGCCGCGCGAACCGCCGCCGGATCTCCGCGCCGGCCGCACGAACCTCGGCGAGCGACGCCAGATCCGCGAGCACGATCTCGTGATCGATGCCGGCGAGCGCGGCTTCGGCCTTCGCGCGGTCGCGGACGATCGCGACGATCCGCGCCCCCCGCGCAGCGAGCCCGCGCGCGGTCTCGAGCCCAATGCCAGAGCTCGCTCCGCTGATCGCGACGGTCTTACCGGTCATGACACCCACGCCCGCAGCCTACTCTCTTCTCGAACTACCAGGCCCGTGGATCGCACGGCTGCCACGCGAGAGTCGCGGCATCCGCGAGCCAGCGCCGCCGCTTCAGCTGGGTATCCGCGAACGGCGGCGACCACATCGCACCGGCCGGGAGCGCGACGCGGAGCGCCCCGGGGGGCTTGATCGCATCCGCGATATCGCTCCAGGTGTCCTCGCCCGCGAGCGCCCCGGCGAACGACACGACCTCCCACGCGACCGGCGTGCGCCGGCTCGCGAGCAGGTTCATCACGTCGCGGATCTGATCGAGCCCGCGCAGTCCGCCGAAGTGAACCTCGCGCAGCTCCGGCGCCGCGATCGCCGCGACCGCCTCGACGAGCTTCAGCAGCGCCGCCGTCGAGATCCGCTTGAACGCGAGCGCGCAGCGCTGGAGCTGCGGCAGCTGACAACCGGCGAGCGCCTTCGCGAACGTCGGCTTCAGCTGATCCGACTCGAGATGGAGCTCGCGAAGCGCCGCATGCTCGAACGCCTCGAGCGCGAGGTCGCCGGCGATGTACGTGCGTTCGATCGCGGGAAACCCGGAGAACAGGTCCGCGAGCTGGCCGAGCGAGCCGTCGCCGATGTTCGGACCGACGAGCGCGGTCACCGAACCGAAGCGGTGGCGCGCGCACTCGGCCGACAGCAGCTCGCCCGGGCTCGCCGGCGCACACAGGAGGTCGAGCCTGCGCGGCGCCTCGCTCGCGATCCGCTTGACGAGGTCCGCGCACGAGTTGACCTCGCCGACGAAGCCGACCCGGAGCTTGCCGTAGCTGCCATCGATCCGGATCCCGCCGCCCGTGCGCGAGCCGCGCTTTTCGATCGTCACGCGCTCGACCGGCGCCGGCGTGACGTGGACGACCGCGACGGTCGCGTCGTCGCGCGTGCGCTCGACGCAGAACGCGCCGTGATCGTTCGCGACGAGCTGATCGATCGTCGCGTCGGCGGCGCGCGCGTGGACGATCGTCGCGGTGTTCTCGGCGAGATCGACGCGCTCGATACAACCGCCGAGCCGCGCATTGCCGTGGACGACCTCGTGGCGCGCGATGAACGCGACGCCGGCGTGCCACGCGACCGCGTGGGGCCAGCCCGGTGCGAGCGCCTCGGCGAGCTGGACGGTCTCTCCGGTCACGAGCTCGAGGCGGAGCAGCGTCGAGCCGACCGCGATCACGAGGTGCTCGCTGCCCGCCGCGCACAGCGCGAACGGCTCCTTCGCCGAGAACACGAGCGCAGATGGGCCCGCGCCCTTCACGTAGATGTCGCCGGCGCCGTGCAGTGTCCACGCGAGGTAAGCACCCGCGACGACGAGCTGATCGATCGTGCCGGTGAGCGAGATCAGATCGTCGACGCGATTGCCGTCGACCCGACCGATCACCGAACCCTCGCGTTCGCCCGCACGCGCGACGTACGCCGCCGCGCGATCCGCGGCGACGCAGGTCACCCATGCGAGGCCCTGCCCCGTCACGGTCGCGACCGCCGCCGCGCCCTCTTCGCCGTGCGCCGGAGCGGCTCGCAGCGCGGCGCCGTCGTGCCAGATCAGCCGGTCGGCGGTTGCCACCAGGCCGCGGAGCTGCGTGGGCGGGAGCGGGATCCCGCGTACGACCGGTAGCTTGCCGCGCCGGCTCGCCGCGACGATCTGGTGTAGGCCCGCGGCATCGGGCTGGTTTTCGGTCCAATAGATCGTGTTGTCGCGCGCCGCGAGGCGACCACCGCCTATGGCCGTGTAGCTGCTCGAACCCACCTCTCCCGAATTTACCTGATGCACGCTCAGAGATCAGGTGTTACGAGTTCGCGCGTGGCATGCCCGAACGACGAGACCCTGCTGGCGATGGTGGAGCACTCCATCGACCCGGCTCGGTTCGGGGAGCTCGAGATCCATCTCGACGGCTGCCAGGACTGCCGCAAGGCGGTCGCCGCGCTCGCGCTCGGATCGCGGTCGCCGAGCGTGCCGTCCGTGCCGTTCGCGGATCTCCTGCTGCCGCCCAATACGGTGATCCACGAGCGCTACGAGGTCGGTGCCGAGCTCGGCCACGGCGGCATGGGCACGGTCTATCTCGCTCATGATCGCTCGCTCGGCCGCGACGTCGCGCTGAAGCTGCACGGCGCGCACTCGGGATCCGACCGGCTCCAGCGCGAAGCGTTCGCGATGGCGAAGCTCGCCCACCCGAACGTCGTCAACGTGTTCGAGGTGTCGACGTGGGACGAGCGGATGTTCGTCGCGATGGAGTACGTGAAGGGCGGCACGCTGCGGACGTGGCTCGCCGCGACGCCGCGAACCTGGCGCGAGATCCTCGCGATGCTCGTCGACGCGGGTCGCGGGCTCGCCGCCGCACATGCTGCGGGGCTCGTCCACCGCGACTTCAAGCCCGAGAACGTGCTCGTCGGCGAAGACGGCCGGCCGCGCGTCGGCGACTTCGGCCTCGCGCGCACGCACACGAGCAGCCGGCCGCCTGCGGCGCCGAAGAACAAGGATGCGCTCGCGGTCGCCCAGACCGTCACGCAGGGCCTCGCGGGCACGCCCGCGTACATGGCGCCCGAGCAGATGGACGGCAGCAACGTCGGCGCGCGCTGCGATCAGTGGGCGTTCTGCGTCGTCGCGTGGGAAGCGCTGTACGGCTCGCGCCCGTTCACCGGCACGACGCTCTCGGCGATCCACGAGGCGATCACGAAGCACGACCTCGCGAGGCCGAGCTCGCCGGTTCCCGACCGCGTGCGCAAGGTGATCGAGCGCGGGCTCGAGGTCGATCCGACGAAGCGATACCCCGACATGACGACCCTGCTCGCCGAGCTGCGAGCGGCCGCAGCGCCGCGGACGACCCGCAACGCGATCGCGACGGCGGTCGCCGGGCTCGTGGTCGCCGGGGGTGCCTACGCGGTGTTCGCGACGATCACCGCCCGCCAGCGCGCCGCGGGCTGCGAGCTCGCCGCTGGCGAGGTCCACGCGCCTTGGGGTGCGACCGCGCGCGTCGCGCTCGCCGCGAGCTTCGCGGCCACCGGCAAGCCACTCGCGACCGACGCGTTCGACCGCACCGCGACCACGCTCGATCGCTACTCGAACGCACTCGCGGATCAGGCGCGCGCGACTTGCAGCGATCGCGATCAATCCGAGCGCGTCCACGCCGCGCGCACGACCTGCCTTGCGAAGCGCCACGACGAGCTCGCGGCGGTCGTGACGTCGCTCGCTCGCCCCGATGGCGGTGCGGGTTCGGGCGTCGTCACGCGCGGACCCGATGCGGCGTGGGCGATCTACGATCCGAGCCCGTGCAGCGACGCCTCCGTGATCACGACCCAGGCGCACGCGCCGGCCGATGTCGAGAAGCTCGCCGCGCTGAAGGCAGCACTCGACATCGGCGATTACCGCGGCGGCGCCGAGCTCGGCACCGCGTTCCTCACCGACGCGCGCGCGCGCAAGGACCAGGGCCTCGAGCTCGACGTCTTGATGTCGCTCGCCCAGATCCACAGCGAGCTCGATCCGAAGCTCGCGCGCACCGAGCTCGACGACGCCGAGGCGCTCGCCGAAGCGCAGGGCCGCGACATCGACGCTGCGGCGATGCTCGACATGCTCGCCGAGGTCACCGGCACCGAAGCCCACGATCACCCGCTCGCGCATCATCAGCTCGCACTCGCCCGCGCGAAGATCGCGCGCGTCGGCGGCAACTCGGCGCTCGAAGCCCGCCTCGCGTACACCGAGGGCGAGGTGTTCATGGACGAGACCAAGTTCACCGAGGCCGCGCACGCGATGGACTCCGCGATCCAGCTGTTCGAGCACGCATATGGCGCCGACAACCCGAACGTCGCGCGCGCGTACGGGACGCTCGCGCAGATCTTTCGCGCCGCGGGTCGCAACCCCGATGCGCTGGCCGCGGCGCGCCACACGCTCGAGATCGCGACGGCGACGCTCGGCCCGAACCACCCGACGACGGCCGGTGCGCAGATGACGCTCGCGCAATGCCTGATCGACAACCAGCAGAACGCCGAGGGCAAGAAGCTGCTCGAGCAGGCCGACGCGACGTTCGCGCGGGTCTACGGCGAGATCCATCCCGCGCGCGCCTCGGTCCAGGGCAACCTCTTCACGCTCGCGCTCACCGAACAGCGCTGGGCCGATGCGCTGACCGCCGCGACGCTCGCGCGCGACATCCTCGCCGCGGCGGACGGCCCCGACGCCTTGTCGGTCGCCGGGCCGGAGCGCGATCGCTCGGTCGCGTATGGCGCGATGAACCAGCTCCCCGCGGCGCTCGCGGCGGCACAGCGCGCCGTCGCGATCGTCGAGAAAGCCGGCGCCGATGGTGAACAGCGCCTCGCCGGCGCGCTCAGCGATCTGTGCGAGGTCGAGATCGCGATGGACAAGCCGGCCGATTGCGTCCCGCAGGCGCAGCGCGCGATCGCGGCGATCAACGCGCGCGGTCCGACCGCCGACCCGCTCGAGCTCGCCGACGCGCGCTACGTCCTCGCGCGCGCGATGTGGGAAGCGAAGCAGGATCGCCCGCGCGCCCGTCAGATCGCGCTGCAGGCCCAGGCCGAGCACCCGCTTGCCGAGCGCCGCCAGGTCATGGCGGACTGGCTCGCGCAGCATAACTAATACGATTTCGTGCGACTTGGCGCTCGCTCGCGGCTCCAACCGCCATGACTGACCTCACCACGAAGGTGCTCGCCGTCCTCGGCTCGGTCGCGCTCGGCTTCTGCGCGATGATCAACGGCGTGATCGCCGCGGTGGCGCTGTTCACCGGCAATCTGTTCGGCGCCGTCGGCGATGCGAAGCTCGACGAGGCCCTGACCGCGAGCGCGAATCACACCGCGACGTACGCGAAGGTGATCGCCCTGATCTTCGGCCTGCTCGCCGCGCTCCAGTTCGGCGCCGGCGAGTTCCTGCGCCGCCGCGTCCGCCACGTCTTTGTCGCGGTCGCGTGCGCGCTCACGGTCGTCGGCGCGATCGGCCAGTCGATCTGGGTCGGTCACTTCACCGCGCTCGACGCGATGATCGCGGGTTGCGCCCTGTTCGCCGCGTGGACGTGGTGGCGGCTGCCGCACGGCGAGCGGGTCGCCGACGCAGTGCCCGTCGAGCTCAGCGTTTAGTATGCTCTCGGGCGGTGGAGACCATCTCTGCGCTCGAGCTCGTCGTCGGGTTTCCGAAGCTCGCGCAGGTGTTTCCCGCCGCGGCTGGCACGCTGCGGATCGAGAGCGATGGCCGCGCGATCGGGTTTTCGCTCGAGGCTGGAACGCGGGTCGATGCACGCGAGACGATCGCTGCTCCGGCGTTGCTCCATCAACCGACCGCGCCGTTCGGGTTCACGACGGGCGTCGCACTCGGCCGCGATGACGAACCGTGGCGACAGTTCACGACCTGGCTCGATGGCGCGACGGCGCGGCCGCTGACGATCTACCTGCCGCGGAGCACGCTGTCGATCGGCGATGACGAGCGCGTCACCGCGATCACGCCGACCGCGATCCACGTCCTCGATCGCGCGACGCGAACGATGCGCTCGGTCGAAGTGCCGGGACCGCTCGACCTCCACGATCCGGTGAAAGGTGGCGTCGGCGGCGAGCTCGATCGCACGCCGCTCTACGTCGAACCCGGGTTCGTCGTGTTCGTGCGCTCGCCGGCGCTGCTGGTCGTCGCGTGGGAAGACATCGCGCGCGCACTCGTGTTCGACCGGGTCCGCTGGGCGATCGAGACTCACCCGGTCGCGCGCGAACCGGAGCTGTCGGCATCGGCGCGGCGCGGCCGCTTCGATCCGCTGACGATCGTCACCGATACCGGCACGCTGCGGATCTCCGTCGGGCCCGAGCCCGTGCGCGTCCGCGATCGCCTGTGGCCGCCGTGCGGCTGGGCCACGGTCGAGCTCGCGAACGGCACGACCACCGTCGCGCACGGAGAGCCCGCGGGCCATCGGGTCGAGGAGCTCAGCGTCGTCGCGAGCCCGCTGTTCCTCGCCGATCCGACCGCGTACAGCTGGCAGATCGATCGAGTGCCGATGCTCGCCGAGCCCGATGGTCCGGGCCCGACGTGCGAGGCCGCGCTCGCATATGCGCATCGCGTCCAGCTCGCGGATCGTCACGGTGCGTACGGCCTGTTGCGAGACGCGTACGAGTGGCTTCCGAAGTTGTGGTCCGAGGACAGCCACGCGCGTGCCGACGCTGTCGCTGGCTGGGTCTTGAGCGCGCTGTGCCACCAGGACACGCTGTACGAGGGCACGGTCTACGCGGTTCCTGCGCTCGTCGCGATCGCCGCCGATCCGCGCACGCCCGACCGGCTGCGGCTCGTCAACGCGCTCGCGCGGATCGCGATCCTCGCGCTCGGCGAGGAGGGCGTCGCCGCACCGCTCGTGATCGACGCGTTTCGCAGCATGCTGCCGGTGCTGCTGTCGATCCGCGAGGCATCGAAGCCACTGCTCGGTAGCTGGTCGCTGATCATCAGCGCGATCGGGTTCGCGGACGATCAGCCGCGCTGGTTCGAGGTCGCGCGCGAACGCTTCGGCTTCCGCGCGTACGCCGGGCGCGAGGACCTCTACAACGAGGTGCTCGAGGACAACGTCTAGTCGATCACGACGACGTAATCGAACGTCGCGTGCGTGCCGAACGTCGCGAGGTTGATCCCGGTGCCGGTCGAGTTGACGCCCGGGTGCATGTACGTCGCGCTCGAGTCGGGATACGTGCACTGGGTCGAGCCGCCCGCGTAGTGGACCTGATACGTCGCGGCGTGACCCTCGGGCAGCGCGTCGCCGGTCCCAGCGAATTTGTAGATGTTGTACGAGCCGGCCTGGAACTGGATCCACGTGCGAGCGCCCTGCGCCATGTGATCCGCGTCCTCGCCGCAGCCATCGCCGGTCCCGAAGTCGGCCGGCATCGTCGCGTCGCGCACGAACTTCGACATCACGACCGCGCCCCGCGCCGTGAACATCGAATCGACGGGGCCGAGTGTGACGTGCGTCGTTACCACGGCGCTCGCGGTGCCGTTCGCCATGTCCTTCCACAGGATCGCGAGGTCGCTATCGCCGTTCTGGGTGAGCTGACCGCCCTCGACGGCGAACATCGCGTTCGTTCCACCCATGTGCCAGTCCGCGATCTCGCTCGGATCGTCGAAGCCGAGGAACAGCTCGATGCGATTGCCGGCGAGATTCGGCGCTGGATCGCAGACATCGCCGACACCGTCGTGATCGCTGTCGGCCTGATCGACGTTCGAGATGTGCGGGCAGTTATCACAGACGTTGCCGAGGCCATCCTTGTCCTCGTCGGCCTGGTTCGGGTTCGCGAGCTGCGGGCAGTTGTCACACGCGTCGCCGACGCGATCGCCGTCCGTGTCCTTCTGATCGGCATTCGCGATCGTCGGGCAGTTGTCGCTGTCGTCGGAGACACCGTCGCCATCGCTATCGACCGGCGGCGTCGGCACGCACTGGCCGCCGAGCTCGTCGCCCGCCGACGGGTCGTAGCGCAGCCCCGATGTGCATGCGGCATCGGCGAAGCTACAGAACCCCGTCGGCTCGCAGGTGCCGATCGCGGCGCCGTTGCGGCACTGCGCGGAGCTCGTGCAGTCGAACGTCGCGGTCGAGCTGCACCCGGCAACTCCGAGTGCGACCAACGCGAGAACCCACTTCACCCCCCGAGTGTATGATCAGAACAGGCGGCCCTGGTTACCAGGTCCACCGGTGGGCGCTTTCGTCGGGGGGACGAGGCCCAAGTGCTGGAATCCGGCGGCCGTGGCGATCCGGCCGCGCGGCGTGCGCGAGATAAACCCGACCTGGAGCAAGAACGGCTCGACGACCTCTTCGAGGGTGCCGCGCTCTTCGGACAACGAGGCGGCGACGGCCTCGATGCCGACCGGGCCACCGTCGAACCGCTCGCAGATCACGGACAGGTACGCGCGATCGAGGCTGTCGAGCCCCGTGTGATCGACCGCGAGCCGGTCGAGCGACGACGCGGCGATGTCGCCGTCGATCGTGCCGTCACGCTCGACCGACGCGAAGTCGCGGACGCGGCGGAGCAAGCGGTTTGCGATCCGTGGCGTGCCGCGCGAGCGCCGAGCGATCTCTCGCGCCCCGTCGCCGTCGATCTCGATATCGATCAACCGCGCGGAGCGCTTCACGATCGCCTCCATGTCGGCGAGCTCGTAGTAGCGGAGCTGCCAGTGGAAGCCGAACCGATCGAGCAACGGTGCGGACAGCAGGCCCATCCGGGTCGTCGCGCCGAGCAGCGTGAATTTCGGCAGCTGCATCGTCACGGCCTTCGCGTGCGGGCCATCGCCGATGAACAGATCGAACCGGTAGTCCTCCATCGCGGGATAGAGGTTCTCCTCGATCACCGGGTGCAACCGATGGATCTCGTCGATGAACAGCATGTCGCCTTCGCCGAGCGCGGTGAGGAGCGCGGCGAGCTTGCCCTTGTGATCGATCGCCGGGCCCGAGCTGACGTGGAGGTTCACGCCCATCTCGGTCGCGATCACGTGCGCGAGCGTGGTCTTGCCGAGGCCGGGCGGCCCGGCGAACAAGAAGTGATCGAGCGCCCAGCCGCCCTGCTTCGCGGCGTGGACCGCGATCTTGAGATTCTCGATCAGCTCGCGCTGGCCGATGTACTCCGAGAAGTCGCGCGGGCGAAGCGCCGCTTGCCACGCACGCTCGGTGCCACGCTCTTGCGGCGTGGTCTCGGGACCATCGGGCGGCTCACGCGGCGGATCGGTGTGCTTCTTCCTCGCCATTAGCGCGACATGCTCCTCAAGGCTTGGCGGAGCAGCGCCTCGATCGTCGTCTCGGCGGTGATCGCGAGATCGACCGTCGCGGCCTCGGCCTCGTTCGGGCTCCAGCCCATGCCGACGAGCGCGACTCGGACTTCATCGACGAGCGGGTGACCGGTCGACTTGCCCTTGCGGAGCGAGCGCGACGGCGAGTGCAGGCTGGTGTTCGCGTCCCAGCGCAACACCAGCTCGGCGCACTTCTCGTGAAGCTCGACGACGAGCAGCTCCGCGGTCTTCTTGCCGACGCCTTTGATCCGGGTGAGGCCGGCGACATCCTCGCGCGCGATCAGCGCGGCGATATCGCGCGGGCTCGAGCCCGACAGGATCGCGATCGCGGTCGACGGGCCGACGTTCTTCACCGTGATCAACAGATCGAACAGGGCGCGCTCCTCGGCCTCGAGGAAGCCGAACAGTGCGAGCTTGTTCTCGGTCGCGTGTGTGAAGATCCGCAGCGTCACGCGCTCGTTATCCGCCGGCAGCCCGGCGAACGTGTACATCGACACGATCACGTCGTAGCCAACGCCGTTGCAATCGACCGTGACATGCGGCGCATCGCGCTCGACGAGCACACCTTCGAGCCGCGCGATCATCGCCGGGCCACCACCGCGCTGACGATCCGCGCGGTCCTCGGCGCCGTGGTCCGGCCGTGGGTGATCGCGACCGCGAGCGCGTCCGTCGCATCGGCGCGCGGCAGCGTGCGCAGGCCGATCAGCACCTGGACCATCCGCGCGACCTGGCCCTTGTCGGCGGCGCCGGCGCCGGTGACGGCTTTCTTCACCACCGCAGGTGGATACGATGCGACGCGCAATCCGGCCAGCCCGATCACCGCGAGTGCCATCCCGCGCGCCTGCGCGAGCGCCAGTGCGCTGCGTGGATTCTGGTGCGTGAACACGTCCTCGACTGCGACGATCGTCGGCGCGAGCTCCGCGATCACCTCTTGCAGCCCGCGCGCGATCTCGCCGAGCCGCGCTTCCATCGGCCTACTCTCGGGGGCGGACAGGATCCCGCACTCGACGTAGCGGAGCTGGCCCGCATCGTCGTCGATGACGCCGTAGCCGCAGAACCGGCTACCGGGGTCGAGCCCGAGGATTCGCACGCCCCACCCTACTACCGACCTGTGACAGGACGCCAAATGTTAGAATGATCCCGTGAGGCTCGGGATCTGCGTGGTCATCGCGTGCGCGAGCGCCGCCGTCGCCGGGCCCAAGAACGAGGACAAAGCCGAGGCAGATCGCCTGTTCGATCAGGCGCGCGAGCTGATGACCAAGGGCGACCGGGCCCAGGCATGCAAGCTGTTCGAGCTCAGCCTGCGCAAAGATCCACGCGCGGTCGGCACGATGCTGAACGTCGGCCTGTGCAACGAAGAGGGCGGCACGATCGCGACCGCGATGCGGTTCTACGCCGAGGCCCGCGATCGCGCGATCGATCAGGGCCTCGCCGAGCACCGCGATGCCGCCGAGCGCAAGCTCGCCTTGCTCGCACCCCGCGTCCCGCACCTCGAGATCGTGCTTCCCGCGGGCGCGCCGGCGACGACGCGCGTACTCGTCGACGACCTCGTGCTCGCGCGCAACCAGATCGCCGACTACACCGTCGATCCGGGCATGCGGACGATCGTCGTCACCGCGCCCGACAAGCTGCCGTACGAGACGAAGGTCGATGTCGTCGAGAGCCAGCATGCGAAGGTCGTCGTGCCCGCGCTTCAGGGCGCGACCGTCGTCGTCGCGACGAACAACCGCGCGCTCGCCGGCAAGCTCGGCGTGATCGGTGGCGGCGTGCTCGTCGGCCTCGGCGTCGGCTTCGGGATCTACGCGGATCATCTGTACTGGAGCCAATTTCCGGATGCATCGCGCGACGGGATCGACGCGGTCGATCCGAGCAAGCCCTGCTACACGCTCACCGATCCGACCCACCTCGGCTCGGTCACGCACCACTGCACGAGCGCGGGTGCCGCGAAGCTGCGTACCGCGAATCGCTGGGCCGATGCGGCGGACGTCGTCGGGATCGCCGGCGTCGTGATCGCGGCGACCGGCGCGTATCTGTGGTGGAGCGCACCGGCACACGTCGGCATCGACGTCGCCGCCGATCACGCCGTGATCTCGGCGGTCGGCCGGTTCTAGGGTGGCGAGACGTTGACCTGAACCTGAACGTCAACGCCACCCCGAACCTCGACGCTATTCGAGGACCGCAATAGAAGAGCGACAGCATCGAGAATCGCCATTCGAGTTGCAGCGCATTGACGCGCCCGTCGAGGTCAACGTCCATGGTGGCGTCGAGGTTCGGGTTCAGGTCAACGCCGACGCGTTACGGCTCTAGTTATCCGTGACGAGCTCGTAGTACTCGAACGTCGCCAGGCCCGCTCCCGCCGCGGCGAACAGGCCAGTCGCCCAGTTCTCGTTCGACGGGCTGCCCTCCGGCATATCGAGCTCGACCGGTGTTCCCGAGCCATCTTCCGGGGTCGCGAAGCAGCGAATCGCCGCCGCTTTGACCTCGTATTCCAGCATGACCCGATAGCGCGTCGCGACCGGTAGCGGCATCGTGACCACGATCGTCGGCTTCGCCGGTATCGCGAGCGAGAGCTCGACCGAGCCGCTGCTCGTCGTCTCGCCCGCGGCGGTGATTCCGCACTGGATCTGTTCGTCGTAGCTCGAGCTATCGAGGTTGCCGCCGCGCGATGCCATCACGCCCGCCTTCGCTTGGCCGATCACGCTGCCGGTCGTCGCCATCGACGTCCGGAGCGCGAAGTGGCTCTTGCCCGAGCCGAGCTGGCGGGTCTGCAGCGCGGTCCCGAGTGTGACGTGGAGCTCGTCGCCGGACACGGTCCACACGCCGGTCTGGAACCACGACTGGTTCGGCTCGGCGAATGCGTCGAAGATCTGGTGGCTCGGATCGGTCGAGACGTCGCACAGATCGCCGACGCCATCTCCGTCGGCATCGCCGAGGCCCGCGCCGACGGCCGTGTTCGCGAAGATCGGGCAGTCGTCGCACGCGTCGGCCAGATCGTCGCGATCCTCGTCGTGCGGTGGGCCGAGCGCACACGGTGCGCACAGCGGGCACGCCGCATCCGGCGTGGGGATCACGATCATCCCGGCGTCGTTGAGGTGCTCGCACGCGTCGGGGACGCCGTCGTGGTTGTCGTCGGGGAGCCGGTTATCGCAACCGTCGCACTCGTTCGGGATGCCGTCGCCATCGTCGTCGAGCCCGCTCGGTGACTCGCACAGCTGACAGCGATCGCCGACGCCGTTGTGATCGACGTCGGATTGATCGGGGTTGTAGTCGTCGGGGCAGTTGTCGATCGCGTCGGGCCAGTGGTCGCCGTCGCGATCGTCGGCGGTGACACCGTTCAGCCCGAACAAGCGCGAGCACGCGGCGAGGACCACGCACGCGATCGCGAACCGCCTCATCCCTCGATCATAACCGGTCGGCTGCCGAAGATCGCGGTGCCGATTCGGACGTGCGTCGCGCCACACTGGATCGCGACCTCGTAGTCGCCGCTCATCCCCATCGATAGGACCGGCAACGGCCTGCCGAGCTCGCCCGCGATCCGATCGCGAAGCTCGCGCAAGGCCTCGAACACCGGCCGGCTCGCCTCCGGGTCGTCGCTCGGCGGTGGCATCGTCATCAGGCCGTCGAGCCGGACGTTCGCGATCTGCGCGATCCGCTGCGCGAGCGCCGGCGCGGTCACGCCCGTGACGCCGCCCTTGGTCGCTTCGCCTGCGAGGTTGACCGAGAGGAGGATCGGCTGGAGCTGCGCGGCGCGCTTGGCGAGCTCGGCGGCGAGCTCCTCGGAATCGACCGCGTGGACGAGCGCGACCTTGCCGGCGACGAGCTTCGCCTTGTTGCGCTGGAGCCGGCCGATGAAGTGCCAGCGCAGCGCCCGTTCTGGGTCGATGACCTCCGCCTGCTTCGCTGCGAGCTCCTGCGCGTAGTTCTCGCCGAAGTCACTCGCGCCGGCGGCCGCGGCCTCGCGGATCGCGCTCGCCGGATGCGTCTTCGAGACCGCGACGAGCGTGACCTCGCTCGGAGCACGCCCCGCGCGCTCGCACGCTGCGGCGACCGACGCGCGCACGGCGGCCCAGCGCTCCGCGATGCTCACGACGCCACGCCCTTCGCGAGCTGCGCGCCCGGCGCACCGAGCGTGCGCAGCGCCTCGAGCACCTCGACGAGCGGTAGGCCGATGATGTTCGTGACCGAGCCGCGCACGCCGCGCACGAACGCCGCTGCGATCCCCTGGATCGCGTACGCGCCGGCCTTGCCGCGCCACTCGTCGCTCGCGACGTAGTCGGCGATCGCCGCCTCGTCGAGCGCGATCACGTCGACATCGCTCGTCACGGTCTCGAGGATCGCGCGCTCTCCGGCCACCGCAAAGCCGGTGATCACCTGGTGCGTGCGGCCCGACAGCAGCCGGAGCATCGCCGCCGCCTCGTCGCCGGTCTCGGCCTTGCCGAGGATCGCACCGTCGATCGTCACGGTCGTGTCGGCCGCGAGCACCCAGCGGCCTGGCACCTTCGTCGCGACTGCCCCGGCCTTCGCCGCGGCGATCCTCGCGACGTAGGCCTCCGGCAGCTCGCCGGCGTGCGGCGTCTCGTCGATGTCGGCGGGCAATACTTCGATCGCCACGCCGACTCGCTCGAGCATCTCGCGCCGCCGAGGCGACGCGCTCGCGAGGATCAACGGCTTCACGCCGCGAAGCCTACTACCTCAGGGCATCTGCAGCGAGTGCACCGGCGTCGTGCTGAAGTTCAGCTCGACCGAGATGCCGTCGACGAACCGCGGCTTGCCGTTCTTGTCGAGCGCCTGCGCGCAGTGCATCGCGACCGTGCCGTCCGGGTTCAGCGTGTCGTGAACGACCGTGCCGTCGCCGTCGATGCAGGTATCGACCGCCTTGTTGTCGTCGTTCGGGTTCGAATCGCAGAACGCCTCGAGACCGTCGCCGTCGACATCGATATCCGGCGTGCGGCAGGTCGGGAACATCTTGAGGACGTCCGCGTTCGCCTTCGGCAGCGCGAGCAGCGGGCCGAGGAGGTTCGCGAACACTGCGTCGAGCAGCGACTTGTCGGGCGTCAGGCCGATCTGGTCGACGTTGAGGCCGCGGATCGTGTCGGCGGTCTTCGCGTCGATCACGCCACCGAGCTTGCCGTTCGTGATCGAGCCGTCCGGGTTGATCGTGCCCTTGATCGTCGCGCCGCTGATCTTGAGATCGAGCGTGATGCCGTTCGTGACCGGGATGTTGACGCTGAACAGCGACGGGCCCGCAGTCAGCGTCATCGAGCTATCGATCTCGCCGCTCGTGAACGCGATCGCCGGCGCCGAGCCGACGAACGACAGCGCGTCGAGCTTGATGTCGACCGGGTGTGCCGTGTCGAACGGGCTGCACGCCGTGACGTTGCCCTGCGCATCGGTCGAGCGATCGGCGACGCCGTCGCAGTCGTTGTCCTTGCCGTCGCCGCAGATCTCCGGGTGGCCCTTGTAGATCGTCGGGTCGTGATCGTTGCAGTCGCCGTCCTTGATCGTCTGACCGTCGTGGTCGGCGTCGTCGGTGTTCTGGCTCGGGTTGTTCTGGCCGTCCTCGTCGGCGAGGCCGTTGCAGTTGTTGTCGATGCCGTCGTTGGGGATCTCGGCCGCGCCCGGGTAGTTGCCCGAACCGGTCGCGGTGTCGTCGCAATCGCCGCCGGAGATGCCGGGGCGCTTGCCGTCGCCGTCGAGGTCCTTGTCGTAGTTGCCGTAGTAGATCGCGAACTTCACGCACGTGTCGGCCGCGACCGCCGGCAGATCGAAGTACTCGAGCGGGATGATGATCTCGTAGTTCTTCATCGAGTCCGAGATCGCGCTCATCGCGAGGCTCGACACCGCCGACAGCTTGTTGTCGGGCTTGCCGTCACCGTCGAGATCGAAGCCATCTTGAACGCTGCCGATCGCGAGCGCCGAAATGACTTGAGGCATCGTGCCCGCGTAAGGCGTGATCGCCTCGCCCATGCACTCTGGTTTCGGCGTGAACAGCTGCTTACCGCCACTGCTATCGCCACCACACGCAGCGCCCAAAGACGCCGCAACGAAACCAAGCAAAAGCTTCTTCATGGGCTACCCTCGACGGGGACTTGACCACGGCCGATCTGAAAACGTCAATAGCTGCTTCACTTGTGGTCGCGATCACGGCGACCGCGGCAGCCCACGTCGCGCCGTCCGTCGACGACAACAACCGCTACTTGAAGGTCACTCCCTTTGGTGACCGCGTTCGCCTCGCGTACACCGTGTTCTTCGGCGAGGTCCCCGGCGCGATCGCGCGGCGCGACATCGACACGAATCACGACGGCCAGCTGACCGAGGCAGAGGGTCAGGCGTTCGGTCAGACCATTGCCAGCCAGGTCGCCGCCGGCCTCCAGGTCGAGGTCGATGGTCGGGCCGTCGAGATGCCGTGGTCCTCCGTCGAGGTCGGGCTCGGCACGCCGCAGGTCGCGGCGGGATCGTTCTCCGTCGATCTGATCGGCTACGCCTGTCTGCCCGTCGCGCGCGGCAGCCACCGGCTCGTCGTCCACGACCGCTATCGGATCGCCCACCCCGGCGAGACCGAGGTCAAGGTCGAGGACGCGCCCGGGATCGCGATCACCAAGGCGCACGTCGGTCCGGCCAATGACCCGAGCCACGACTATCGGTTCGCGGGGCCAGGCGGACCGCTGTCGGACGACGGGCTCGAGCTGACGTTCGATGCGGGACCGCACTCGACCGTGACCGCGGATGGCGTGTGCCGGGCTGCCCCCGCGCGGTCGCGGGCGTGGCCGATCTACATCGCGATCGCGGCCGGCGCCCTCGTGCTCGGCGCGGTCGGGTTCGCGCTCAGTCGTCGGAGATGAACGTGCCGTCCGCGGCAAACGTCGCGTGCGCGTGCCCCTGCCCCGGCGGAAACGCGATCACGTAGTGCGTCCCCTCGACCAGCGCGCCCGCCGGGATGATGTGCGGGTACTTCACGGCGAACGCGCGCATCACGTCGGCCGGCAGCTCGGTGTTGGCGATCGTGCCGTGCGCGTCGTTGATCGCCGCGTCCTTCAGCACGTTCATCCGCGCCGGCTCGACCGGCGGCTTGTACGAGTGGAGCCCGATCAGGATGTTGACGAGGCCGATCACGACCATGCCGCCCGTCACCGGGATCCAATACCGGCGGTGCTTCTTCGAGAACGGCGCAGCGCGGTCCTTCGACACCTGTTAGGTGTCTAGCACCTCTTAAGGCTGCACGCTGAACAGACCCGTCGCGAACGTCCGCTGCGTCCCCACCATCGGCGGAACGAGTGCAGGAAAATCTCCGGTCGCCGACGACGTCATCGCCTGGACGCCACCGATGATCCGCGTGCCTGCGACGAATTGAAGCGCCGGGTTCCAGCCGGTCAGCATCGACAGATCCGGCATCGTGTAGGTGCCCTGCTCGCCGATCACGCCGGCCGACATCTGCGCGGTCCAGGTGATCGTGCACGTGCCGCCGTTCGCGCCGCAGCCGTTGCCCTGGCCACTGTTCCCGGGCGTCTGGGTCGCGCCCCACGTGTAGCCGACCGCGGACGGATAATGCGTCCACGTCGAGGTGATGTGAGTCGACGTCGTCGCGGTGACCGTGCCGAGCGCCGGCACATCGACCCAGGTCTCGTCGTCGGGCGTTGCCGTCGCGCTCGACTGGCTCGTGCTCGCGCCGATCGAGGACTCCGTCATCACCTGGTCGTAGACATCGCCCGCGTCCATCTGATTGTCGGCGAGCGACTCGTTCTCGAACGGATACGACGAGTCGGTGACGATCGCAGCGGTCGTGCCGTGGGCGTACAGCGTCGTCGACACCGAACCGGAGAACATGTTGTTGACGCCGAACGACTGGACCGCCGCTTCGTCGTTGCCGTCGATGTCGACCTGGGTCGCTGCACTGACCGCGACGTTGCGTTGGACGATCGCGTCCGACGCGACGAGGTCGCCGTTCGTGCTGAACGAGCTACCCGCGAGCACGATCAGATCGTGCGTGCCCGGCACGACCTGCATCGCGTACTGGCCCTGCTGGTTCACGATCGCCGTGCGATCGCCCCACTTCACGACGTACGTCGTCGCGATCCCGCTGTTCGACACCGTGCCGTGGAGGTTCACGGTCGTGTACGCGTCGCTGCAGCGAGGCAGGACCTCGACGGTGAGCGACGTCTTCTCCGCGACGCCGAACTGGAGCTCGTTGACCTGGCGTGCGGTGCTGTTCGGCGCCGCGCCCGGCGAGACGCACGTCCACGCGACCGCGTAGACCGGCGCGTAGATCGGCAGCGTATAGACCTCGCCACTCGGCGCAGGCGCGAGCGTCCACGGCCCCGAGCCATCCTGATATGCGACGAGATACGAGAACTGCGCCGCGTGCGTCGGCTGGTGGTGCATCGTCAAGGTCACGTTCGTCGGCGTCTGACCGTTGTGATCGCCGCCATCGTTGCTGCCCGACATGCCGCCATCGCCGCCGCCGCTGCCGTCATCATCGCCCGTTCCCGGCGCCTTGTTGCCACAGCCCATGGCCGCGATCAGCACGAGTACCGTCACGCTGGAGGCGATCCTCATAGGCTCACCCTACACCAGTGCGTGTAACGTATGCGCGTGACTCGATGGCAGCGCTACTGGTTTGCGGAGGGCGGTCGCTACGCCTCCGCGATCGTGCGCGTCGCGATCGCGAGTGCGATTCTCCTCACACTCGCGCGGCTGTCCTCGGCGCCGTCGACGGGTGACGTTCCGGGTGCGCACACTTTGTACAGGCCCGTCGGGATGTGGATGCTGCTCGGTCACACCGCGCCACCCCACGTCGTCGTCCAAGCGCTGTGGGTGATCGCGTGGATCACGACGAGCGCGATGCTGCTCGGATTGCGCACGCGCACCGCGACGGCCGCGAGCTTCGTCTCCGCGCTCGCGCTCGCCTCGCTATCGTACGCGAGTGGTTCGACCTGGTCGCACCAGTACAACGTCGTGTTCCTCGCGCAGTGCGCGTTCCTCGGCAGCCACTCCGGCGACGTGCTGTCGCTCGACGCGCTGATCCTCCGGCTGCGCGGCAAGCCGCTGTTCGACCGACCGCGCGCGTATCAGTGGTCGCTGCGGCTCGTCCAGGTCGCGGTCGCGGTGATGTTCGCGTGCGCCGCGTTCCACAAGATCATGCACGGTCACTTCACGCTGCGCTGGGCGCTCTCCGACAACCTCCGCCACCAGCTGATGGTGAAGTTCGACCTCGCGGGTCTGACCCGGCCGCCGCTCGTCGATTGGCTGCTCGACGATCCGTGGAAGTACCGGACCGTCGCCGTGTTGAACTTGATCTCGCAAGCCGCGCCACTCGCGACCGTGTTCCTCGTCCGCCATCCCGTGTGGCGCGCGCTGTTCGGGCTGTTCTTCGTCGTCGAGACGATCGCGCTCGGCCTCGTCGTCGATCTGTGGAACCCGTGGTGGTTGCCGCTCTACGCGGTGTTCATCGATTGGGACTGGCTGCTCCGCCGCCGTGTCGTCGAGACCGAGCCGCCACCGAGCTGGTCGCCGCCGCGCGCCGCGCGGATCTGGGTCCTCGTGTTCGTCGTCTACGACGTGCTGACGGCGATCGTCCCCGGGCTCGATCAGCGGATCAACACGTATCCGTTCTCCGGCTTCCCGATGTTCTCGAACGTGCTCGCGAAGCCGCCGTACGGCGGTCATTCGAATTACATCGTCACCGGCGATCACTTCGAGGTCGTCGCGAAGACGCCGATCGATCTGCCGACCCAGCGCTGGTTCGATCACTCGAACCGCGGCATGTGGAACGAGCGCGACCCCGACAAGCTGCACCGCAGGCTCACCGCGATGTGGAAGCAAGCCGAGCGGCGCTATCCCGGGCTCGAGCTCCAGCGCGTGCGGCTGTACGTGACGATGTTCGAAGCACCGGCGTATCCCGCGCCCGCGCAGTTCATACCGCATCCGATCGCGGTGCTCGGCGAGCTCGACGCCGACGGCACGTTCCGCACGATGGTCGGCCCGTACGAGCCGAACAAGATCACGCTCCACGCGATCAACGTCGAGGGCGTCGGCGACGCGAAGCTCGGCTACTACAAGGATGACGAGCCCGCGCTGCTGCCGTTCACCGGCACGCTCGACGGAGATCCGGTCTACGCGGTCGCGACGACGCCCGATGGCACGCCGTGGTTGGTGTCGAGTCACGCCGACTGGCGCTGGCAGTGACGTTCGCGCAGCACGCCGCGCTCGAGCGCGCGATCGCGGAGGCCCCGCACGACCAAGGTGCGTGGCTGGTCTACGAAGACTGGCTGATGGCGCAAGGCGATCCGCGCAGCCGGCTGATCGAGCTCGAGCGGATCGGCGATCGCCGGCTGATCGACGCGGAGCGCGAACGACTCGCGCCGCTCCTGTTCGGGCCGGAGCACGAGCGGCTGGCGCGCATGCTCGAGGGCGCGTACTGGCGCGGCCCCTTCGTCCATCGCTTTCACCTGTACACGCAGACGGTGGAGAGCGATGACCTGCTCGCTCCGCTCTTCGCGAGCCCAGCCGCGCGCCTGCTGACGGAGCTGACGCTCGGCAGTATCCGGACCACCGCGATGCTCTCGACCGTCGCGGCAGCGAAGCACCTGCGCGAGGTCGTCCTGCGCTTCTATTTCGACCGAGGTGCGGTGCCCGCGGTTGCAGACCTGTCCCAGCTCGCAGCGCTCGAGCAGCTCGACTCGCTGACGCTCGACGGGATCGGAGCGATCACAGGTGGCCATCGCCAGCTGCGAGCCCTGAAGCTATCGACGCGGCATGCCGTCAGCCTCGATGCACTCGCTGCGGATCTGCCGGCGCTGACATCCCTCGAGCTCAGGTGCTCCCAGCTCGCGCATGATGGGCGCGCGATCACGACGTGGCCGTCTCTCTCGGTTCTCGATCTCCAGGTCGATCGCTGCATCCCCGATCCCGTCGAGCTATTCATCCAGACCGGGCTCGCCGCGCAGCTGCAGCAGCTGCGGATTTCAGATGGCGTGGAGCGCGACTTGCCGGCGCCTCCCGGCGTGTGGCCGATCCGGCGCGATGCGCTCGAGCTCGACGACGAGACGAAGCAGACCTGTCGAGACGGCGCGCTCGCGCGGATCGCGAAGGTCTATCTCGCGCCGCCGCTCGTACCGATCAAGTACGCGTGTCTGTGCTGTCGGTATCCGACGCTGAGCGAGCCACCGTCGGGCACCTACGAGATCTGCCCCGTGTGCTTCTGGGAAGACGATCCAGTCCAGGCGGACGATCCGACGTATCGCGGCGGTGCAAACGAAGAGTCGCTCGACGAGGCGCGCACGAGCTTTGCCGCGATCGGCGTCAGCGACCCGCGGAGTATCGGAAGTGTGCGGCCGCCAACACCAGAAGAGATTCGCCGCCGCGCTCCGCCGTGACTTAGCGCGGCTTCGCGAAGTGGCGGGCGCGGGCGATCACGCGCTCCCAGACACCGGGTGCAACGCGACCGCTTGCTACGCCAACGTCGAGAGCATCAAGAAAACGTCGCTCCTTGCGTTCGTCGTCGTCGAGATCGCGTTCGCGTCGGGTCACGACCGCTCGCTACCATGTAGGAGCGTCGCCATGTCGGCGGGGAGAGGTGCCTCACCGGTCACCATTCCACCTTCTGGATGCGGCACCGTGATCCGCGCCGCATGCAGCGCGTGGCGCGGCAGCACGAACAGCTCCGCGAGCTCCGGCGTGAGGCCTTCGTCGCAGTACTCGATGAACGCGTCGTCGCCATGCGCGTACAGCTTGTCGCCGACGATCGGATAGCCGGCGTGCGCGAGGTGGACCCGAATCTGGTGCTGGCGCCCGGTCACGAGGGTGCAGCGGACGAGCGCGTAGTCGCCGCTGCGCCGCTCGACCTGGACCTTCGTGATCGCCTGCATGCCCGCGGGATCGACGAGCACCTTCACGGTGGCGAGCTTCGTTCCATCGCGCTCGTCGGAGATCCTGAGCGACGCGTCGAGCACCTTCTCTTCGTCCCACGGCGGTTGGCCCGCGACGACCGCGAGGTACTGCTTGACCGTGCGGCCCTTGTCGCTGATGGCCTGCTTGACGTACGCGGCGGCCTCCTTGTCGCGCGCGATCACGACGCAGCCGGAGGTCTCGCGATCGAGGCGGTGGCAGAGCTGGAGCTCGGGCTCGTTCGGGTAGCGCTCGGAGAGCACGCGCGCGAGCGTGTTGAAGTAGAACTTCGCCGACGCGTGGACGGGCAAGCCGGCGGGCTTGTCGACGATCAGGAGACGGCGGTCCTCGTGGACGACGCCGAACGTGCGCGGGCACGCGGGCTCGGGCTTCGCCTCGCGCCGGATGATGTAGTGCTCGCCCTCGGCGACCTTCGTCGCGGGCTTCGGTGCGAAGCCATCGGCGCGGCGCAGCTGGGTCTCGATCACCTGCTGGATCTTGGTGCGCGACAGCCGCTGGATCTGGGTCTTGACGAAATGATCGAGACGCAGGCCCGCGAGCTCTGCGGGAACGATCAGGTGGCGCTCGACGATCCGGGGCTTGCCGTCGGCATCGAGGTGCGAGCGCTCGCCGTAATCGACTTCGTCGTCTTCACTCGGCAGCGTCATCGTCATCGCCGCCCGCAGCCTCGATGTCGTACTTCTTCATCAGCTTGCGGAAGTACTTGCGATCGATGTCGGCGTGCCGCGCGGCGTGCGAGATGTTGCCGTTGTTCCGGCGGAGCATCTGGAGGATGTAGTCGCGCTCGAACGTGGTGACCCAGCGCTCCTTCGCATCCTTGAACGTGATGCCGACCGCGAGCAGCTCCTCGGGCGTCGGCGGCGGTTGCGCGGCGAGGCTCGCGGCGGCGGGCACGCTCGAGGCGCGCCTGACCGTCGGGACGGCTGCGTCTTTCGGCGCGGTCTTCGCGGTGCGGATGTAGTCGGGCAGATCGGTCGCGTCGATCGTGCCGCGCTCGCAGAAGCTAACGGCGCGCTCGACGACGTTGACGAGCTCGCGGACGTTGCCGGGCCACGGATACGTCTGGAGCGCGGTCATCGCATCCTTCGAGATCGCGCGAACCCGCTGGGTGCCGTTCGGATTGCGGTTGTACGGACCGGTATCGAGGAAGTGCTGGACCAGCACCGGGATGTCGTCGGCGCGCGCGTGGAGCGATGGCAGGTGGAGACGGACGACGCTCAACCGGTAGAACAAGTCCTGACGGAACCGGCCGGCGCGGACCTCGTCCTCGAGGTTGCGGTTCGTCGCGGCGATGATCCGGACGTCGACCTTCTGCGACTTCGCGCCGCCGACTCGGCGGACCTCGCGCTGCTCGAGCGCGCGCAACAGCTTCGGCTGGAGGTCGAGCGGTAGCTCGCCGAGCTCGTCGAGGAACAGCGTGCCGCCGTCGGCCATCTCGAACAGGCCCTCGCGGCTCATCACCGCGCCGGTGAAGCTGCCCTTCTCGTGGCCGAACAGCTCGCTCTCGATCAGGTTGGGCGGCACCGCGCCGCAATCGAACACGACGAGCTCGTTGCGCGAGCGCGGCGACAGCGAGTGGATCGCCTGCGCGACGACCTCCTTGCCGGTGCCGGTCTCGCCGTCGATCACGACGGTCGTCGCGGTCGGCGCGATCTTCTCGATGATCGAGTAGATCTCGCGCATCTTCGCGTTGCCGCCGATCAGGCCGCCGCAGCGGTCGGCGCGCGACGGCACGATCTGGACCTCTTCTTCGCGCGCGTTAAACCGGAGCTGGCTCTGGCCGACGCCGATCGTGCAGCCCGGCTTGAGGAACGCCTCGCGGACGCGAACCTTGTTGATGAACGTACCGTTCGTCGACGTGTTGTCGATCAGGATGTAGCTGGTGTCGTCCTGAATGATCCGGCAGTGGTAGCGAGACACCGTGTCGTCGGAGAGGACGATGTCGTTATCGTCCATCGAGCCGATCCGGATCTCTTCCTTGTCGAACGTCCATTCCTGAGATGGATCGTCGGCGACCTGCAAGATGCAGCGACGCAGGTGCAGCGTCGGACCCTTGTCGAGGTAGCTGACCTTGGTCGGCGGGACGAAATCGGGGAACTTCTTCATGACGAGAAGACCCCGGCATCATACGCCAAAACGACCGGTTACTTCTCGATCGAGAGCTTCGTCCCGCGGTCCGTCCAGGCGACCGCCTCCGCGCGCGTGTTCTCGAGGACGTCGTGGGCGAGCGCCTGACGATCCTTCGAGCTCGCGAAGATCACGACGCGCCGGTCGTTCGAGTTCTCCTCGTGGTGCGCACCGCGCTCGCCGAACGTCGCGACGATGATCCGGTCGCTACCGATGCCCCACGACTCGAGGTGAGCGCGAACCGAGACCGCGCGCCGCGCGCCGAGGCTCTCGTTGTACTCGGCCGAGCCGATCCGATCCGTGTGGCCTTCGATCACGAGGTTCTGGTCGGGGTGATGCTTCATCCACTTCGCGAGCACGTCGAGTTGCGACACGGCGGCCGGGTCGAGCGACGTCTGATCGAAGCCGAACATCACGAGCTCGAGCGGTCCGATCGGCGCGTTACCGGGCGATGCCGCGAGCGAGCGATCGAACGCGGGACGCGGTGCAGTGGCCGCGACGAAGTCGGGGCCGCGCGGAGCCGCCGAGTGATCGGCGAGCGCGAGCCCAGGGAGTGCCATCAGGCTAGCGATGATGAGGGCTTTCATGCCCTCGGATAGAGCATCGCGTATGCCAGCGGCTTGCGAGCTATTCGGAGAGCTCGAACACGTAGGGCAAGCGCATCTGCGCGGCATCCGGTTGGACGAGGAGCGACGGCGGCACACCGCGCACCAGCGCCTTCCACATCGGCAGTTCGCTGAGTGGCAACTCTGCAGGGGCGCGCGAGAACAGGCTGCCGATCATGCCGAGGAACGAGGTCGGGACCTTCGGCAGCTCCTCGAGATCGACCTTCGCGTGCCGCGACAGGTGCATCCGCACGCGCGCCTCGTCGAGCGCATCGCCGAGGCCGCCGAACCGATCGACGAGCCGGATCGGCTTTGCCTGATCGCCGGTATAGACATGGCCGCGGCCGACCGCGTCGACCGCATCCTTCGTCAGCCCGCGGCCTTCCGCGACCGCGCCGACGAACCGGCCGTACGAGTAGCGCAGCTTGTCGAGCAGCGCGACCCGCTCTTCCTGGGTGTAAGGCCGGAACATGCTCTCGGAGTCGCTGCGCGCGCCGCGCTTGAACGTATCGATCGTGATGCCGAGCCGCTTCACGAGCCCCGACAGATCGAACTTGCCGAAGAAGATGCCGATCGAGCCGGTGATCGTCATCGGCTCCGCGAAGATCAGCTCGCAGCCCGCGGCGGCAAAGTAGCCACCCGACGCGGCGAGATTGCTCATCGAGCACAGGATCGGCTTCACGCCGCGCGTCGCGAACACCTCGCGCGCGATCAGCTCCGAAGCGAGTGCGCTTCCGCCGGGCGAATCGATCCGCAGGATGATCGCGCCGATCGACGAGTCTTCCCGCGCAGCGGCGATCGCCTTCACGATCGTCTCGCCGCCGGCGGTCTTCTCCCCGATCAGCGGGATCACCTTCGACGCGCCGTCGGTGATGTCGCCGTCGACGTAGATCACCGCGACCTTCGGATGCTCCCAACGATCGGCGCGCACGGTCGGCGGCGTATCGACGGGATAGACGCCACCGAGCTCCGTCATGATCAGCTGCGCGACCTTGTCGGGCGCGGCGACGCCGTCGACGAGCTTGGTATTTTCGGCGAGCTCGCCCGCGGTGTACGGGCCCTTGTCGACGATCGCCATCAGCTCGGCGGGCGTGAGGTGGCGCGCCGCGGAGACCGCGCTCAGCCACTGCTGCCAGATCGAATCGAACAGCTCGTCGTGCATCCGCGCCGCGATCGGCGTCGGCCCGGTCTCGGTGAACATCTCCGGCGCGCTCTTGTACTCGCCGATCTTCTCGAACTGCGGCGTGATGCCGACCATGTCGAACGCGCCGCGGAAGTAGAACGACTGGCCGGCCATGCCGACGAGCCGCAGCCCACCGGCCGGATCGACGTAGATCTTGTCGGCCGCCGACGCGACGAAGTAGTCGCGGCTCGTCCCCGACACCATGTACGCGAACACCTTCTTGTGTGCGCCGCGCAGCGCGACGAGCTCGTCGCGGATCTCCTGGAGCGCGGCCCAGCCCGCGGTCGCACCATCGAACACGACGACGACGCCCTTCGCGCTGTCGTCGCGCGCGATCTCGCGGAGCCGGAGCACGACGCGAGTCAGCTCGCGCGCCTCGATATCGCCCGAGAGCTCGACGCGCTCGATGTGGTCGGCCGGCGGGATCGCCGAAGGCCGCGGGTTCGCCGAGAACGTCGCGACGAGCGTCGTGCCAAGCGCGTGGTTGCCACCGCCCTGCGAGCGCAAGCCCGTGCCGTACGCGCCGAGCCCGACCCCGCCGAGCGAGAGCTCGAGCCCGACCGTCGCACGCAGCTCGCGAACGTCGCGGTCGGTCGTGCCCGCGGGCGAGTCGTCGATCTCGTGGACCGCGCGGCTCTCGATCGCACCGATCAGATACGCGCCGCGCAACGCGCGCACCCCGATCCGACCCCAGCCATCGACATCGCCGCGGATCTCGCCGATCCGACCGCCGGCCGAGAGCTCGAGCAGATCGGTGCCGGTGGGACGAACGAGGACCTCGAGCTCGTAGCGGCGCTGGACGGCGACGCCGCCGACATCGCGGGTGTCGAGGTCGCGCAGGTTGCCGCCGAACGCGAGGTAGTTGTTGACCCGCCCGGCGAGGCCGAGGTCGAACGTCGCGAGGCCGTCGAGCGGACCACCGTTGATGAAGTAGTGAAAGTTGATGCCGAAGCTGAGGTGCGAGCCGAGCGCGTTGGCGTGCGACACGGTGAGGCGCACTGGTTCGCCCGGATCGGGCGCGAGGTTCTGGCGCGGCGGGCGCAGCCACTCGAGGCCGAGGCCGAGGCCGATCTTCGGCAGCACGCCGCCGAACAGCGAATCGGCCAGATAGATACCGAACCCCGGGCCCGACGACGTGCCGACATCCGCGTTCTCGAGGTCGAGCGCGACCGCGAGATCGGGGCCGTTGACGTACGCGAGCGCGGCCGAATTGAGGTTGACCGCACGCGCGTCGGCATCGCCGGAGATCGGAGTCCCCGGCAGCGCGAGGCCGTCGGTCGGCTCCTCGGCGTAGCGCCGGTCGACCGCTTGTGCGTGAGCCACGCTCGTCCAACAGACCAGGGCAAAACCAACAGCGAGCCGCATCCGCGGGCACGGTAGCACGCGATATAGTGGAGGCGTGCCGAACCCGACGCTGCTCGAGAAGCACCCGTTGTTGGTGAACCTCGCACCCGAGCAGCTCGAGCTGATCGCGCGGGCCGGTGAGGTCGAGAGCTACAACCCGAACGAGCAGATCGTCAGCGAGGGCAGCCTCGGCGATGCGCTGTTCCTGATCCTGTCGGGCCAGGTCGCGGTCCATAAGGGCGCGCAGACGTTCGCGACGCTATCCGGCGGTGAGTTCTTCGGCGAGATGTCGCTCGTCGAGCCGGCGCCGCGGTCGGCGACGGTGACGTCGATGTCGGCGACGTTCTTGTTCCGGTTGCCGCACGATGCGCTACGCCAGTTGATCGCGGACGATCCGAGCGCGTCCGCCGTGCTGCTCGTCCAGGTCGTGAAGACGCTGTCGGATCGGCTGCGCCGCGCGAACCAGATGCTGTCGTCGGTCGACATGCTCGCCGACTGGCTCGCCGGCTCGATGGTCTAACGGATTCTCGTTCAGGTTCCGGTTCCCGCAGTTCCCTATTCGAAGCGTCTATCGTGGCGACGAAGGATCCGATCGCGCAGCGACGATCTCGCTCGACTGCGACCTAACGCAAGATTTCGGCCCGACGGTTGGCAACGCTCGTGTCGCCTCGCTTCGCTCGCTCCATTCGACCTCGAATAGGGAACCGCGAACCGGAACCGAGAGCTCGAATGCTAACGAGCGCCGACGGTCACGAGCAGATCGACGTCGCGCATCGCCTCGGAGAAGCAGCGCTCGGGCACGTCCTTCGCCGCGATCGTCCTGCCGTCGCGGCTGAACCGGACCTTGCCGGTGCGCAGCGCGACGTAGATGCCGGAGGCCGCGACCTCGGTACCGGCGGGCTCGGCCTCGAGCTCGACGTCGAGCCCGTACGCGGGCAGCGACTTCGTCGGCGTGTTCGCGCTGTCGAACGCGCCCTGCAGGCGATACGCCCAGCCGCGCTCGCGGCACAGCGCCGCGAACTGGTGCTGGCGCACGACCTTGCCGGCGAACCGCGCCACGCCCTTCGCGTCGGCGACGTAGATCTCGCGATCGAGCTGCTTGATCGGCTGGGTCACGCCGAGCGTGTCGAGCAGCTTCTGCCACGCTGCGATCTCGACAGCCGGTCGGCCGAGCGGATGCCACAGCGACAGCATCGTGTCGTCGGACAGATCGACTTGCTTGCCGCTGACGTCGAGCGGATAGCCATCGATGAAGATCACCGCGCGCTTGCCGGCGACGTAGATCAGCCTGCGCGACAGCGCTGCGGCGAGCGGATGATCGAGATAGCGCGTGCGCAGATCGGCGAGCGTCCACTCGCGCGGCTCCATCATCCAGCGCTCGAGCCGATAGCGCAGCGTCGGGACCAGCGCCGCGAGCTCCTTGTGCGTCGCCTTCAGGTCCTTCAGCTCCTCGGCGTGCGCCTTGACCGCGGCTGGCATCGACTTCAGGCGCTTGCCGCCGCCGTACCAGCTCAGCGTGACGTCTTCACCGACCACCGCGAGCTCTGCGCGGTAGTCGCCGATCGCGATCTGAGTGCGCCCGGTGACGTCGAGGCCGAACGTCGGCAGCGCGAGCTCCTCGAGATCGATCGGCTCCATGCCGGCGCGTTTCGCCGCCTCCCCTTTTGCCTTCTCGACGAGTGCGATCGCCTGGCGGTAACGCAGCCGCGAGCCGAGTCGCGACAGTTGCGCGACCGCGCGCAAGCCCGGCAGCTGCGACAGCACGTAGATGCACGCGTTGCCGACCTTCGTCGATAGCGCGCCGACGCCGGGAATCTTCGTGAAGCAGCGCACCGCGAGATCGCCGACGAGCACCGCGAGCGTCTCGGTCTCGCGCTCGCCCGTGATCGTCGAGCACGCCCACACGAGGTTGCGCAGCGCATCGTTGTTCGCGTCGACCATCGCCGGCGTGTGCCAGTTCGTTTCGTCGCGGACGACCGGCCGCGGCGCGACCTTCGCGAACCAGCCGCGCACGCGATCGATGAACGCCGACGTGCCGATCGTCGCGACCAGTGCGGTCGCCACTGCGAGCCATTTCTTGGTCGGCTTCGAACCGTCGCCCGGCAGCTTCACGAGCTCGATCCATGTCGCGCGTTGCGGACTCGCTTCGATATCGTGACGCGCGAGCGCGGCCCACGGGTCTTCGCTGCTGAGCTGCAGGTTGTCGCGGTTCAGCGCGCCGCCGTCGATCCACGCGCGCAGCACCCGACCCTTCTTCGCCATCGCCTCGGGATGATCGTCGAGGATCGTGAGGTACGCGTCGCGCTGCTTCGGCGTGATCGGGCCCTTCGCCACGAGCTCGTCGAACCGTTCACGGATCCTGGCCAGCGAGGTCACATCGTCGGCGTTCATTCCGATCGACTCGAGATCGACCTTGTTCGACCACGGCCACCAACCCACGCTCGCGGCTCCCTAGTTGATGACGCCGTCGCGCTCGGGGAGACCGAGCTGCTTGTTGCACAGCGCGATCTTCTTGCTCAGCGTGGCCTTGAACTCGCGGTCGCTGGTCAGCGCGCGCAGCGACACGTAGTTGTCCTTCGCGCGCTTCACGTCGCCCTGGCGGAAGATCGTATCGGCGTAGAGCAGCAACGACTTGAGCTTGTACGGCCCTGGCACCGCGCTCGCCTTCTTGCTGATCGCTTCCGCCGCCGGCGAATCGCCTTGCTGGAACGCCGCCATCGCTTCGCCGTAGAGCGCCTCGCCCTGCATGCCTTTGATCTTGCCGAGCTTCTGATACGTCGCGCGCGCGAGCGTCCAGTCACCGCCGGCCTCGGCTTCCTTGATCTCCTTGAGGAGCGTGCCCTTGTCGGCCTTCTCGTCGGCAACCGCGACGGTCTTGCCGTGCGGAGCGGGCCGCTTGCTGGCCGTGTCCTTCACCGTCGCAGCGCTGCCGGCCGTCGGCGTTGCGGTCTCCTGAACCTTGTCGGGCACCTTCGTCGGAGGCGCGACCTCGGCGCTGCCGGCGGCCGGTTGCTTCACGGCGTTCGCAGCGGCACTGCCCGCGGCAGGCGCGGGGGTCGGCGCGACATTGTTCACGGGCGGGGCCTCGCCGCTCGGCGCTTCGTTGACCTTCTGGTCCGCCGTCTTGTCGGCGCTGTTCAGCATCATGTACGCGAGCGCGCCACCGCCACCGAGCAGCACGATCAACAGCAGGAACGGACCGAGCGAGCCGCGCTTCACCGGCTTCAACGTCGGCGTCGGTTCGGGCTCGCGCAGCGCCAGCTCGAGTGCCGACGTCTCCGGCGTCACGCTGATCGAACCGGGCGAGCGATCGTCTTGCGAGATCGCGCGCGCGGGATTCGGGGTCGCTGCACGCGGGAACGGTGTCTTGTCGGACGGCGACGTGGTCGGCCGCACGAGGCCCGGCGACGACGTCGGCTCGCGCACCGGGCCGGATTGCGATGACGAAGGCATCTGGCGCGATACGCCCGAGCGGGTCTCCCAGACCTCCGAGAGGCCGGAGTGCGTGCTCGACCGCCCCGTGCTCGCGCCGCGGACGATGCCGTCATCCAGGTTGCGCATCGACAGGCCGGAGTTCAGCGAGGCGACGACGTTCGCGTCGGTCGTCATGCCGAGGATCTGCGCGACCGCGACGCCGCGGCCCGCGAGGCACTTGTTGAGCTCGTACTCGAGCGCGTCCATCGACTGTGGGCGATCGTCGGGATTGCGCGCCATCGCGGCGGTGACGAGCTCGGAGACCGGCAACGGCAGATCCGTGCGGACGGTGATCGGCACCGGCGGATCGACGGTCGCCTTCTTCGTCAGGATCTCCATGAAGTTGTCGCCGGAGTACGGCGGCATCCCCGTGGTCATCTCGTACATGATCGCGCCGAGCGAGTAGATGTCCGTGCGCGCGTCGGCGGGGCGACCCGCGGCCTGCTCCGGCGCCATGTACTCGGGCGTGCCCATCGCCATGCCGGGCGACGTCAGCCGGCGCTCGCGCGCGGCTTCGGCCTCGGTCGTCTTCGCGATGCCGAAGTCGAGCACCTTCACGACATCGGCTTCGCCGCCGCGCGTGATCAGGAAGATGTTCTCGGGCTTGAGATCGCGATGGATGATGCCTTCGCGGTGCGCCGCAGAGAGCGCGCGGCAGATCTGGCCGGTGATGCGGAGCGCGCGCGCGACGTCGATCGCGCCCTCGCGCTCGATCACCGAACCGAGCTCGACACCCTCGAGGTACTCCATGACGAAGTACACGCTGCCGTCGGTCGTCGCACCGGAGTCGGTGACGTCGACGATGTTCGGGTGACCGATCTTCGATGCGGCGCGCGCCTCGCGGCGGAACCGCTCGACGAGGTCGGGCATCCGCGAGTAGCTCGGGTGCAACACCTTCAGCGCGACGCGCTTCCCGATCTCGACGTGCTCGGCGAGGTAGACCTTGCCCATGCCGCCTTCACCGATGAGCTCGATGATGCGGTAGCGGCCGTCGATCTCGGAGCCGACGTCGAGCTCGTTCGCGGGCTCGGTCTCTTGGGCGAGTGCGGTCGCGGCCGAGCCGTCGGCGCCGCCGCGCGGGCTCGAGCGAGGCAACCGGCGATCGCTCTCGCGCCGGCGGTCTTCACCGTCGACACCGCGGTCGCTCGCGCGCCGGCCCGCCGAACCGGGCTTGCGCACCGGCGATTCGGTGGCGGAGAGCTTGTCGATCTCGTCGAGCGAGACCTTGTCGCTCTGCTCGATCATCAAGCGGAGCTCGTCGGTCGGCGGCATCGTCAGGGCGCGCGTGCGAACCCGCGAGATCATCTCCTGGCGCTCGGCACGCTCGCGGCCGATGTCCTCGGCGAACAGCTCCTGCAGGAACGTCGACATCCGCGTGCCGTCGGTCGTCGGCGCGTTCTTTGCGAGCCAGCCCTGGAGGGCCTCGCGCATCTCGTCGCAGTCCTTGTAGCGATCGTCCTTGTTCGACGCGAGCGCGCGGAGGCAAATCTCGTCGAGCTCGACCGGCACGCGCGGCGCGCGCTTGCTCGGGCGCGGCGGCTCCGGGTTCTTCGCACGCGACAACAGATCCTGCGGCTGATCTTTGCCGGGCGGGAACAGCTGACGTCCCGTCAGCAGCTCCCACAGGACGATGCCCGTCGCGTACATATCGCTCCGGCCGTCGAGCTTTTCGCCACGCGCCTGCTCCGGCGACATGTACGCGACCTTGCCGTAGATGATGCCAGGGGCAGTTTTCTCGAGCTTCAGCGTGGAGGACGCCAACCCGAAGTCAGTCAGCTTCACTTCACCCGCGTAGCTCACCAAAACATTCGGCGGTGAGATGTCGCGATGGACCAGGTTTAGATCCGGAAACGAGTGCGCGTATGCGAGGCCGCGACACAGCTCCTTGACGATGTAGACCGCGACATCGATCGGAAACGCTACCTGCTTTTTTGCGCAGCGGTTCCACACGGCGCGGAGGTCACGGCCCTCCACGAAGTCCATCGCGAGGAACAGCTCGCCGTTCACCAGGCCGGCGTCGAACACGGGAATGAGATTCCCGTGCGACAGTTTCACTACAACTTTCGCTTCATCGCGGAATCGCGCGACGTACTCCGCATCGGCGAGATGCGGCAAGACGGTCTTGATGACCATCAATCGTTCGAGTCCGCGATCGCCAGTTACCGCGAGGTACAGGGCACCCATGCCGCCCTGTGCGAGAGGCGCCAGCAAGTGATACTTGCCGAACTTCTTGGGATAATGCTCCCAGTCTCCCTCGTGAGACGGCACGCCAAACGAAGCTACCACGATGCCTCTGGCGCTACCAACATGGCCAGCGGCGTTGAAACCAGCGACCTTAAACACATAGGATGCAGATCCCGCAGCTGTATCGCGGGGTGAGGGACACACCGACATGGCCGGCGAGCTCGTGCTCGTGATCGACGACAGCCCGACCATCACCAAGGTCGTGCAACTGGTTCTGACCAAAGCCGGCTACCAAGTGCAGACGGCTGCCGACGGCGAGCAGGGTCTCGTGGCCGTACGCGCGCAGCGTCCGGAGCTGATCCTGCTCGACTTCGTGATGCCGCGAATGAACGGCTACCAGTTTTGTCGCGAGCTGACCGCCGACGCGAAGCTCCGCGATATCCCGGTCATTCTCATGAGTGCGAAGGGCGACCAGGTCGGCGAGCGATTCGTGAAGGTGATGGGGATCGTCGACTACATCACCAAGCCGTTCTCGCCCGAGGCGATCACGGCGGTCGTCCAGCACGCGATCGGCAAGTACGCCGGCGCCGGCCACGACGACGAGAATCCTTCGCTCGTCACGGGCGAGGATCTCGCAGCGACCGACGATGCCGATCGTTCGCACGCGCGCGCCGCCGCACTCGGTCAGCTCCGCTCGCAGGTCTCCGATGTCGTCGCAGCGCGGGTCGCCGCACTGTTCCAGCTCGCCGAATCGGCAAACGGCGAAAACGCGAAGGTCAACACCGACGCCGCCGCGATCGCCGATGCGGTCAAGGCCGCCGTCGACGACGCCGCGCTGTCGCGGATGCTCGCCTCGATCGACCTCGGCCTGTTCGGCGAAGGCATGCCCGGCTTGCGCGGCGACCTCCGCGTCGTCCCGCTCGCCGAAGTGCTCCAGCTGCTCGACGTCCAGGAGCAATCCGGCGTGCTCACCGTCGAGCGGTCGGGAGCGCGCGTCGACATCTACTTCCGCCGTGGCCGCGTCGATCAAGCGATCGCCGACGGCGTGCCCGACGAGTTCTTGCTCGGTCGGTTCGTCACCGACGCGGAGCTGATGACCCGCGGCGACTTCGAGGGCTTCCTCGAGTCGCGTCAATCGGGCGGCGGCCAGAAGCTGATCGGCCAGCAGCTCGTACGCCTCGGCCACCTCGCCGAGGCCGACCTCAAGAGCTGCCTCACCCGCCAGTCGAGCGAGCTGATCTACGAGATCCTGCGCTGGCGCCACGGCCGATTCCGGTTCGGCGCCGGCATGGAGCTGCCGCCGCCGGTGATCGACGCCGCGCTCGGACTCGATGTCGAGGCCGTCCTCATGGAAGGCTATCGCCGCGTCGACGAGTGGCACCTGATCGAGCGTGCGATCGACAACTTCGACGTCGTGTTCCTGCGCAACGAGGACTCGGTCGCGCAGATGGGCCGCGGTCGGCTCACCCGCGAGGAGCTCGCGGTACTCGAGCTCGTCAACGGCAAGAACACCGTGAAGGACATCGTCCGCAAGTCGCGGATGGGCAGCTTCGAGGTATCGAAGATGCTCTACCGGTTGCTCAGCATCAAGCTGGTGCGCCGGCGCGTCCTGCCCGTCGCCGTCTGAGCACGAGCCCGACGGTCAACAGCGACAGCGCGATCGCACCTGACGGATCGCGCGTCGACGAGCAGCACCCGGCCCCATCGCACGCGTGCGAGCTATCGGGGCACGCGATCGTCTCGGTCTGGCAGTTCGCGGCGCAGCCATCGCCCGCGGTCGTGTTGCCGTCGTCGCAGGTCTCGCCCGGATCGACCTTGCCGTTGCCGCATAGCGCGG